>ERZ1090860.1096-NODE-1099-length-15069-cov-23.341148_pt1 | contig 15069 bp, 16 predicted proteins | sample MGYA00478483_ERZ1090860 | MGnify/ENA primary metagenome ERZ1090860 (study PRJEB33644, sample SAMEA5815741) | chicken gut metagenome | biome: Chicken; feature: Gastrointestinal Tract; material: Caecum | place: Ireland | collected 2019-01-01 | study: A study of...
TTTTTATGGTCAAAACGGGGGGGGGGGGGGTTTTGCAGCCTGCGAAAAACGGGGGTTGTGCGTTTTTTTCTACTGGGGCCGCGGGGGCCGGGCGGGGCCGCCGCTCTTGTCCGCCTATTTCTTCAGAAGCCGCCGGACGGCGGCCTCGTCCAGCAGGTTCACCGTCTGGAACTGCCCCCGGTAAAACACCGCGAAGTTGTTGAACGGACAGGGCAGGGCCTTGGCCTGGGCCAGGCTGTCCACCCGCACCAGGGACAGCGGGATCCCGCCGGCCTCGCAGAACGCCGCGATTTTTTCCACACACTGGTGGATAAAGGGGCACTGGGCGTCGTAATAGATGGTCAGCTCCTGGCTGTCGATGATCCCCCGTTTGGCGGCAGGGACGAAGCGGGGGAGGGTGCCGTCCAGAGAGAGGGCCAGCAGCGCATAGCCGGTCTCCGTGGTGTCGGCCACGACAAAGCCGAACCTCCGGGCGAAGGACTGGTCGGAGAGCCACGCCTTCTGCTTCTCCGCCCCCAGCATGCACACGCCGGACTTCCCCTTTGCCCTGGCGTCAGCCAGACAGGACTCCAGCAGTGCCCTGCCGTATCCCTTCCCCTTGTGGGAGCCGGTGACCCACAGGCAGTAGATGTAGAGGTAGTTGTCCCCCACCACCGGCACCCAGGCCGTCTCCAGGGGGGCGTACTCGATGAAGACCGTGCCCTTCTCGTCCAGCTTGCGGAACACGTGCCCCTCCCGGAGCCGCTCCGCCAGCCACCGCCGCTTTTCCTCCACCCCCGGGTGGGGCTTTTTGCTGCGGATGATGCAGCACAGGTGCTCACCTGCCAGATTCTCCGGCGTCAGATCGATAAAATGTCCGTCCATGGCAGCCTCCCTTCCAGATGGGGCCATGATACCACAGGATCGCCGGGATGTCCACCGGCCCGGAGCCGCCGTCAATCCCCCAGGCGTCTCTTTTGCAAAATCAGCGAAACCGCCAAAAAGGGCCTTCGGTTTTTGGCGGCGGCCTCCGCTTTTGTGCCTTGACGGGGCGTTCAAGATACGGTATCATAGAAAGCGGATAAGCAAAAATAGCCACAAGATGTAGTGCCAAGCTGGGACGGCGGCCCCGCCCTGTTTTGGCTTTTTTGCTGGACAAAAGCCCAGAGAAAGGAACGAAACGCCATGACACTGACCAAGATCCGCAAGCGGGACGGCCGGCTGGCCGACTTCAACGAGGAGAAAATCGCCTCCGCCATCGACAAGGCCTTTGCCGCCACCTACAAGCCGGGGCAGGAGGACGTGGCCCGCAAGCTGGCCGACGAGGTGCTCTCCATCCTGGAGGTGGAGGGGGAGTGTCAGCCCGGCGTGGAGCATATCCAGGATCTGGTGGAACGGGTGCTCATGGACAACGGCTATGTCCAGACCGCCAAGGCCTATATCCTCTACCGGGAGGAGCGCAGCCGCGCCCGGGAAATGAATACCCGGCTGATGAAGACCTATGAGGACATCACCTTCTCCAAGGCCAAGGACTCGGACATCAAGCGGGAGAACGCCAACATCGACGGCGACACCGCCATGGGCTCCATGCTCAAGTTCGGCTCCGAGGGGGCCAAGCAGTTCTATGACATGTTCGTCCTCAACCCCGACCACGCCCGGGCCCACCGGGAGGGGGATATCCACATCCACGACCTGGACTTTTTGACCCTCACCACCACCTGCTGCCAGATCGACATCAAAAAGCTGTTCGCCGGCGGCTTCTCCACCGGCCACGGCACCCTGCGGGAGCCCAACGACATCTCCTCCTACGCCGCCCTGTGCTGCATCGCCATCCAGTCCAACCAGAACGACCAGCACGGCGGCCAGAGCGTGGTCAACTTCGACTACGGCATGGCCGACGGCGTGCGCAAGACCTTCCGCCGGGTGTACCGCCAGAACCTGGCCCGGGCCCTCATGCTGCTGGAGAACCGGGAGGATCCCGAGCAGGAGCTGAAGGGCATCATGGCGGGCATTCAGGAGAACACCGGCCTGACCCCCACCCTGGAGGACTGTGAGGACTACTTCGCCGCCGAGCGTTCCGCCCTGGTGCCCTCCTTCGGCACCGAGGAAGAGATCGCCAAGGCCCAGCGGTTCGCCCACCAGCGGGCGGTGAAGGAGACCGACCGGGCCACCTACCAGGCCATGGAGGCCCTGATCCACAACCTGAACACCATGCACTCCCGGGCCGGGGCCCAGACCCCCTTCTCCTCCATCAACTACGGTATGGACACCTCCCCCGAGGGCCGCATGGTGATGAAGAACGTGATGCTGGCCACCGAGGCCGGCCTGGGCGGCGGCGAGACCCCCATCTTCCCCATCCAGATCTTCCGGGTGAAGGAGGGCGTCAACTACAACCCCGGCGAGCCCAACTACGACCTGTTCCAGCTGGCCATGCGGTGCTCCGCCAAGCGGCTGTTCCCCAACTTCTCCTTCATCGACGCGCCCTTTAACCTCCAGTACTACAGGCCCGGCCATCCGGAGACGGAGATCGCCTACATGGGCTGCCGCACCCGGGTCATCGGCAACGTGTACGACCCCAGCCGGGAGATCTGCAACGGCCGGGGCAACCTGAGCTTTACCACCATCAACCTGCCCCGGCTGGCCATCAAGGCCCGGGGGGATCTGGACGCCTTCTTCGAGGGTCTGGACCGGATGCTGGATCTGTGCGTGGATCAGCTGCTGGAGCGGTTTGAGATCCAGTGCCGCAAGCACGTGTACAACTACCCCTTCCTCATGGGCCAGGGGGTGTGGCTGGACAGCGACAAGCTGGACTGGGAGGACGAGGTGCGGGAGGTGCTCAAGCACGGCACCCTGTCCGTGGGCTTTATCGGCCTGGCGGAGACCCTCAAGGCCCTCATCGGCGTCCACCACGGGGAGAGCGAGAAGGCCCAGGTGCTGGGCCTGGAGATCATCTCCCACATGCGGGCACGGATGGATCAGGAGAGCGAGAAGCGGGGGCTGAACTTCTCCCTGCTGGCCACCCCGGCGGAGGGCCTGTCCGGCCGGTTCGTCAAGCTGGATCGGGCCCGGTACGGCTCCATTGAGGGGATCACCGACCGGGAGTATTACACCAACTCCTTCCACGTGCCGGTGTACTATCCCATCTCCGCCTACGACAAGATCAAGATCGAGGCCCCCTACCACGCCCTCACCAACGCCGGCCACATCAGCTACATCGAGATGGACGGCGACCCCACCGACAACCTGGAGGCCTTTGAGAAGGTGATCCGCTGCATGAAGGAGAGCGGCATCGGCTACGGCTCGGTCAACCACCCGGTGGATCGTGACCCGGTGTGCGGCTTCTCCGGCATCATCGGCGACCAGTGCCCCGGCTGCGGCCGCACCGAGGCCGACGGCGTGCCCTTCGAGCGCATCCGCCGCATCACCGGCTACCTGGTGGGCACCCTGGATCGCTTCAACAACGCCAAGCGGGCCGAGGAGCGGGATCGGGTGAAGCATACAGTCTAATGGATCATTGATAATTGAGAATTGATAATTAGGGGCGATACCATGGCGGAATATCCTGTTGTCCAGCTCAGGCGGGGGGAGGGCCGGGCCTTCAAGGCCGGCGGCCCCTGGATCTATGACAACGAAATCGGGGAGATCCTGGGCGGGCCCGCCGACGGCGGCATCGTCCGCATTGAGGACTACAACGGCTACCCCCTGGGGGTGGGCTTCCTCAACCGGGCCTCCACCATCGCGGTGCGGGCCCTGTCCCGGAACGCCGACGCGGTGATCGACGAGGCGTTTCTGGAGCGCCGGGTGCGGGCCGCGTGGCAGTACCGGAAGGACACGGTGGACACCTCCTCCTGCCGGGTGATCTTCGGGGAGGCCGACTTCCTCCCCGGCCTGGTGGTGGACAAGTTTGCCGACGTGCTGGTGGCGGAGTCCCTGGCCCTGGGCATCGACAGGCTGAAGCAGACCATCCTGGACATTCTGGTCAAGGTGCTGGCCGAGGACGGCGTCGCCATCCGGGGCGTGTACGAGCGCAGCGACGCCAAGGTGCGCCTGAAGGAGGGCATGGAGCGGGTGAAGGGCTTTCTGTCCGAGCCCTTCGACCCAGTGGTGGAGATCGTGGAGAACGGCATCCGATACCAGGTGGACGTGGCCGAGGGGCAGAAGACCGGCTTCTTTTTGGATCAGAAGTACAACCGCCTGGCTATCCAGCCGCTGGCAAAGGGCGGCCGGGCTCTGGACTGCTTCACCCACACCGGGGCCTTTGCCCTCAACGCCGCCAAGGGCGGCGCGGCGGAGGTGATCGGCGTGGACGCCTCCCAGCTGGGGGTGGATCAGGCCACGAAAAACGCCGCCCTCAACGGCATGTCCGACCGGGTGCGCTTCCTGTGCCGGGATGTGTTCGAGCTGCTGCCCGAGCTGCACCGGCAGGGGGAGCAGTTTGATCTGGTGGTGCTGGATCCGCCGGCCTTCACCAAGTCCCGCGCCTCGGTGAAGAAGGCGGTCACCGGCTACCGGGAGATCAACCTGCGGGGCATCAAGCTGGTGAAAAACGGCGGCTATCTGGCCACCTGCTCCTGCTCCCACTTCATGACGCCGGAGTTGTTTACCAAGACCATCGGGGAGGCCGCCCGGGACGCCCGCCGCCGCCTGCGGCAGGTGGAGTACCGCACCCAGTCCCCCGACCACCCCATCCTGTGGGGGGCCGACCAGTCCTACTACCTGAAGTTCTACATCTTCCAGGTGGTGGATGAACTGTAGGGTGCGGCATCCTTGACGCGCCGCTCCCCCATCCGAGAAATCCAACAGGGCCGCCGCATTGTGCGGCGGCCCTGTTTTTGCAGGAGGAACCATCATGCGCATCGCCAATACCGTATCCGACTCCATCGTGGACGGCCCCGGCCTGCGGTTTACTGTGTTCACCCAGGGCTGCCCCCATCGCTGCCCCGGCTGCCACAACCCGGACACCCACGATCCCGCGGGCGGGAGAGAGGCGGCGGTGGAGGAGCTGGCGGAGAAGCTGCTGTCCAACCCCCTCACCGACGGCCTCACCCTCTCCGGCGGGGAGCCCTTCTGTCAGGCGGCGGAGTGCGCCCGCCTGGCCGCCATCGCCCGCGAAAAGGGCTTGAACGTGTGGGTGTATACGGGGTATACTTATGAGAGGCTGATCGCCGGGGAGGTGCCCGGCGCCATGGAGCTGCTGGCGCAGACCGACGTGCTGGTGGACGGGCCCTTCGTGGAGGCGCGGAAGTCCTACGCCGCCCTGTTCCGGGGCAGCACCAACCAGCGGCTCATCGACGTGCCCCGCTCCCTGGCCGCCGGACAGGTCGTGCCGTGGGAGCGGCCCGACCCCCTGGCCCACTTCGTCCGGCCGGAGTCGTAGGGCGCGGCATCCTTGACGCGCCGTCTGCGTCCTTTCGGGGTGAAACGGGCCGCCGAGGGCGGCGGCCCCTGCATCCGGCTTCCCTGGCTTGCCGTAGGGGCGACCTGTGGTCGCCCGCTTGCCCGCGTATCCACCAACCCGTGGGGCGCGACGACCTCGGCGCGCCATCCGCCTGCCGGGATGCCTCCGGGGCGCGCCGCTTTTTTGAAGGTGGCTTCGCTGGATTTTTATCGGAAGCGCCCCCGGCGCCTCCGACGCGGCGGGCGCACCGCTTTTGCTGTCAAAAGCGGTGGGAAAACCACCAGGGCCCGCGTTTTTTGAGGTGGCTTCGCGTGGATTTTCATCGAAGGCGCCCCTGGCGTCTTCGACCCTGGACCCAGGGGCTCATGGCGGCGGTGGGCTGTACGGGCAGGGCAAAAACCAACCGCGCATTGCCGCCCGTCGTCGATGCAAGTTTCAGATCATTCGCTTCGCCGCAAGCGGCAAAGCTCACTCCTTCCACTGCATCTCCTCTCCCCACCGAACCCGCTTCGCTGGGCTTCGGCGGGGGCCCCGTGTTCGCTTACGTCACAGGCGCTGCCGCGCCTCGGGTGGCACGCATCGTGATCACCCCGCAGGCCCTGACAGCCGCTGCGCTGTACCGACTTGGCCCGCCGGGCCGCCATCGGTGCCATGCCGCCGAAATACCATGGTGCTTGTGGTAATTGGGGATCATGCGCGGGCATACCTTGGGCCGACGATGTAGGGGCGACCTGTGGTCGCCCGCCGTCCCTGCCGTACCGTGGGGCGCGACGACCCGGCGCGCCGTCTGCCTTCCCCCCGCCGGGGGGAAGGTGCCGAGTGAAACGAGGCGGATGAGGGGTTCCCCCAGTTCCACTCCGGGGTGTTCCTCGGGAGCGGGGGCTTGCCCCCGCCGCTCTAGGTCTGCCGGCTGCCCTCCTCCGCCAGCCCCGCGCCGGTACGCAGCCCCAGCAGGAAGGCGTGGGCCGCCGCAAAGGCCACCACCGCCTCCACATCTTTCCGGGTCTCCTCGGTTTGATTGTTTTCGCACAGGGAGGCCCGGAAGGTGTCCCCGTCATCCATGGGCCGGGTGTCCAGATAGGGCTTGATGTAATGGGCGTACAGGAAGGATAGAAAGTCGGACATAACACCACCTCCAATGTCGTATTTATATAGTACACCACTTTTTGCGTCGTGTCAAGAGGAGACTTATCAATGGAGAAAATTATGGAGCCATTCGGCAAACGCTTGAAGGAGCTGCGAAAGCGGGAGCACAAGACCCAGGTGGAGATGGCGAAAATGCTGGAGTGCACAGACCGCCACTACCAGCGGATGGAGTACGGCTATGTGAATGTGCCGTCTCTCACGCTGATCACTCTGGCGGACTACTTCCACGTGACCACCGACTACCTGCTGGGCCGGGAGGGGGAAGCATGACCGTCATTGACAAGGAGACCTGGCCCCGGCGTGGGCACTACGACTTCTTCGCCCCCATGTCCGACCCGTTCTACACCCTCACCTTCCCGGTGGACGTGACCGCCCTGCGCGCCTGGTGCAGGGCCAACCGCCAGCCCTTCTACCCGGCCATGGTGTACGCCGTCACCAAGGCCATGGAGGAAGTGGACGCCTTCCACTACAAGGATCGGGACGGGGTGATCGTCCGCCACGACACCCTGGTGCCCAGCTTCACCGACTTGAAGCCGGGCAGCGAGCTGTTCCACATCGTCACCCTGGAGGCGGGGGAGGATCCGGCGGACTTCTGCCGCCGGGCCAAGGAGCAGTCGGCGGCCCAGACCGCCTTTATCACCGACGGGCCGTGGGACGCGGATCAGCTGGTCTATTTCACCTGTCTGCCCTGGTTCCCCGTCACGGCGCTGAAAAACGAGAGGGATCTGAACCCCTCCGACTCGGTGCCCCGGGCGGCCTGGGGCCGGTGGGAGGAGCAGGGGGACAGAACCAGCCTTCTGGTCAGCCTGGAGCTGAACCACCGCCTGCTGGACGGGGTACACGTGGGAAAATGCTATGAGGCTCTGAACGAATGGATGAAGCAGCTATGACACTGGACGATTTCAGGGCCCGCTGGACGGGCCACACCCCCAAATTGCAGGATATAAACCGGGAGTACGCGGTGCTGGTGCCCCTGGCCCAGCGGCCGGAGGGCCTGTGCCTGCTGTACGAGGTGCGCGCGGATACGCTGGGCCGCCAGCCCGGGGAGGTGTGCTTCCCCGGCGGGAGGATGGAGGCGGGGGAGGATCCGGCGGCCTGCGCCCTGCGGGAGACCTGGGAGGAGCTGTCCATCCCACAGCCGGCGGTGGAGGTGGTGGCACAGCTGGACTTCCTCACCCATCAGGGGGGCTTTGCCATGTACCCGGTGCTGGGCATCCTGTCGCCGGAGGGGGTGGAACAGCTGCGGCCCAGCCCCGCCGAGGTGAAGGAGACCTTCTGGGTGCCGGTGGACTGGCTGCGGGCTCACCCGCCGGCGGTATACACCTACAAGTTGATTCCCGACGTGAAGGACGACTTCCCCTATGACCGCATCGGCTTCTCCCAGGGCTACCGCTGGCGGGGCGGCCATGTGGACGTGCCCATCTACGACTGGCCGGGGCACCCCATCTGGGGGCTGACGGGCCGCATCACCCGCCGCCTGATGGAGCAGATGCCGTGAGGGCCCCGGAACGGCTGGGGCCCTATGTGTACCGGCAGTCGGACGGCTGCTTCCCCCTGGGGGCGGACAGCCTGCGCCTGGCCGCCTTTGCCACGGTGCGGCGGGGGGACAGGGTGTGCGACCTGGGCTGCGGCGCGGGGGCGCTGCTCCTGCTGCTGGCGGCCCGGGAATCCACACTGGAGCTGTCCGGTGTGGAGCTCTCCCCGGAGGACGGGGCCCTGGCCCGCCAAAACCTGGCGGAAAACGGCCTGACGGGAACCATTTACACCGGGGAGCTGGGGTATGTGTGCAAAACCCTGCCCGCCGGGGGCTTTTCCCTGGCGGTGTCCAACCCGCCCTACTTTGCCGCGGGGCGCGGCCGCCCCGGCGGGACGGCCCGCACCGAGGGGGAGAGCACCCTGGACGGCTGGTGCGCCGCAGCCGGCCGACTACTGAAAAACGGGGGGCGCTTCGCCCTGGTGTACCGGCCGGAGCGCCTGGCGGAGCTGTTCGCCGCCCTCCAGGCCCACGGCATGGAGCCCAAGCGGCTCCAGCTGGTGCAGCACGGGCCGGACAAGCCCCCCTCCGCCGCCCTGGTGGAGGCGGTGCGGCAGGGCAGGCCGGGGCTGGCGGTGCTGCCCACCCTGCTCAATACCTGAATCGGAGGAGAAAACCATGGCCGGAACCTTATATCTGGTGCCCACACCCATCGGCAACCTGGGGGACATCTCCCGGCGGTGCGCCGAGACGCTGGCGGCGGTGGACTTCATCGCCGCCGAGGACACCCGGGTGACCCTCAAGCTGCTCAACCACCTGGGGCTGAAAAAGCCCCTGCTCTCCTACTACCGGCACAACACCGGCGCCGGCGGGGAGGCGGTGCTGGAACGCCTGCTCTCCGGGGAGGACGGGGCCCTGGTCACCGACGCGGGTACCCCGGCGGTGTCCGACCCGGGGGAGGAGCTGGTGGCCCAGTGTGCGGAGCGGGACATCCCGGTGGTGGCCATACCCGGCCCCTGCGCCCTGGTCACCGCCCTGGCGGTGTCCGGCCTGCCCACCAGCCGGTTCACCTTTGAGGGCTTTCTGGCCATGAACAGGAAAAACCGCCGCGCCCACCTGGCGGAGCTGGCCGGGGAGCGGCGAACCATGATCTTCTACGAGGCCCCCCACAAGCTGCGCGCCACCCTGGAGGATCTGACGGCGGCCTTCGGGCCGGAGCGGCGGATTTCCCTGTGCCGGGAGCTGACCAAGCTCCACGAGGAGGTGCGCCGCACCACCCTGGGGGAGGCGGCGGCGTGGTACGAGGCCAATCCGCCCCGGGGGGAGTTCGTGCTAGTGGTGGAGGGCGCGCCGGAGACAGCGGCGGCCGCCCCCGCCCCGGAGGACGCCCTGGCGCGGGTGGCGGAACTGCGGGAGCAGGGGCTATCCCTGCGGGATGCCGTCAAGCAGGCGGCCAAGGAGACCGGCCTGCCCAAAAACGAGCTGTATGACCGGGCCGTGGGGAAGCATGTCGAAGCGTAATATCCTATTTTAGAATTATCTGGAATTTTGTATATTACAGATAGTATTAGTCGAAGGAGAAAATACCGGGCCGAATTTGCTCGAAACAGGGGCCCGCGCAAAAAGTAAAACCCTCTTGCTTTTCAAGAAAAGCAAGAGGGTTTTACTCTATGAAACAAAAAATCACTTCATCTGGAGCTCACGGATACAGTTGGGACAGACGTTCTTGCCCTTGAAATTGATCACATCCTTGGCGTCATCGCAGAAAACACAGGCGGGCTGGTACTTTTTCAGCACGATCGAGGCCCCATCCACGTAGATTTCCAAGGAATCCTTCTCTGCAATGTCCAGTGTGCGGCGCAGCTCAATGGGGAGCACGATCCGCCCCAGCTCGTCCACCTTGCGCACAATGCCAGTCGACTTCATAAAACAGTTACTTCCTTTCCCTGCTAATATCCATATATTTCCGCAATTCTCTACAAACTGACATTATTATAACATATCGTATTGGATTGTCAATCGGAATCTGGAAATCTTTCCTGGGCCCGCTAGGCAGAATTTCTCAGGTATGCCGCCCGCATTGACAAGCCCGGCGTTTCCGGGATATACTATACTGATTTGATTTGTGCCTGTTCTTAGGAGGGAGCGCCATGCGCACCGGACTGATCACCTTCCACTTTGCCCACCACTACGGGGCCCAGCTCCAGGCCTACGCCACCATGCGGGCCATTCAGGGTCTGGGCCACGGCTGTGAGATCATCGACTACCGCCTGCCCCACACCACCCGCACCAACCAGCTCTTCAAAAAGGGGGGCGGCGTGCGGGGCATGGCCTCCGACGCCCACACCGCCCTCCACTACGGGGCCTTCCAGCGGCGCTTCCAGCGGTTCGAGGCCTTCGTGGCCGAGCAGATGAAGCTGTCACCGGAGCGGTACACCGCTTTTGACCAGCTCCGGGCCGCCCCGCCGGAGTACGACGTGTACGTGGCGGGCAGCGACCAGATCTGGAACCCCTATATCTTCCAGAGCCAGGAGTTTGACCCCTCCTTCCTGCTCTCCTTCGTGAGGGAGGGCAGGTGCATCGCCTACGCCCCCAGTCTGGGTGTGCCGGAGCTGCCGGCGGACAAGGCGGCGCAGCTGCGGGACTTCCTGGCCCCCTTCTCCGCCCTGTCGGTGCGGGAGAAGCGGGGGCAGGTGCTGCTGCAAGAGGCCGCCGGGCGGGAGGCCCGGGTGGTGCTGGATCCCACCCTGCTGCTCAACGGGGAGGACTGGGGGGCCCTGGCCGCGCCGCCCAGGCACCAGGGGCCCTATATCCTGTGCTACTTCGTCTCCGACCCCGCCGAGGCGGCCCCCTACGCCCTGGCCCTGTCCCGGCGCACCGGCTGGCCCATCGTCCAGCTGGCGGGGGCCCGGCGGAAGATCGAGGGAGCCTCGGAGATCGTCTTTGACGCCGGGCCCCGGGAGTTTCTGGGCCTGTTCCGGCACGCCTCCGCCGTGGTGACCAATTCCTTCCACGGGGCGGCCTTCTCCCTCCAGTTCCGGAAGAACTTCTTCACCTCCATGTCCCCCAGGGAGCGCAGCGAGCCCACCTTCTCCCGCATCTACAGCCTGCTGTCCCGGCTGGGGTGTGCCGACCGGATCATCGGCCTGGACACCACCGCCCCGGTGGAGGCGGCCATGGACTATGACAAGGTGTACCAGCGGCTGGACGAGGCCCGGGCGGACTCCCTGGCCTATCTGAAGGCCGCCATCGAGGGGACGGCCCTCCCGGACGAGCCGCCGGAGGCCCCCGCCGCCCCCCAGCCCGTGCTGTGCCGGGAGGAGGACTGCACCGGATGCGCCGCCTGCGCGTCGGTGTGCCCGGTGAACGCCATCACCATGGCCCCCGACCACGAGGGCTTCCTCCGCCCGGTGGTGGGGGATGCCTGCATCCTGTGCCGCAGGTGCGAGCAGACCTGCCCCATCCTCCACCCGCCGGTGCCCGGCCCCGCCCCGGCGGCGGCACACGCGGTGTGGAACAGTGACGAGGCCGAGCGCCTGGCCAGCTCCTCCGGCGGCTTCTTCTCCCTGCTGGCCCGGCACGTGCTGGAGCAGGAGGGCGCGGTGTTCGGCTCCGTGCTGGACGATGACATGGCCGCCCGCCACGTGTGCGCCCGCTCGGAGGAAGGGCTGGCCCCCATGCGGGGCTCCAAGTATGTGCAGAGCGACCTCGGCAGCTCCTTCCGTGAGGTCAAAGAGCTGCTGGAGGCGGGCACCCCCGTCCTCTTCTCCGGCGTGCCCTGCCAGGTGGACGGGCTGAAGCGGTATCTGGGGAAGGACTACCCCAGCCTGCTCACCTGCGACCTGGTGTGCCACGGGGTGCCCTCCCCGACGGTGTTTCGGGCGTACCTGGACAGCCTGGAGGCGGCACACGGCTCTAAGGTGGTGTCGGTGCGCTTCAAGGACAAGTCCCACGGCTGGTCTCACCCCTGGTTCACGGCGGAGTTTGCCGACGGGGGCGTTTACACCGAGGACTTCAACCGCACCGGCTACGGCCGGGGCTTCGGGATGCAGCTCTTCCTGCGGCCCGCCTGCGCCAAGTGCCGGTACACCTCCACCAGCCGCCCCGCCGACTTCACCCTGGCCGACTACTGGGGCCTGGACGAGAAGCTGGCCCTGCCGGTGGAGCGGGACAAGGGCGTGTCCATGGTGCTGGTGAACTCCGCCCGGGGGCAGCAGGTGTTCGACGCCCTGTCCGGCCGGTTCGGCCAGGTGGAGCGCCCCCTGGCCGAGGCGGTGGCGGGCAACCCCCGGCTGGCCTCCCCCCTGAAGGCCAATCCCCGCCGGGCCGCCTTCTTCTCCGCCTTTTCCGCCCTGCCCTTTGCCGAGGTGGAGAGGCGCTTCCTGGCCCTCCCCTCCCTGCCCTACCGGGCGGCGGCCAGGGTGCTCACCCCGGCCATGAAGGAGAAGCTCCGCAAAATTCTGAAATAACGAGGGCGAAAGGTTTACAGTTTGTTCGTGAATTTTTCCCCCGATGCTGGTACACTATGGAAACAGTATGGCGGCCTGTGGCCCGCCCTTGGGAGGTAACTTTGTCTTGAGTGCAATCCAACGCTGGCTGGATCGGTTCTGCTACAAGCACCCCCGGTTCGGCATACCCAATCTCATGCTGGTCATCGTGGTGGGCAGCGCCCTGGTGTGGCTGCTGGATCAGTTCAGCTACGGCGTGTCCCTGTCCGGCCTGCTGGCCTTTTCCCCCTACTATATCCTGCACGGGCAGATCTGGCGGCTGATCACCTTTGTCTTTGTCCCCATGGACAACCGCCTCTTTTTCCTGGTCATCTCCCTGTATTTCTACTACATGATCGGCTCGGTGCTGGAGCGGGAGTGGGGCACCGCCAAGTTCAACGTGTTCTACGGCCTGGGCGTGGTGCTCAACATCGTGGTGGGCTTCGTGCTGTACGCCGTCAGCGCCTCCGCCTATCCCGCCGGCCTGCTGGGGTACCTGGTCACCGCCGACATGACCTATGTGAACATGTCCCTGTTCTTCGCCTTCGCCACCCTGTACCCCGACATGCGGGTGCTGCTGTTCTTCATCATCCCCATCAAGATCAAGTGGCTGGCGTGGATTGACGCGGCCCTGTTCGCCTGGAGCATCCTGAGCAGCCTGTTCGGCGTCTTTACCGCGGGCCTCGCCGCCCTGCCCGGCGTGGTGCTCCCCCTGGTGGCCATCCTCAATTACTTCATCTTCTTCTGGGACAACTTCCTCCAGCTCTTCGGCCGGGTGAAGTACCGCACCTCCCGCCAGACGATCAACTTCAAGCAGGCTGCCAAGAAGGCCCAGCAGCAGAAGGGCTACATCCACAAGTGCGCCGTCTGCGGCAAGACCGACACCGACTACCCCAACGAGGAGTTCCGCTACTGCTCCAAGTGCAACGGCTACTACTGCTACTGCTCCGAGCACATCCACAACCACGTGCACATCGAATAAACACCAGGCGGGCGGCCCCAATCGGGCCGCCCGCCTTTTTGTAACCGTTCTGTTGTGGCCTTTCCTCCCCCGGTTTTTTATAATCATGTCAGGGTATGATTACAGCGCGCAATCAAGGAAGGGAGGATTTGGCATGAAAAAACTGCTCTCCTGCGCCCTGGCGCTGCTGCTGGTGCTGCTCACACCGGCCTCCGCCAACTCCGCCCCCACCCGCAGCGACGGGGACGGGGGTTCCGCCCTGGCGGTGGACGAGGGCTGCCCCGTCACCGTCTCCGCCGAGCAGCTCACCTTCGACATCGGCGGGGAGGGCGGCTGGAACGGCCTCACCTCCCAGGTCACCGCCGTCTACCAGATGGAAAACCCCACGGACGAATCCCTCCCGGTGCAGATGACCTTCTATCTGGAGCAGTACCGCACCTACGGCAGGGAGGGCGCGGAAGCCCTGGACACGGAGGGCTTCTCCATCACCGCCGACGGGGAGCCGGTGGAGTTTGCCTGCGCCAAGGCGGAGGCGGACGCGGAGGATACCGACCGCTTCGCCCTCACCTACACCGTGGACTTCCCCGCCGGGGCCGCCCGGGAGGTGGCGGTGTCCTACCCCAGCCGGGGCCTGGGCCGCAGCGACTGGAGCAGCCACTGGCGGCACACCTTCACCTACCTGCTCTCCCCCGCCCGGCACTGGGCGGACTTCGGCACGCTGGATGTGGCCGTCACCACCCCGGAGTCGTCCCCCTACGTGATACAGTCCTCCCTCCCCCTGGAGGAGGCGGGGGAACGGCGCTATACCGCCCACTTCGACAGTCTGCCCGACGGGGAGCTGACCTTTACGCTCTACCCGGAGCCGCGCATCACCCTGGCCGACCGGCTCTCCTCCTACCAGTTTCAGGCCTTCCTGGTGATGGGGCTGCCCCTGCTCCTCCTCTTTGCCGGGCTTCCGGCGGCAGCGGCGGCGGTGCTTCTGATCTGGCTGAGCCGCCGGAAACGGCGGAAAAAGGCGGGGTAGGGGCGGGGCCGATCCCGCCCGTCAGGCCCTCTCCCCCACCACCGGGCTGTGGATCCACTCCGCCCCGCAGGGGCGGGGCGCGGGGAAGCACAGGCCGTACAGGTCGGTGTACCGGGCCTCCGACTCGAAAAGCGTCCGGGCCGGGCCGTCCAGCTCCCTGGCCTGGGCGGGCTTGACGATCACCGGCAGGGGGCAGGTGTCCTTCATCCTCCGCAGCAGCGCCCGCCCCCGGCCGCCCAGGCCCAGCACCCGCACATAGGGGGGCGCGGCGGGGCGCTCCGCCGCCCGCAGGCCCAGAAAGGCCGCCAGGGCCAGCCGCCGCAGCCGGGCGTGTGTGTATCGCCTGGTCTTGGCCCGGGTGTAGAAGTCCTCCAGGCTCACCGCCTCCCGGGCGGCCTTTGCCAGCCGGGAGGGCAGGCCCTCCGCCCCCCCGCCGTCTGGGAGGGCGGCCCAGTCCCCCTCGCCCATGGTGCGCAGGCGGGCCAGCACCGCCCGCTCGATATGCTGCATATCCGCAAGCTCCCCCGACCAGGGGGCGGTGAGATAGGGCGCGGCCTCCTCTCCTGTCTCTTATACACATCTCCGAGCCCACGAGACTGC
>ERZ1090860.1099-NODE-1102-length-15038-cov-6.621504_pt1 | contig 15038 bp, 16 predicted proteins | sample MGYA00478483_ERZ1090860 | MGnify/ENA primary metagenome ERZ1090860 (study PRJEB33644, sample SAMEA5815741) | chicken gut metagenome | biome: Chicken; feature: Gastrointestinal Tract; material: Caecum | place: Ireland | collected 2019-01-01 | study: A study of...
GTGGAAGGCAGAGAACTACCAGGGCATGGCCGATCTGGTAGCCAGCACCGCCGACCCCGGCCCCGTTGGCAATGGCCCCGCCCGCCAGGAGTGGGAGGAGGCCCAGCACCCCGAGGATCCCAACCATGAGTAAGTACATCGCTACCATCTCGCTGTCCTCTGTCTCCCGGCTCTCCCTCGTGGAGGCCGGGGGGCGGAGCATGGCCCAGGTCAAGGAGACGCTAGGCTGTCAGTACATCATCAACGCCTGGTTCTACAACATGAACACCGGCAAGCCCGTCGGAAACCTGAAAATCGACGGCACGGTCAAGGCGAAAGCTTCCTGGAACTGCTGGGGCATGACGTGGGACACCACGGACATCCACATGGACGTAATCCCGGACAACGGCGGCAAGAACTATCTGAGCGGCGTAGAGTTGTTGACCCCCAGCAAGGGGCCGGACGCACGCCTGAGCTACGATCCCGCCTATGGAGGCACACGGGGCCGCTCCGCCGTGCTGCTGGCCGGGGATACCCTGGTGCTGTACTGTTCCGGCGACGGCACAGCGGACGCCAAAACCCCGGAGGCCATGCGGGATGATCTGGTGGAAATCGGCGGGCAGTACGCCAACACCGCCTCCCTGCGGGCCCTGGGACTGGACTCCGGCGGCTCCAGCCAGTGCGATTTTGACGGGAAGAAAATCTACAGCTCCCGCCGGGTGGCCGGTTACCTGGCCGTCTGGACGAAGAAAGCAGGGAACACGGATGATACGGAGGACAAGCCTGTGAGCAGGAAAACAGTCTGCCTTGACCCCGGACACGGGCCGGACACGGTGAACGGAAGCCCGGACGGGACGTACAAGGAAAAGGAATTTGCGTGGGACATGTACACCCGGATTTCCCCTCTCCTGGAGGCCCACGGGGTACATACCATCTGTACCCGGACGGAGGACACCAACCCCTCCCTGACGGAGAGAGCAAACGTATCCAACAAGGCCGGTGCCGCGTGCTACGTCTCCCTGCACTCCAACGCCGCCGGTAACGACGGGTGGTATGATGCCTCCGGTCTGGAGATTTACACCTCTCAGGGGCCTATGACGGCCCAGAGAAACATCCTGGCCTCCGACCTGGTGAACGCCTTCCACGCGGCGGGCGTGAGCCTCAGAAGTGAGCCCATCAAGCACCAGATGTACACCGTACTGGCCAAGACCGACGCACCCGCATGCCTGATTGAGTACGGTTTTCACACCTCCAAAGAGGATGTGGAGAAGCTGAAAGATTCTGACTACCGGGACAAGCTGGCAGAGGCCACCGCAAAGGGCATCTGCACTTATCTCGGCGTGGAATGGGAGGAAACCGAAGTGTCTGAGCTGGACAAGGCCGTGGACAAGCTGGCTGCTGCCGGGCTGATCAATTCACCCGACTACTGGAAGGGCGGGGTATACTCCGCCGAAAATGTGCAGGCCCTGCTCATTAAGTGGGCCGCGTCGATTTGAAAGGAGAGCGTTATGGAACAGTACATCGGAACCAAAATTATCCACGCAGAGCCCCAGAGCCGTGATGGAAGGGAGGGATACCGGGTACTCTACCCGGACGGCTATGTGAGCTGGTCGCCCAAGGCGGTCTTCGAAGAAGCCTACCGCCGCACCGACGGTATGAGCTTCGGCCTGGCCATCGAGGCGGCCAAGATGGGCAAGAAGATTGCCCGCGCCGGATGGAACGGGAAAAACCAGCATGTGGAACTGGCCAGCGCCATTAGCTACACCTCCCCCGGCGGCGAGGTAGTGAACGCAGACCACGAGGCGATCGGGAACCAGGCGCTCGCCTTTGTGGGCACCTCCGGGGTGCAGATGGGCTGGCTGGCCTCCCAGGCTGACATGCTGGCAGACGACTGGATGATTGTTGAGTGAGGAGGAAACATCATGATTAACTGGACTGTCCGAATCAAAAATAAGACCTTCTGGCTGTCCCTGATCCCCGCCGTGCTTCTGCTGGTTCAGGTGGTGGCCGCTGTGTTCGGCTACACCCTCGACCTGGATCCGCTGGGGGACAAGCTTCTGGCTGTGGTCAATGCCCTGTTTGCTGTGCTGGCTATCCTGGGCATCGTCACAGACCCCACCACCAAAGGCGTGAGCGACAGCACTCAGGCGCTTACTTACGACAAGCCGAAGGACGATAAGGAGGGCTGAGGCCCATGGAGTGGGTAGGGCCCACCATTACCGGCGTGTTCACAATTTTGGTTGCCCTGATTGAATGGACAGCCGCGCGCGACCGGAAACGCCTGAAAGAGCAGGCGCAGAAAGTACAGGAAGAGGCTAGAAAAAACACCGCCCTTGTGGACGGCGTGCAGGCGCTCTTGCGAAACGAGATTATCGCTAAGTACAACCACTATACCGACAAGGGACATATCCCAATCTACGGTATGGAAAACGTGCTGGATATGTACAGCGCCTACAAGGCGTTAGGCGGGAACGGTACCGCCGCGAAGCTGGTGGAGGCTATGAGGCAGCTTCCCACCGATTTGACGTGATCCCATAAATGAATACAGGGATCCCAAATATGAGTACGGAGGTGGAACGGCGTGCCCAGCAATATCCTGACAACTGATACTTCCTTCCCCAACTTGAACGGGAACCAGAGCACGGACGAAAAGTTCCGCCTGATTACCAACTACCTCTACATGCTGCTGGAGCAGCTCCGCTATTCCATGGCAAACCTGGGCCGGGAGAACTTCAACGACAAGGAGTTCGACGACATCGTCAACCTGATTACCGAGCCCGTGTATGCCCAGCTAAAGGATGCGGAGGGGAATATTGCCTCGCTCGCCCTGACAGCACAGCAACTTATTTCCAGAATGACCGACGCGGAGGGCAATATTTCCACGCTCCAGCAGACCTCCAACAGCATCATGAGTCAGGTGTCCGACCTGGAGGGGAACGTCTCGACGCTCCAGCAGACCAGCCAGTCGTTTAATGTCCGGCTCACCAACGCGGAGGGGGATCTGGCCCAGGTTACCGTCACGGTCAACGGCATAACACAGTCGGTCAGCGATCTGGAGACCGGCTTGAGCCAGACCGTCCGCATTGCCCCCAACGGCGTGACCATCACCAACGCCGCCGGGGACACCCTGACCATCGACGGCGGGCAGATTGACGCCACAAATCTGAACCTGTCCGGTCATATCACCTTCAACGATTTTTCCAACAGGCTTCAAAGCGACATCAACGGTATAGAGGATACCGCAAACGATGCGTACGACCTGGCAGAGGCAAACAAGCCTCCTGATTACATCAAAAGCACTTACATTGACTCCACGGAAATACGCTCTCCGACTATCAAGGCAAATGATTTCAGTGTGTATCCATCCTCGAACGGGGAAGGCTCGTTTAATTTATATGGACAGTACGCCAGCCGTCAGTATCACTTCCTTGAAGTCAGTTATTATGCAGGAGACGGCCCGCAAATTACTTTTTCTTCTCCGGATTCGGCTCACGCATACTGGGATTTCCCTATCACGACTTTCTACGGAAACATTGATTTCGGATCTGCCAATGTCACCGGCCTCACAACGGAAGCGGTATTTGCTTAAGGAGGGTCTATGGCAAACCTATCTTTGACCGGTGGAGAAGAAGAATTTGGTTGGCGTATTACCAGACTGAGTTCAGCATTCAACCAGGCAAACGGATATGTGGAAGCGGGGATTACCCGGTACCAGTTCACGCAGTCGTCTCATAGCATTTCCGGCGTGGTGGACAGCGTCCGGGCCCCGTCTTCCGGAGGTTCCACCTCTACAACCAGGCGTTATGTGAGCTACGACCCAGGAACCTACGATTTCTGGGGGTATACCCTTGTACAAGACGGCACCTACTGGCCGGCCGGATCCGATACGGTAACCGTTGAAAGCCCTGCGGCACAGCGCCCGGACGATTGGAGCTGGTATTCCACCGTCCGGGCAGGGCAGCCCATTGAACTGAGCGCTTACGAATGGAATGCATTCTGCAACCGAATCAACGATTTCAGAATATATGTCGGGCTTCCGGAATATGGGGCATTTGAACGGGCTTATTCTGGAGATCCAATATCAGCAAGTATAGTTCGACATGCAGTTTGGGCAATTGATGCAATGGATCCACCCACCAATACCCCTTCTACACCAAGCAGAGGAGACTTGATTACAGCAGATTTTTTTAATGATTTGAGACGTTCCTTAAATTCAATCGACTAGGAGGTAAATATGAACGAAGTACAGAAAGAAATCAACAACGCCTATAAGATGATTTCCACCATCGCCGTCAGCGGGGACGCGGTGGACACCATCGCCGCCTGCAAGATGTCCCTTCGGTGCGCGTTCAAGCTGGCGGAAGACAAGCCCGAAGAGGATAAGGAGGGCTGACCATGCTCCCGGAGATGCTGTACTCCGACGGGATTACCAAGGCCACACAGACCCAGTTCAGGGGATACAATCACAATCTGTACGCCCAGGATGGGGAACTGTGGGACATGAAGAACCTGACCTCCGACCTGGCCCCCCTGTTGGCCCCCCGGCGGCCCCGGTACCTGATTGAAACCCTGAGCAAACCAAACGGTCTATACGCCAACGACGGCCTGTACTGGGTAGATGGGACTGGGTTCTATGCAGACGGGGAGAAGAAAGGCGATGTCACAGACGACCGGAAGATTTTCACCGGCATCGGCGCTTACATCATCATCCTCCCGGACAAGGCATATTACAACAAACTGACCGGAGAGTTCGGAAGCCTGGAGGCATCCTGGAGTGGTACGGCATCTTTTCAGGACGGCACGTACGCGGAAGAAGAAGCTGAAGGGAATACCATCTATTCCTCCGGCGCGGACTGGGCATCCAAATTCAAGGTCGGCGACGCGGTGACCATTGCCGGTGCGGCAACGGAAAGCAACAACAAGACCATCATCGTTCGGGAGATTGAGGGCGATTACCTCCGGTTCTATGAGAACTCGTTCACGGTGGAAAGCGACCAATCTCTGACCATCTCCAGAGATGTCCCGGACATGGACTTTATCTGTGAGAACGAGAACCGCCTTTGGGGGTGCAAGGGAGACTCCATCTTCGCCTCCAAGCTGGGAGACCCGTTCAACTGGAATGTGTTCGACGGACTCTCGACGGACTCCTACGCCGTGGATGTGGGCAGCTCCGGAGACTTCACGGCATGCGTGTCCTACCTCGGATACCCGGTGATGTTCAAGGAGGAGCACATCTATAAGGTCTACGGAGACAAGCCATCCAACTTTCAAGTGATGGGCAGCGCCTCCCTGGGAGTGGAAAAGGGCAGCCACCTGTCACCCGCCATCGCCGGGGAAACCCTGTACTATCTCTCGCGGGTTGGGATTGTGGCCTACACGGGAGGCATCCCGCAGAGCATCTCCGCACCCTTTGGGACAGACCGCTATAGGAACGCGGTGGGCGGAAGCGACGGCGTGAAATACTACGTCTCCATGGAGGACATGGACGGCACGTTCTCCCTGTTCGTCTTTGACACCAGGCTCAGCCAGTGGCACAAGGAGGACTCCCTGGAGGCGGTTGGGTTCGCCTGGAACACCGAACTCTACTTCCTGTCCGCAGACGGAAAGCTGTGGATGAACGGGAACGCCAGAGAGGCGCCAGAGGACGCCGTAAAGGAAGGCCCTGTGGAGAGCATGGCGGAGTTTGGAGACTTTGTGGAGGGAAACCCCAACAAGAAGGGAACCGGGAAGCTGCAGATCCGCATGGAGCTGGATGCCGGCGCGTCCGTTAAGATTGAGATGGAGTTTGACAGCGACGGCGTATGGCGTCCGGTGGATACGCTGACGACCACAGTAAAGAGGAGCTTCTACCTGCCTATCATCCCCCGCAGAAGCGACCATTTCAAAATCCGCCTCACCGGAACCGGCGGGTGGCGGATGTACTCCCTGGTGCGGGAGAACTACATCGGCAGCGAACTGAAAAGCCAGCCAGGCAGACAGTAGAAAGGAGATTCCAATGGCTCGATATACCTATGAAGATTTCCGAAAGAACGCGCAGAGCAGCGGGCTCCTCAACGAGTTCTCCCAAGCTGACCTGCAAAGGGCGCAGAGCGACCCTGATTTCGGGATGTCTATCCTGAACTACAAGAAGCGGTACCACAACGCCACCTCCGACGCAGACCGCGCGGCGGCCAACCGAGGCGCGGAGGAGCTGAGAAGTTCTTGGGGCGGATACACCGGCGGCGCTGACGGGGGGAGTTTCGTCAAGGACGTTATGTCCCCGATAGACTTCCAGTATGGGAACGCGCCCACCTATTCCGGCTCCGCTTATGACGACGACATTGCAGACCTGTGGAACGCACAGAAGAACTTCGGTGACTTCACCTATGAGGACGCACCCACCTATACCAGCCGATGGGATCCCACCATCCAGGAGATGATTCAGGGGATCCTTGACCGGCCGGACTTCTCCTACGACCCGGAGACCGACCTTCTGTACCAGCAGTACCGGAAGCAGTACAACCGGGAGGGAGACCGTGCCACGGCGGACGCATTGGGCGCTGCGGCGGCGGCATCCGGAGGACTTCCTTCCTCCTACGCCACCACGGCGGCGGCCCAGGCGGGGAACTACTACGCGTCCCAGCTCACGGACAAAATTCCGGAGCTTTACCAACTGGCCTACAACAAGTACCTGAACGACTACGACATGCAGCTCTCCGACCTGGGTGTCGTACAGGGGCAGGAGCAGACCGACTACGACCGCTACCTGAACGCTCTGAGCCAGTACAACACCGACCGGGAATTTGCCTACAACGACTACCTGAACGACTACAACATGGCAAACCAGAACCTGCAGACCGCACTCGGCCTGCAGAACAACGACTTCAACCAGTACCTCGCCGCACTGGATCAGTACAACACCGACCGGAATTTTGCCTACGGCCAGTTCTCCGACGAGCTGACCAGCCAGGCAAATGAGCGGGCCAACGCCCTGGAAGAAGCCCTGATGCAGGCGGAGATGGGAGACTACAGCGGCCTGGCATCCCTGGGCTGGGACACCAGCAACAATCCTTTGGTTCAGCAGCAGAACGCGGACGCACAGGCACTGGCGCAGGCGCAGATTGACGCCATCCTGGCCGCCGGCGGCACGCCCAGCGCCGACCTGATCGCCCAGTCCGGCTATTCCCAGGAGTACGTGAACGCATTGAGAAACGCCTATCTGAGGGATCTGAACAGCCAGATAGGTTCATCGGGTGGAGGCGGGGGCAGATCTTCCGGTGGCTCTGGTAGCTCTAGAAGCGGGGGCGGCGTAAGCGTAGGAGCAACAGGCAGTACCGGAACGGTAAATACTGGGTCTTCTCTGTCACCCTATGCTCAGATTTTGCAGGACAACATTTTGCAGGGCAGCGTGAATACCCTTGATATGCTGAACCGGGCAGCCGCGAATCAAGAAAGCATGAGCAGTCAGGCAACCGCGCTGCAAAGACAGCTCAATTCTATTCCTGGGTTAACGCAAGAAAACAAGGTGTCCATGATTGAGGACGCCTACAACAACGGGAGAATTTCCAGAACTGATGTGAACGCACTTCTAAACGCTATGGGGTATTAAGGTGGTGAATATATGGCCTCTGTCGTAGACCTCATAAACGCGGCAAAAAAATCCGCGCGAAAAGACGACCAGGTAATCCATGAGACCTCTGCTGTAAGTGACCGTCTAAAATCCGCACGTGAATCCGCACAGCAGGAGGATAAAATCAGGAAACGTCAAACCGTTCTTCCTACTGCATCGCAAAGCAGGAACAGCGCTGGCATTGAACTGCCTGGCGGTAGTGAACAGGGCGGCGCTCTCAGCGGGCTCACCCTTCTTCCCTCCTCCCCCCAGCAGGCGGCGAGAGACTTTGCTTATGCCTCTGAACGAATCGGCGCCGGACTTCTTGGCGCTGCGGAAGGGGTATCCGATTTCCTGGGTGCAGGATTCGGTAAGGCTGTCCAAGGAATCACATCCTTTGGCGGCCTGGCCCCCAACCCTGTTTCTGAGTGGGGCGGCCGCGTGGCAGAACACTATTTGACCACCAGCCCCACGCAGGAGTATGAGGAAAATATCCGGCAAAGATATAACCCGACCAGAGGCGCGGAAACGGTCACTGGCGTGGAGCAGACCATCGCACAGATGCTCCCCGGCATTGGCGCGGCGCGCGCAGTATCCGCCGCAGGAAACGCCCTCAACGCGGCCCAGGAGGCCCAGCGTGGGGCGAACGCGGGTCGGGCACTGTTCGGCCTGCAGGCCGCCGGGCAGAGCGCCCAGCAGGCAAAGCAGGAGGGAGCGACCACCAACGAGGCCCTGGCCTACGGCGCGGCTTCCGGCCTCCTGGAGAGCGCCATCGAGGGCATCGCCGGAGGTATTCCTGCGCTTGGAAGCGGCAGGCTGAATGAGGCGGTTTCCGCAGTAACCAGGAATCCTGTGCTCAACCGGGCGGCGGACATCGCGGGCGAGGGTGCGGAGGAAGCGATTTCCACGGCAGTCACGCCGTATCTCCAGAGATCCATGTACAACCCGGATGCAGAAAACGCCACGCCCCGGGAGATTCTCCAGAGCGCGGCGCTGGGTTCCCTGGCCGCCGGAGTGCTGCAGGGCGGATTGGAGCTGCCCGGTGCGGTGTCCAGAACAGTATCCGATATCCGAGATGTGCGGCAGGCCGTGGGTTCCAATCAGGATATCATCAACCGGGCGAATCAGAGAATCTCACAGGATATGCAGGCAAGGCGCGAGGCGGTTAACCCGCTGCTGACAATGCTTCCCACAGCTGAAGAAGTCCAGAACCGTCAGGCCGGTTCGCCTGTATACCAGCGGGCCATGCGGGCGGAGCTGCCTGGAGGAGAGCAGCAAAATGCCGCCTCCACAGGGGAGGCGGTTCTAGACATGAAAATAGAGCCGTCGGCGCGGGCGTCCGTTACGGAAAATCCGTCGGTGCAGCCCGTAAATGCCGTCGACAGCTCTACTTCTACAGTTAGTATACTCCCTGGCGGGCAGGAAGTCAACGCGAATCCCCGGAACCAAGGAATCCAGATTCCGGTGGAAAGCCGGACGTGGGAAGATGCTTCCAACCGAAAAGTCAATGCGTTCCAGTACGACCACCCGGAGCTGCACCCTTATTACTCCCAGGCGGCACAGGTGCTTCGGTCGGAACTGGCTTCCGGTACACGAGGGGAGCGGTATCCCCTGCTTGACCAGGATGGATATGTCACAGGATACACCGGAACCAGACGCGCCCAGGCATCCCCTATCGAACAGGCTTTGGACAACGCTAATCTGTCCTACAACGACATCGACCGAGCACTCACTGCCATCATCCACAATCAGGGGCAGGAGAACTACGCGGCGGCCAAAAAGATGGAGCTTGTGCTAGACGACATGCTTTCCAACGGGTATACCGACGCAGATGGCCGGGAGGTAGGCCCAAACGAGAGATATGTGGCTGCACGGGATGTGGTCAACAGAGGGATTCCAGCAGAAAGCACCGAGTACCGCATGAGCCAGGAGGAATGGAACTCCCTGCAGCGCAGCGAACCGGAGGTTATTGAGCCGTTCTCCGCAGAACTCCCCAGAGCGGTTCCGCTTGAAGATACTGCTGAAATCTACGATATCTATGGATCCGGCCGCGAGAACCTGCCGGAAAACTCCGTTGGCGCCAACAAGGCCAGCCCGTGGGGCGAGTTCGTGGCATCCAGCAAGGAGTTCTTCCCGGAAGGCGCCAACGCGGCTCGTGACGTGGACGTGCCCACCACCGACCCCCAGGGTAGAAGAATCCGCAAAACGGCGGCCACCGCCATGGGGGCCAAGGCCATCCCGGACGAGGCGATTGCAGATATCCAGAACATGGTTCTCCGTGGTGAGCTGTCCTACAACCGGGTGAGCGACAAGTCCTCCATTGACCGCGCAACTAAGACCATCCAGGACAAAGGATATCAGGGCGCGCTGGAGGAGTTTCGGAACTCAGTCAGCAAGGGCGTGGTGTCCAAGGACATCGCCACTCTGGGGCAGCAGCTTCTGATCAACGCGGCCAATGCTGGAGATGGGAAAACCACGGCGGAGCTACTCACACTCTATGCCCAGATGGAGACCACCGCCGGGCAGGCGGTGCAGGCGGCATCCATCCTCCGGAAGCTGGCGCCCAGCGATCAGCTATACGCCGCGCAGCGCACGGTCAGCGATTTGGAGAAGACCATCCGGAAGAACTACAAGGACATTGACATCACCATTGACCAGTCCCTGATTGAGGAATTTGGGAACCAGACCACCCAGGAGGGCCGAGACCAGGTTCTGGACAAGATCTATCAGAACGTAGCCGACCAGATCCCCTCCACCTGGAAGGACAAGTGGAACGCCTGGAGATATCTGGCCATGCTGGGCAATCCACGCACCCACATCCGGAACATTGCAGGCAACGTGTTTTTCCAGCCCCTTAGAATTGTCAAAGACCGCACGGCGGCCGCTATTGAGGCTGGTGTGTCCCTTGCCAGCGGAGGACGGCTACAGAGGACAAAATCTTTCGCCGCGAATCCCGCTCTTTATAAGGCGGCGTGGAACGACTGGGACAATGTCCGGAACGTCCTTTCTGGAAATAAGTACGACGACATCCGTAGCGAAATCAACAGCCGCCGCAGAATCTTCCGGGCAAAGCCTCTGGAGCTTGCACGAACTGGAAACTCCTGGCTTCTGGAATTTGAGGACACTATCTTCAAGCGGATCACCTACGCCGACGCTTTGGCGGGGTATCTCCAGGCCAACGGCGTGACGGCGGAACAGATGCAGAACAACACTGTGGACGCAAACCTCATGGCCCGGGCGCGGGACTATGCCGGGCAGGAGGCCCTGAGAGCCACCTACCAGGACAGGAACAAGGTCTCCGATAAGGTTGTTCAGGTGGCAAATGTCCTCGGCCCGGCGGGAGAAGCCATCCTTCCCTTTAAGCGCACTCCGGCCAACATCCTGGTGCGCGGCCTGGAGTACAGCCCGGCTGGACTGGCAAAGGCGTTGACCGCCGACCTGATTCAGGTGAAGCGTGGTAATATGACCGGCGCGGAGGCCATTGATCACATTGCGTCCGGCCTGACCGGCTCGGCCCTGTTTGCCCTTGGCGCTTATCTGTTTTCCCAGGGGATTGTGACCAGCGGCGGCGGAGACGACGAGAATCAGGACAGACTTAACGAACTGACCGGCAGCCAGAACTACGCGCTGAATCTTCCCGGAGGCGGGAACGTCACCCTGGACTGGCTGGCCCCGGAAGCCCTTCCATTTTTTATGGGTGTAGAGCTGATGGACTCCATGGGCCAGAGCGGGAATACCACAGACAGCATTATGACCGCGCTGAAATCTGTCTCTGACCCCATGCTGGAACTGTCCATGCTGCAGTCCCTCAATGATGTGATTGACAGTGTGTCCTTCTCGGAGAACAAGCTGGGGGCTTTGGCATCTTCCGCAGTTGTCAGCTACTTCACACAGGCCATTCCTACGCTGGGCGGTCAGTTTGAACGCACCGGAGAGGAAAACCGCATGAGCACCTACACGGACAAAGCACTCACCATTGACCTACCCGGTGGCCTTCCTGAGGTCGGAGTTCCCACCGATGTGCAGTATGCCATCGGCAGAGCCAGCGCACGGATCCCCGGCTGGGACTATCAGCAGATCCCTTATATCGACGCATGGGGCCGCGAGGAGAGCAACGGGCCGCTGGTTCTTCGGGCGGGCAACAATTTCCTGAACCCCGCCTATACGTCCAGCCTGAACGTGACCCCGGTGGACGAAGAAATTCAGAGGCTTTATACGCAGATCGGAGACGGCGGAGTAGTTCCGGATCGCCCGAACCGCTACATCACCGTCAACGGCGAGCGGGTGGATTTGAGCGCCGACCAGTATGTGCAGTATGCCACCGAGCGCGGACAAATGCAGTATGACATGCTGAACAGTCTGATTGACCGAAGCGCATACCAGAGGTTGACCGACAGTGAAAAGGCTGCGGTGATCAGCGATGTGTACCAGTACGCGGATGCCGTAACAAAAGCGGAAATAAGCGACTATCAGCCAGACTCCTGGATTTCCAAAGTACAGAGCAGCGGAGTTGACCCGGCAAATTATATCCTCTACAGAACCAGCTTGGAGGACGGGATGACGCTGCAGGACAAAGACAAGGCCATGACTGCGGCTGGTATTACTGGCACCGGGAAAGCCCGCCTTCTGATTGCGGAAAATCCTGATTGGGCGGACGATGCAAAAGAGGCAGGTGTCACACAGAATGTCTTTGTGGAGTACAAAATCCTGACATCCGGCCTGACCGGAGACAAGGACGCAGAAGGGAACACAATTTCCGGTTCCAAAAAGGCGAAAGTTCTCGCCGCGATCAACAGCATGGATATCGATTCTGAAACCAAGGATGCTCTGTATTATGCTGCCGGATATGCCGCGTCTGGTATTCGGGATACTCCGTGGCACTAGGGCATTGATAACGGGCAAAAAACATGGTAAAATAACCCCTGAAAGGACGTGATGGCGTGGAGGAAAACAGGAATACAGAACCGCTGGCTTCTGAGATGTATAAGGATCTCCAGAAACACGACGCCTTCAAGATGAAGGTTATCAAGTGGCTGGTGGTTGCCCTGGTGTTTTCCATCGTGGGCAACGTCGGCCAGAGCATTTACCACGATTGGAAGTGGTCTATGTTCGACACTTTTGTTGTGGACAGCGGAGACGGTTCTGGCAACGCGAATCTTGTTCAGGGGGATGTCGGAGGTGACATTCTAAATGGCGAGAATAACGGCAAAGATCAGGAGGGACGGGAAGCCCAAGGGAACCCGGATCAAGCGCAAGGAGGATGACGAAAAGGCCCGAAACGTGGCGAAGCGGAAGAAGGGATAACCCTTGAATATCCGCACAGAGTTCACGGAGCTGGAGTGTTCATTCTTCCGTCAGGTCTGCAACTTTACGCCGGAGGAGATGGAAGTTTTCAACCTTCGGGTGAAAGATCACTCCAGAATTGAAATCGCCATGAAGCTGGGCATGTCGGAATCCACGGTTGACCGCAGAATCAAGAACATCAAGAAGAAAATCCATAAAGTGCTGTGACGGTTTTGTGACAGTTTTATGAGGGATAGCCGAAAGGTTATCCCTCTTTTTTTATGCGAAAATTTAAGCATGGAGGACGTGAGGATAAAGGGTTGCTACACGTCGGCGCCCTCCCTCACGCCCTCCATTTTTTGTTGGAAAGGACGTGTTTGATATGACCGCAATTGAGCGGATGGTTGCCGCCGGCATGTCTGAGGCCGCCGCATCGGAAACCGCCATGTGGTACATGGCCCAGGGAGACGACGACGGGCTTGAATCCTATGTGACCGCCTTAGAGGCCCTGAAAGATATGGAGGCGCGGCGTGGAATCCGAGCACTACAATCCTAACCCGTACGGGAAAAACGTGGGTGACTGCACCGTCCGGGCGCTGTCCAAGGCTCTGAATCAGAGCTGGGACACCACCTATTGGGGCCTATGCATTGAGGGGAATCTGCGAGGCGATATGCCGTCGGCCAACGCCACATGGGGGGCGTATCTTCGACGGCATGGGTTTCAAAGGGAACTCGCGCCGGAGGACACAACGGTAGCTGAGTTCTCGGATGCGCACCCGAACGGAACCTATATTCTGGCCCTGTCCGGGCACGTGGTGTGTATCCAGGACAATACCCTGTATGACTCTTGGGATTCCTCCCGTGAAATCGTCCTCTATTTTTGGCGAAAGGAATGACGTGACATGCCCAATTATCCGTACTACGGCTATCAGCCGTATCAACCATATCAGCCACCAATGGCGGACCAGCTTATGCAGCTGCGGCAGAATCAATACCAGCCTAATATGCAGCAGGTTCCACAGCAGCAGGCTCCGTCCATTGTTTGGGTGCAGTCAGAGGCCGAGGCAATGACATACCCTATTGCGCCAAATAATGCCGTGACCTTATGGGACAGCAACGCTCCAGTAATCTACCTAAAACAGGCGGACGCATCCGGGAAGCCCTCTATGAAAATCTACGACCTCGTAGAGCGCAATTCTAGGCCCGTGCAGACCATGCAGACTCAAGCAGTGGAGTATGCCACAAAGGATGAGTTAGCGGCCCTTGCGGCACGTCTGGACGCTATTACAACCATGAAAGAATCCCCTGTTAAATCAACTTCCAAAAAGACAGTACAGAAGGAGGAAGCATCTGAATGAATCCTTTTTTCCAGGCTATGCAACCCAAGCAGCCCATGAACTTCTGGCAGAGGTTCCAGCAGTTTCGGAATGAGATGCAGGGGAAGGACCCCAACGCGCTTATCCAAGAGATGATGCAGTCAGGGAAGATTACCCAAGATCAGTACAACCAGGCGAGACAGCAGGCACAACAGATTGCAAACACCTTTCAATCTATGCCTGGATTTTCTAACAAACTCTAACTATCTCTAATTAAATCAAATTCCTGGCCAGGGTTTGAAATAAATTCATCAAAGGAGAAATTGCAATGTCTCTTTCCAATGACAGCACTGTTATGACCATGCCTGTGGCTCCGGTCTATCAGGGTAACAACTGTGGCTTCGGCAACGGCTGGGGCGGCGACTGGATGAGCTGGCTCCTGCTGTTCGTCCTGTTTGGCGGCTGGGGCTACGGCGGCTTCGGCGGTGGTTTTGGAGGCGGCTATGGCGGCTTCAACACTCCCAACGCTCAGGGGGTTATCACTCGTGCCGACCTGAATGATGGCTTCGCCCTGAACGGCCTCCAGAACGGCCAGACCTCCATCAAGGACGCTGTAACCAATGGCTTCCACGGGGTTGACACCGCTGTGTGCCAGCTGGGCTATAACACCCAGCAGGGCTTCAACAATCTGGCTTCCCAGCTCGCCTCTTGCTGCTGCGAGACCCAGAGTGCCATCCAGGGCGTGCGGTATGATATCGCCACTTCTGCGGCGGCCACCCAGAACACCATCCAGAACAGCACCCGGGACATTATTGACAACCAGACCAGCGGCATCAACGCCATCATGGGCAAGCTGTCTCAGATGGAGTACA
>ERZ1090860.1105-NODE-1108-length-14967-cov-6.440719_pt1 | contig 14967 bp, 10 predicted proteins | sample MGYA00478483_ERZ1090860 | MGnify/ENA primary metagenome ERZ1090860 (study PRJEB33644, sample SAMEA5815741) | chicken gut metagenome | biome: Chicken; feature: Gastrointestinal Tract; material: Caecum | place: Ireland | collected 2019-01-01 | study: A study of...
GAGTCAGGTCGCCTGATAGAGTAATTTGGGTGTGCGCTTTTCTTGACCATTCCAGAGAAGAAAAAAGCCTACGCAGAATATCGCCAGGTGAAGAAAGAGATACAGGAGTACCTGGTAGCCAAGCAGAATGTAGAGCATATCCTTGGCCTCGACCAAAAAGAGAAGCAACACCAGAGAGAAGTAAGTTCTACCCGATAAAAAACGCTACCGCCACTACCGGCTCGATAGAGTTGGTAGTGGCGGTGTTTTTTGTTTTATCGACCGTATGCCCAGAGCGCCATATCAATCTTCGTGGCATCTAAATATTTTCTACATATTACTCCGGCTTCTAATATATAGCTCAGTAATGGTCAGAATGACCGTGTAGCCAACATCGAAGATGTTGTTCAATGGGGATTGGGGCTGCTGCACCAACAAGCTATTTTTGAAAATTGAGCCTGTTGTGAAATTGAGAAAATAAGCAAAGTGGTACCACTTTGCACTGCTTGCCACTTTGTGAGAAAGGTTCGTTGTAGCTCTATTGGCGAATTGAAAAAATCAATTTCGTTTTGACTTTTTGCTGATTCTGTCGTATAATGGGCAATGAACGCTTTCATATTTCTGGAAAGATGATTATGAGGTGAACCGCAGCTATGAATTATAATAAACTTTGGAAAATGCTTATCGACAAAAATTTGATGAAGAAAGACCTGATAGAAATGGCGGGCATTACTACAAATGCAATGGCTAAAATGGGAAAGGGTGGCGATGTATCTACCCAGGTTTTGAGCAAAATTTGTAATGCCTTAGATTGCAAATTAGAAGATATAGTAGAGTTAGATTTAGAGCAGAAGTCCTGATTATTGTACTTTAGGTATGTTAAAATGTTTTATAATGAGGTGATTGCAGATGTGGTGCAAGAATTGCAATATAGAAACAAATGAACAATACTGCCATATCTGTGGCGGTGAAACTACCGAAGACCTTCCTGTTGAGATCTATTGGTGCAGCCACTGCAAGACTCCCATTATTCAGTTGGTAAGGCAAGCGGACAAAGGAACTTGCCCGGTTTGTAAATCTAAAACCAAATACATGACTGCGGATCTTCGCCCCGTCTTTCCCCAGGAGCGGTTACTCTTGGAGGTTCTTTTAGGGAAAAAACCCCATGAACTAATTGAAAAGTCTGTATGGGCTTCTAACAGCCGCTACTATATTGATGGAAAATCAATTTCTATTTCCAGTAAAACTTTTCAGGAAGCAGATTCTGAAGCAATTGCGAAAGTTCTTGAGCTGGAGGAACCTCAAAATACATACGAATATTTCGACAAGCACATTGAGACATTTATCGAGGCCAATACAGACCGATTGAATTATCTTATTGACGAGGCACATCGGTTTGTGAAACACGCTGCTGCCAAATTTGATGAGGAACATATTGTTGTGTCGTTCTCAGGAGGCAAAGACTCGACCGTTACTGCTGACTTGGTTACAAAAGCGTTGAGTAATCCTGAACTGACACATATTTTTGGGAACACGACATTGGAATTTCCTTATACGATTCAGTATGCCGAAAGATTCAATGCGGCGCATGAGCAATGTTTCTGGATTGCTAAAAACAATGAACAAGACTTTTATGATGTTTGTGAGGATATAGGCCCACCTGCTCGAATGATGCGTTGGTGTTGCTCAATGTTTAAGACTGGCCCGATTACACGAATCATCAATAAGTTGTATAGAGACTCACGGATTTTGACTTTCTATGGAATCCGAAAATCTGAGTCCATAAGTAGAAGCAAATATAATCGTATTGAAGATGATGCGGAGTCTGTAAAAATCCAACAGCAAACGGTTGCGTCCCCGATTTTCTTCTGGAAAGATCTTGATATTTGGCTATATATTTTGGCTGAAAAAATTGATTTTAATGATGCATACCGTCTTGGGTATGATCGTGTTGGCTGCTGGTGTTGCCCGAATAACAATCAGAGAGCACAATTTCTGTCGAGAATCTATATGCCGGAGCAGTCCAGAAAATGGCGAGACTTCTTGGTGTCCTTTGCTCAAAAGATTGGGAAGCCTGATCCTGAAGTATATGTAGACACAGGAAAATGGAAAGCCCGTCAAGGTGGAAACGGCCTTGCTTCCGCTGGAGATGTGAAAATTAAATTTACCAACTGCACTACCGAGGAACATGCAAAAATTTATCGGCTGGTTCGTCCTTTTGATGATGAGCTTGTTGGGATGTTTACTCCTTTTGGCCGTGTTGCACCTGAACTTGGTCAGAAACTTCTAAATGAAGTTCTTGTTTTGGAAAGCAAAACGAATGTCCCGATACTGTCTATTCAACCGTTTGGCCAACAGGGATACGATTATGCAGTAAAAATTCGAACTATGAATGTTGCTGATCACGATGATTTACAGCGAATGGTTGGTTATCAGATTCGTAAATTTAACGCTTGCCGTAAATGTTTGAAGTGCGAGTCGTTATGCCCAGCGGGCGCAATTTCTATTGTTGGCGACAACTACTACATCAACCCAGATAAGTGTGTCCACTGTAAGATGTGTGTTACACCAAAGTATCTTGATGGCGGATGTATGATGGACAAGTACCTAAGAACAAAGTAATTAGAACTGAGGTAGCAATATGGCTATGAAATTTAGAGCCCATGATACTTTTTTCATCCGTAAAGGATGGCTGAGTAAGGGCATGAAATATGTCTGCAATAAGCCAGATGTTTTTATAGATAAAAATGATCCTCCAATGGATGTACTTGGCATTGGCTCTAACATGGTCAAAGCATTAAGATACTGGCTGCAAACTGTTGGACTAACAGTAGAACCGAGCTCAGGTCGTCGCACACAGCGTTTTACCAACCTTGGAAAAGCAGTTTTTGAGCATGACAGATTCATTGAAGAAACTGGTACACTGTTCCTTTTACAGTATAAACTAGCAAGTAATAAAGAACAAGCGACTGCATGGTATTATTTCTTTAATGAGTTTACCATGTCTGAATTTACAAAAGAAGATTTCGTTGCAAGTCTACAAAACTATGTTTTAATGAGTGACTCGAACGCTTCTGTAGCAATCAGGTCTTTGAATGATGATTTTACCTGTATCATTAATACATATCTCCCTAAATTTAGAAGCGGCTCTCTCAAGAGCAATCCAGAAAACAATATTGATTGTCCTTTTGGGGAGTTGGGACTTGTGGATGTTTTAAGTAAAGTGCGACGCACTTACAAAAAAACTATCCCTGCCGTTTCTGCAATCAATCCGTGGGTCGCTCTTGCGGTTATCCAGGATCAAGCGAATGGAAGAAAAGAGATTAGTCTTAATGAGCTTCTCACCGCTCCATGCAACATTGGAAAAGTATTCAATCTCGATGCAATTTCTATGCTTGACCTATTGCGAGCTATCGAAAAGTTGGGAGAAGTTAAGATTATTAGGACTGCTGGTTTGGATATTATTAGGATTCTCTCTGAGAAGGATTTTAACGCCTGTGTTGAGATGTATTATTCGAGCCTAAACGAGCATAACTGAGGAGTATTAGACTATGAGTAAAATGATCTCTGTTGCATCAGGGTTTCAATATTCCGTGAACATTGGATATGATTTGAACAATGATGATAAATTAAAAAACTTTATACCAACAAGATCTGCGCTTGAACTCCTTGAGGATATTTTGCTCAGCACGAGAAACAACTCAACGGATAGAGCCAGAGTGTTGATTGGGGCCTATGGTAAAGGAAAATCGCATATTGTCCTTATTATTATGGCTATGTTGATGAAGCGTGACCTTTCTCTTTTTGAAAAAACGCTGCCTAAGATAAATGATAATCCGGAACTGCAAAGCTGCGTAAAGAATTATTACGATAGTGACAACAAGATTTTACCTATCATAATCACAGGTAGTAATACCAGTTTGACTCAGGCATTTTTACTTGCACTTCAGCGAACTCTCGCAGAAAACAATTTGCTTGATATTATGCCTGAAACAAACTATAGGGCTGCAATTCATGCCATTGAGCGTTGGAAGAAAGAGTTTCCCAACACTTTTGAGGATTTTAAGAAGCTGTTGGATGTTCCTGTAAGTAAGTTCGTTAGTGAACTTGAGGATTACAGTATTACAGCCTATGAAAAGTTTGAACGAATTTATCCCACCCTTACTGCAGGTAGTGTGTTTAATCCTTTCTTAGGCTTTGATGTGGTGGAACTTTACGAAGGTGTTGTAAAAAGCCTTAGAGGCAAGGGATTCACTGGTGTCTATGTAATTTATGATGAATTCAGCAAGTACCTTGAAGCAAATATCTCCGAGGCATCTGTAAGTGACACAAAGATGCTACAGGACTTTGCGGAAAAGTGTAATCGCAGTGGCAACTTGCAAATGCATCTGATGCTTATTTCGCATAAGGAAATCTCAAATTACATCGACACATTGCCTAAGCAAAAGGTGGATGGTTGGCGAGGAGTATCTGAGCGGTTTACTCATATCCATCTGAATAATAATTTCTCGCAAACATATGAAATCATTGCTTCTGTAATTCAGAAAAATTCTGTAATGTGGGAGCAGTTTTGCCATGTCCATAAAGAAAACTTTGATGGTGTAACTCAACGGTATGTTGGTCATTCACTTTTTTCTGAAATGAACACCATTGAGCTGGGCGCAATAATTCGATCTTGTTATCCTCTCCATCCAGTGTCCACATTCATACTTCCGCGCCTTTCCGAGTGTGTTGCACAGAATGAGCGCACATTGTTTACCTTCCTGTCCGCCAATGGTGCAGCAACATTGCCAAGTTTTCTGGATAGATATCATGATGACGGCTTTAGCATGATTACCCCCGACATGATCTATGATTACTTTGAGCCGTTGTTCAAAAAAGAAGTCTATTCCAGCGATTTATACAAGACCTATCAGTTGACTGCAACTATCTTGGCCAAAATTGAAGAGGATTCTCTTGAAAGCAAAATTGTAAAAACTATTTCGCTTATTTATATTTTGGAGCAATTTGAAAAGCTTGCCCCCACTCATGATGAGCTTGTCGGTGTTTTTTCTGTGGGATATACGGTACCAGAAGTTGAAAAAGCTATCGAAAATTTGATTGGAAAGGAATATGTCGTATATCTGAAGCGTAGCAACAATTATTTGAGACTCAAGCAAACTTCAGGCGTGGATATTCAGCAGAAAATTCACGATACAATGGCAAACCCAAAAGGTAAGATTTCGGTAAAAGATACCCTCAATAAAGCCAACTTTGATAGTTGTATATATCCTTCCAGATACAACGATGAGCGGGAAATGACAAGATATTTCTCCTTTGTGTTTGTTGATGCGGCAGAAGTGTCTGCGGAAACAAACTGGAGTGTGAAAAGTGAAAGTATACCTGGTGATGGTGTTGTTTATGGAATTATTCCGCATAGTGCGGAAAATCTCTCTGAACTCAAAGAAGTTCTTTTGTCGACCAGCGGACAAGTCGAGCAAGCCATCTTTGTTGTGCCCAAACAGTATACAGATATTTCAGATGTTGTTGCTGAATTTAATGCGGTATCTATACTTAGGGAAGCAGCAATTGATGACAAAGTCCTGTTTGATGAGTACGAAGTCATTTACGAAGATTTGAGAGAAGTAATTAACTCCTATATCAAGGCGTACACACAGCCCGAAAAATACATGGCTCGCTACATCTATCAGGGTAAGGAGCGTATGATTGGGCGAAAGGCTTCCTTGACAGGTTTGATTTCAGATATTTGTGACAGGGTGTTTTCACAGACTCCTATTATCAACAATGAGGCAATTAACAAAGATGATATTACATCTATTGCCTACAATAGTCGCAGCAAAATTATCTCCGGTCTTTTAAGAAACGAATTAGAAAAGGGATTGGGGCTGACTGGCTCTGGTCAGGAAGTGTCTATTATGCGTAGCACCTTGATCCGTACTGGCGTGTTAGTAGAGGAAACAGGTGTCCCTAAGATTAACCTCTGCCCGGATGACCCTTATTTGGAGAATACATTGACCACTATTGTGGAGTTCATTCGTGAAGCACACCAAAAGGGAAAAATGAACTTTGGTGATTTGTATTATCGCTTAACGAGTGCTGAACACCACATTGGTATGCGAAAAGGGTTGATTCCGATTTATCTTGCAGCCGTAATGCATGAGTTTAGGCGAAGTGTTCTTATTACAGATCGTTTTGGCCAGGTGCCCACATCTACGGATGTTTTGCTACAAATTAATGCTGAGCCGTCAGCGTTCTTTGTTACTTATTTAGACTGGAACCCAGAAAAAGAATTATTTGTTTCTACCTTAGCTGAGTTGTTCCGTGACCATGTAATCGAAGCTGAAAAAGCAACTAATTCTCATGATTATGTTGTTTTCGCAATGCGTCGATGGTATATGTCTCTGCCCAAATACTCAAAGGAGATTAGGAAAACTATTTCTGGAGAGAAAGTGGATAAGAGGTACCTTGCGTTTGCTCGCTTGCTTAGACAGAACACAGGTTCTCATGAGTTTTTGTTCCAACGATTACCAGAAGCCTTTGGCTATGCGGCTGAGTTTACTCCTGGCGTAGTGGAGAATGTTGCTGCTGCAAAAAAATATTTTGATGACTCTCTTTCTGTGCTGAAGAAAAAACTGATAAAAGAAGTGAAGGAACTTTTTGCTGCTCCGCACACAAAAAGGTTTGGTATGACATCTCTCACTTCTGTTATTAGGGACTGGTGTGAATCTCTTGACAGCACAGTGTATGAGCAATTATTCCCTGATGGGACGGAGAAGTGCTTGGCCTTGTTCCGTTCCATGACAAATGATGAAGATACCTTTATTGCAAGGTTGGCAAAAATCTGCACCGATTTGCGTTTGGAAGATTGGGACGATAATACACATGGTCGCTTTTCTAAGAACCTTAATCGCTATAAAGCAACAGCAGAACAGCATCATTCCATGGCAAAAAAGCAAAACAACGATCATGCGGATAGCAATTATCAGGTCACCTTTATTGACGAGAGTGGATCTGCAATTACAAAACGATTTGATAGAGTAGAAATTTCAAAGCGAGGAAAACTGTTGCTGAACGCTATCACTTCTGATATTGAGTCCATGGGACACTCTATCACGGAACAGGAAAAGCGTCAGATTCTCATGGAAGTCTTGAAAAAAATGTGTTAAGGAGGGGTGAATATGGCTTACTTTGATAATGCAGCGACTACATATCCAAAACCTGAAGAGGTGTATTCCTTTATGGATGTGTTTTATCGAAGTAATGGTGCAAGTGCAGGTCGAGGCAATTATGGCTCCTCCCTCTCGGCTGGAGCATTGATTGCCGAAACGAGAAAGTTATTACAAGATCTTCTGCACTGTCATGCTAAACAAGTCGTGTTCACACCCACGGCAACGGTAGCTTTGAACATCGTGATTCAAGGACTGATTAAAAGTGGCGTAAAAGATGTTTATATCAGTCCTTTTGAGCATAACGCAGTTACACGCACCTTGCATTCGTACACGGAGAGCGGTCAGATCAATGTCCATAAACTCGCAGTCGCAGAGAATTTGGTCTATGATCTTGAAAGAATCCGATACCAATTTGAAAGTATAAATCCAGATTTAGTAATAGTTAGCCATGCGAGCAATGTTTTGGGTTTAATTGCGCCAATAGGAGAGATTTTTAAATTGAGCAAGAAATTCGGTGCATATACGGTTGCAGATATGGCTCAAACTGCTGGCTTGGTGGACTGTAATGTAGGCTCCTCTGTTTTTGATTTTGCAGTATTTGCAGGACATAAAACACTATACGGGCCAACCGGTATATCAGGCTTTGTGATGAAACCAGAAATCATGCTGCCAGCAGTTATTTATGGCGGGACAGGTTATGAATCAGCAAACCAGGATATGCCGCTTTCGCTTCCTGAAAGATTTGAAATGGGAACCATAAACATTAGTGGAATTGCGGGTCTACACGCAGCTCTTAAATGGATCGGTGAAGTATCACTCCCTTCTTTGCGTGAAAAAGAAACACGAAACAGGCTCCGATTACTTGAAATCTTGGATGATTATTGGTTTATTAAAGTTATTGGCAACTATCCGCAAAATAATTATGTCGGCATAGTATCCTGCCTTATTGAGGGAATTAGCAGTGATAGTGCAGGACAAATATTCGACAAAGCAGGTATTGCAGTGCGAACAGGCTTGCAATGCGCCCCATTAGCGCATGAGTTTATGCAAACCTATCCGGCTGGTACAATACGATTTAGCGTCAGCTATTTTACGACGGAACAAGATTTTCAAGAGCTAATTCAAGCCCTTGATCATATTGAGGAAAACTTATAAGCAGGGGGTGAAGGTGTGAGCTTTACTGAAATTGATATAAAGCAGGAATATCGTTCTCGACTTGATAATGTCATAAAGGACTTCTATGTCCCCGTTCTTAAAGAAGCAACTCTTTATAAGCGTGCAGTAGGATTCTTTTCATCTACTGCCTTAGTTGAGATGTCGGCCGGCATATGTGGTCTTGTGAAAAACGGTGGCAAAATACAGCTAATCGCGTCCCCCCGTTTATCGGCAGAAGATATTGAAGCAATAAACGAGGGGATTAGACGCAGAGACGATGTAATAGAAGAGGCCCTCATCAGAGAGCTATCCGAGCCTATAGGTTCCCAGGCATCTGCAAGGTTAAACTTATTATCTAACCTGATTGCATCTGGTGTACTGGAAATCAAAATCGCATTTCTGGAGACGGATAATTCCGTTGGAATGTTCCACGAAAAGATGGGGCTTATGTATGATCGGGATAATAATATTATTGCCTTTTCTGGTTCAATGAATGAGAGCTTCAATGCTTTCAGACAAAACTATGAGGCTGTAGATGTGTTCACATCTTGGTCAAACGACGAGGAACGGGTACTGGCCAAGCAGTCTGCTTTTAATGCAATGTGGAACGATTATGAGCCGAGTATCCGTGTCCGTGAATTTCCGCAGGTATCCGAGCTGATAGTCAGCAAATATCGAATTTCTGATGAGACCGACTTAAGCCTTGATGATAGCTTTTCTGATTACCAGCCTGATAGTCTTTTGAGTGATAATAAAGCGGATAGCACCAATGGCCCACACATTCCTGCTGAAGTCAAAATGCGTCCCTATCAAATCGAAGCTATCAATAATTGGGCAGCAAATAATTATCGTGGTATCTTTGATATGGCAACTGGTACGGGTAAAACATACACAGCACTTGCTGCGATTGCAACATTATTTGGGGCTACAAAACAGAATCTCGCCGTCTTTATCGTTTGTCCTTATCAACACTTGGTTGAACAATGGAAAGATGATATTGTTGCATTTGGAATGAAGCCAATAGTATGTTATTCGGCATCTTCCCAGAAGAATTGGAAAGAACGCCTAAAAACAGCTTCGACCAGCTTTAATCTGGGGGTGCAGAATCATTTCTGTGTTGTGACCACAAATGCCACTTTTTCAGGGGATTATGTGCAGAGCATTGTTAAGAAGATGCGTGGCAATGTTGTTCTTGTAATCGATGAAGCTCACAATTTCGGTGCAGAGAATCTTAGCGCCACGCTTATGGATAATATGAAGTACCGTCTGGCACTTTCTGCAACAATTGACAGGCACGGTGACCCTGAAGGGACAAGCAAACTTTATGAGTATTTTGGCGAAAAGTGCATTGAATATACGCTTAAAGATGCCATTGACAATAAAATGCTTACCCCATATTACTATTATCCAGTAGTTGTTTCTTTGAATGCAACGGAGCTGGAAGAGTACTTGGATATTACGGCAAAGATCAGAAAAAATGTTCACGCCGACAAACATGGAAAAGTTGTACTTAGTGAGTATGCAAAAATGTTACTCATTAAGAGAGCTCGATTGGTATCTGGTGCGGTCGAAAAGATAGATGTTCTAAGAGAATTGATGCAGGACCACAAAGATGACAATCATATGTTGGTCTACTGCGGTGCAACCACTATGCACGATGTTGACTACAAAGAGGGCAAAGCACACATTGACGATATTCGGCAGATTGACCTTGTTGCAGATATGCTGGGTAACGACTTGGGAATGCGAGTTTCTAAGTTCACATCAGAGGAAGATGCGGCAGAAAGAGAACGCATAAAAGCCGATTTTGATGCTGGTGACCATTTGCAAGCTGTGGTAGCTATTAGATGTTTGGATGAAGGTGTAAACATCCCAAGTATCAAAACAGCATTTATTATGGCAAGTAGTACAAATCCTAAAGAGTATGTTCAAAGACGAGGGCGAGTTCTCCGGCTCTTTAAAGGAAAGAATTTTGCTGTTATTTACGATTTTATCACCCTCCCATTCGCTCTTGATTGCGTGGATCATGTTGATGCCGAGACCTTAGAAAGTGGTAAGTCCTTGGCAAAGCGAGAAATTTTGCGAATGAAGGATTTTGCGTCTATCGCAGAAAATCCTTTTGATTCTGATGAATTGATTTCAAGGATTATGAGTGCCTACGAAATAGAATTTGACGATGACGATCAGGAGGATGATATCTATGTCTAATGAAAAAGGTATAGACCCTAAAAAGCTGAATGCAATGAAAATCAAGATTCTCAAAGCAGAGCAGGAAAATTTGAGAACAAAAGACAAGACTACAGACGCAATGGTAGAACATATCAGGAAAATAATTGCCTCTGAAGCAAAAAAAGGATTTTAAGGAGGTGGTTTCATGTTAATCAAGTCGCTGAAAATGCAAAACTTTCGGCAGTTCAAAGGTAATACTGCGGTTGATTTTTCCTGTGATCCAAACCAGAATGTGACAATTATTCTCGGCGATAACACCTTTGGTAAAACTACTTTGCTTCAGGCATTTAACTGGTGCTTCTATGAGACAGTTATGTTTGACAATAACCCAGATTTTCTGCTGAATTTGGAAGTTGCAAACGGTATGACAAATGGTGATGCCGAAACCGTATCTGTTGAAATCTGCGTAATTCATAATAGTGTTGAGTATGTCATTTCTCGTTCCCAACAGTATATTTGTGCTAACAACAAAGTTTCCGGTGCCAAGAAAAGTCAAGTTAAGGTGTCCTATAAGCAGCCTGATGGCCAGACAGAATCTGTTCGTGCATTGGAAGTCCAAAATGTTATTGAAAACATTCTTCCCAAAGACCTTTCCACATATTTTTTCTTTGATACAGAGCGTGTACGCAGTATCAGTACCAGAAAGGATGTGTCAGATGCGGTAAAGGGTCTGCTTGGTCTTTCGATTATGGATAGTGCTATCAAGCATATCGGAACTAAGGGCAACAAAAAAACAGTCTTGGGAAAACTCTATGGTGCGATGGATACCGATGGTGATAAGAGAGCTCGTGATGCTTTAGATATGATTCAAAGTTCTGAAGCAAAGCGTGAAGCAATCAAAGATCAGCTTGAAACTTGTGCTTCTCAAATCAAGCAGTATGAAGCTCGTAAAGGCCAGTTAGATGATATTCTGCGTGACAATCAAACCACATCTACATTGCAGAAAAAGAAAGAGGATCTTGAGCGTCGCATTTCAACAGAACGCAGCTCTTTGGAAAGCACCACTGGATTGTTTTTTAAGGAGTTTAGCAAAGGCTCTTTGCAGATGTTTGCTCAACCACTTCTCGGTCGTGCAAGTGATTTTCTTGCTGCAACGAAGATTGATGATAAAGGCATCCGTGATTTGACTGCCCCCACCATTCTTGAACTTATTAAGCGTGGTCGGTGTATTTGTGGTGCAGAAATTTGCGAGGGCAATGATGCCTATAGACACTTAATGGAGGAATTGAATTATGTTCCGCCTGAATCTATTGGCAATACAGTGCGCCATTACAGAGAGAAACTTTCCTCCTTCTCGAAAAATGCCGACCATATCTACGATAGTTTAACCTCCCGCTATCAAGAAATTTACCGTTCTAAAGCTCGTATCCAAGAGTGGGAAGATGAACTTGCCGACATTAGTATTCAAATTAGAGGTAAAGAAAACATGAAGCAGTATGAGACAGAACTGCTTGATGTGAAAAAACGCTTAAGAGAACTGAGTGACAAAAAAGAGCGATTGATCCGTGACGATGCGACTTTGAAGAATGATATTGAACGGTATAAAAAGGTGTACGATAGTTTGGTTGCTGTTTCTGATAAAAACAAGGAAACAATGCTCTTTATTCAGTACGCCGAAGAAATTCTTGACTGGCTTTCCTCTACATATAAGGAAAAAGAAGCATTCATTCGGGAAGCGCTCGAAACAAAGGTTAATCAAATTTTTGAGCAGATGTATCATGGACATCGAAGGGTGTCCATTGACCAGAGATACCAAGTTACTCTGCTAACTACAATTGAGGATAAAGAAGTAGCTGCTGGTGAATCGGAGGGTTCCAACCGAGTAAAGAGTTTTGCTTTTATTGCTGGCTTGGTAGCCCTGGCAAAGGAAAAGCTCATTGCTACTGCCGGAGAAGAAGGATTTAACCTTTCCTCTGAACCCTACCCTCTGGTAATGGATGCTCCGTTCTCTAATGCCGATGAAACTCATACTGCAAATATTTCTAAGGTTCTTCCTGAAATTGCAGAGCAGGTTATCATGTTTGTAATGCAGAAAGACTGGCGTTATGCTGAACCAGTTATGGCTTCTCGTGTTGGTAAGCAGTATACCCTGAAGAAGCATAGCGAAACTTATACGGTTCTGGAGTAAGGAGGGGCAAGGAATGTTTGAGAATGATTACAACATTACAGGAAAACACGCAACTTATCTAAAGTTCCTGGCTGCGAAAAACTCTGGAGCAAAAGGTGCCGATGATTCGTCACCAACCTCTGCCAAAATTTTCGAGAGATACATTGATGTTTACATGAATGCCGCAATTTGGGGATTGTTGTATGAGAGAACTGCCCCGCGTGATCCTGCTTCGGATGACAGAGCCAGAATATACGCAGATGCGTATGCAACTGAACGGGAAAACTGTGTTTTTCTGTACCGCATGGTAATGTTACTTGACAAGACAACCTCTTTGGAGCCGTCTGCTCGTGTGGATCGTGCGTTTCGTTATGATGTGCAAGAGGATAAAAAGGCGGAATTTGAAGCGAATATGGAATTGTTTCATTCCTATGTTCGAGGTGGCATCGAAGAAATGTATGAGCAATTCACTGATGGTTGCTCCACCAGGGATGATTACATGAATAAGATCTATGAGGTTTTGACGACATTCAGGCAGGAAATCGCTGGTCTTTCTTATGAGGAAGAACTTGCAAAACTGATTGGCTGAAACTAAGGGGGTGATTATTTGGACGATAAGCAATTCTATGAGTATGTGTTATCGCTGCTCGCTGAGGCTGGTCATGTAATCACCCCTACCCCTGTTTATAAAAACCATACATCTGATGAAGCACTATATATAGATTCTACGAAAGATGTAGTAGTAAATCGTTTTGATCGTGGATTACTGTCTTTGATGGATAATGTCTCCTTGCTGACAGAAATTAAATGGCCAGGGGTTGTTGACGAACTCGATGAAAATGTTCAGATTTACTCCATCACGGTCAACTTCTCAAATTGTTGCCGAAGTCAAAATATAGCGGACATTCATCATTTGATGCAACGATATTGGAGCTGCACTCATAGTATAGTTTTTTTCAAAAATCAGGAAAAATATGTTATTTCATTTGCGGATAATGATTGTTCTCATATTTTGTCTGATTGGCGAGATGTAGAACTGGACTATGATGACATAGTCGATAGAATTTGCATTGGAAATATCTCTCTTACGACAAGCAATGAATACTTCCTTGATTTTTTATTCGCTGTTGCTCGTGAGTACTGCATCCGACCAATTTCTTTTGAAGAAGCCTCTTATGGGTTAATGCCAGCAGATTATATAACTAAGAGTTTGGCTTCTGATATTTCTTTTTCCAAAGATGAGATAAAGGAAATAATTCGAAGCAATCTGGTTGCCTTTGAGACTGTGTATGGTGACGATTATGTTGAGCCTGAGTACACTGGAATTGAAGAACTCAATCAATATCATAATATTTCTGCCGAAATTGACCGAATCAGTTTTGAACTTGAACTCGATAGGGATATAGATGATGTTCAACTTGAGCAGTTTGATTTTGAGGAGGAAGGTTTCGAAGAGGACAACGGTGACGACATTTTTGACGATTATGAAGAGGATGTAGACCCTGCCATTTTCGATGATCCTGTATTGATGGTAAAATGGCTTGAAAAAAAGCAAAAAGAGCGTGACAGTGAAACACTAAAGAATCAAGAGCAGGAACGCCTTGAAGCGGCACGCCAGGAGCAGGAACGCCTTGAAGCGGCACGCCAGGAGCAAGAACGCCTTGAAGCGGCACGCCGAGAGCAAGAACGCCTTGAGGCTGCACGCCAGGAACAGGAGCGCCTTGAAGCTACTCGTCAGGAACAAGAGCGTATAAAGATGGAGAGAGCGCATTTGTTTTCTCAGCTTGAAAATACTCATTTAGCCAAATTAAAAGAATTTGAATCTCGGTATCTGTCTGAAAAGAAACGACTTCATCACGAGCTTTTACAGATTGAAAAAAGCATTCAGGAAAAAAATGATCAACTTTCTAAGCTGTCATTCCTTCGCTTTTTAGAGAAAAAAGCTCTAACGGCGGATTTGGACAAGTTAGGACAAAGGAAACAGAAACTACTTATGCTAATCCAAGACATTGAGTCTGCTTATAATGAACAATGTAATAAAGAGTTTACAGAGTTTGCTATGACTTTGGCAGAAAAAGGATTATAATAACAATTTCCTTGAAAACTATTGCTTGAGCGTCGCCTGGACACTAATGCACCGGGTGAAGATGTTGAGAATCTGCTGGCTATGAGGTATGAGTTGACAGCTCGGAGTAAGAACTAAAGAGAGGGAGCCTAACCGACACTGAGTCGGCAGGCTCCCTTTTTATATTCTGTCGGTTCCAAGGGTCGTGTCGTAACCGCTCAATCATGTGTACCTTGATAGAAGAAATACAGCTGTCTGGGACA
>ERZ1090860.1107-NODE-1110-length-14961-cov-5.137797_pt1 | contig 14961 bp, 9 predicted proteins | sample MGYA00478483_ERZ1090860 | MGnify/ENA primary metagenome ERZ1090860 (study PRJEB33644, sample SAMEA5815741) | chicken gut metagenome | biome: Chicken; feature: Gastrointestinal Tract; material: Caecum | place: Ireland | collected 2019-01-01 | study: A study of the...
CCGGGTATTTCTCCAGAAGCCGGTAGTATTGGCGGCGAACCGTGTAGGTAGCGTAGAGCAGGCTTTCCCGGCGAGGGGCGCACCAGAGGAAGGCCTGCCCGCCGTTCTCACGCAGCCAGAGGGCAATGTGCCGATACTTGGGCGCGATGGGCACGACCCGCCGGCTGGTGTAGCTTTTAGGGTCGCCCAGCTTGGGAATGCCGTCCACCATCTTCACCGCCTTGTCCACCCGGACCCAGCTGCCATCCTCGGCGATGTCCCGGGGCGTCAGGGCCAGCAGCTCCTGCAGCCGCAGGCCGGAAACGAGCATCAGGCGGATGCTGTTGCCCAGCAGCGTATCCGGCAGGCCAGTCAGGAGCCGCTCGGTCTCCTCCACCGAGAACGCATCTTTTGTGTGAACCTTTTTCTCCTTGCTGAGCTGCTTGGTGGTGCGGAAGGCCCGGCGGGCGTAGTTTTTCACCACCAGGTCGTCCGCTTCAGCCACATCCAGGATTTGAATGAGCATGGATCGGCACTTGTTGATTTGGGAAGCGGAGGACCCCTTGGCTGCCAGCTCGTTGACGAACTGGTTCACCTGCACCACCTTGATTTCGTTCAGCGGAAGGTGGCCGAAGGCACCGTTCAGTAGCTTCAAGGTGTAGCGGTAGTTGGCATAGGTGGACTCCTCCACCTGGGAGCGATAGGACTCGTACCACCGCTGTGCGTAATCCGCAAACAGCGGCACTTCGGGCGTTTCCTGTTCGGCGGCCTCCTGTTTGTTCAGAAGATACTCCCGCATCCGAGCCAAAGCCTCTGCCCGGGTGGGAGCGGTGAAGCTGACGATGTGCCGCTTGCCTTCGTCGGTGTAGCCGTCCATGAGCTGACACTGCCAGCTGCCGCTGGGGAGCCGGTGGACGGAACCCTCCCCCTTGGAACGTTTACCCGACATGGAGGTTCATCTCCTGGCGCGCGGCGGCCAAATCCGCCGGGACACGAGTGTGCTTGTCTACCCAGGCTAGGAACAGCTGGGTGGGGATGCGGATGGAGGAACCCAGCCGGCAGACAGGAAAGTCCTTGCGGTGGGTGAGTTCATAGGCCGCCGTGATGCTGATGCACAGATAGCTCTTCACATCCGCCACGGTGAGATAGTTCTTTTCAAACGAAATTTCCTTTTTCATGTCAGTTCTCCTTTATATAAAGTGCGGATTTTGAGAACTGCCCTTTTCGGCTTGTGCAGCACAGGCCGGCGTGGTATGATGAAAGGGCAGAACGGACTTGCTTTCACGAGTGGTTGGTTTTGCGCTTGCCGCGTCTGAGTTGCCCCTCAGATGCGGCTTTTTTGTTGGGGCGCAGCAAACTCTCTCACGGCCATCAGGCAAGGGCAGCAGCCGAATCGTCGGCTTCGGTGGTCCGGGATGTTGTCGGTCTCATAAATGAAGTGGGTGTGGGTGGTGATTTTCATGAGTGGTTACCTCCGATTTATTTGGTCGGCTGAGAGCGTGTCCCGCTGTCCATGGTTAAATTATATCATACTGGTACCACTATGTAAATTGGCTAACCTGCCAAAACATACTGGTACCACCATGTATGCGTTTGTACATATTGCATACTGGTACCGCGATAGAAGGTATGCTATACTAAATTTGGCTATATTTTTATCAAAAGGGGGATGAACGCAATGGGGAAGACTTCTGTCGAAGTAAAAGAACGCTACAACAAAAAAGCGTATGAAGATATTCGCCTTCGGGTGAAGAAGGGGCAAAAAGAAAAAATACAGGCACGTGCCGATGAATTGCAAAAAAGTATCAACGGCTATATTGTGGACCTCATTGAAGAAGATTTAGAGAAAAACTGAGGCCTGTGAATAGGGAAACCTCGACAACAGAGGAGGAACCGATGTGCAGATGGAGCTTATAAATAACACAACAAAAACACTGCGGGATGATTTGGCCGTAGAGTTAAAAGAGGGCAGCCGACTGTCAATAGCGGCCGCTTGTTTCTCCATCTATGCTTTTCAGGCGCTGAAAGAGGAACTGCAAAAAATTGAGGATCTCCGCTTTATCTTTACATCGCCCACATTTACTACAGAAAAGGCCAAAAAAGAAAAGCTAGAGTTCTATATTCCCCGTTTGAATCGTGAGCGCAGTTTATATGGTACGGAATTTGAAATCAAGCTCCGTAATGAACTGACCCAAAAGGCAATTGCCAAAGAATGCGCTGAATGGATTCGCCAAAAGGCGACATTCAAATCCAATATTACCAATGAAGGAATGATGGGCTTTATCAGCTTGGATGATAAAAGCTATTCACCGGTCCAAGGTTTCACTACTGTGGACCTCGGCTGTGAACGGGGCAACTATGCCTATAATATTGTCCAGAAAACGGAAGCACCTTTTTCCAATCTCTATCTGGAATTGTTTGACGGCCTTTGGACCGATGAAAACAAGCTGCAGGATGTCACGGATGAAGTGATTGAAAACATCTCTGCGGCCTATGCAGAAAACGCGCCTGACTTCATCTATTTTGTTACCCTGTATAACATCTTCAATGAGTTTTTGGAAGACATCTCTGAAGATGTTCTTCCCAACGAAGCAACCGGCTTCAAACAGAGTAAAATATGGGGAATGCTTTATAACTTCCAGCGCGACGCCGTGCTGGCTATCATCAATAAGCTGGAAAAGTACAATGGCTGCATCCTGGCAGACAGCGTAGGTTTGGGCAAGACCTTCACGGCATTGGCTGTTATCAAATACTACGAAAACCGCAATAAGTCTGTTTTGGTTCTTTGTCCGAAGAAACTGGCAAACAACTGGAATACATATAAAGATAACTATGTGAATAACCCCATTGCGGCAGACCGCCTTCGGTATGATGTGCTTTACCATACGGATTTAAGCAGAACGCACGGCAACTCCAATGGCCTGGACCTGGATCGCCTAAATTGGGGAAACTATGACCTGGTGGTGATTGATGAGTCTCACAATTTCCGGAACGGAGGCAAGATGTCCGGAGAGGAGGGTGAAAAAGAAAACCGTTATCTGACCCTTTTGAATAAGGTGATTCGAAAAGGTGTCAAGACAAAGGTTTTGATGCTCTCTGCAACGCCAGTCAATAATCGATTTAACGACTTGAAAAATCAGCTGGCGCTTGCCTACGAGGGCGATTCTGCCGCAATTGACGAAAAACTGAATACGACCCGCAGCATTGATGATATTTTCAAAAATGCACAGCAGGCGTTTAATACATGGAGCAAATGGCCGGCGGAGGAGCGCACTACAGCGAACCTCCTCAAGATGTTGGACTTTGATTTCTTTGAAGTGCTGGATTCCGTTACCATTGCTCGTTCCCGAAAGCATATTCAGAAATACTATGACACCAGTGCCATTGGCACCTTCCCGACCCGTTTGAAGCCGATTTCGTTGCGTCCCAAGCTGACTGATTTGAAAGAGGCTATCAATTATAACCAGATATTCGAGCAGCTCATGCAGCTGAAGCTGACCATCTACACGCCCACACATTTCATCCTGGAAAGCAAGATGGGCAAGTATGCGGAGCTGTACGGTGACAATGAGGTCAACGTGGGCTTTACCCAGGCTAACCGGGAGCAGGGAATCCGCCGCCTGACCGCCATCAATCTGATGAAGCGGATGGAGAGTTCTGTCTATTCTTTCAATCTGACTCTCAAACGGATTCTTGCGCTGATTGACGACACCATTCAACGCATTGATAACTACGATAAGAATGCGGGAGATGCGCTGAATCTCACTGATATCAGCAATATGGAAGACCAGTTTGACGCCGACGACCAGGGCGAAGATGACCTGTTTACCTTTGGCCGCAAGGTCAAAATCGAAATCGGCGATATGGACTATCTGTCCTGGCGGGCAACTCTTGTAAAAGACAGGGATGTGCTGGAGCTGCTTACCTTGATGGTGGGGGACATCACACCAGAACACGACTGCAAACTGCAAAAGCTGCTGGAAGTGCTGAAAAACAAGGTGGAGCACCCCATCAACCCCGGCAATTACAAGGTTATCATTTTCACCGCTTTTGCGGATACAGCCGAATACCTGTATGACAACGTAAGCCCCTATATGCTGAAAACCTTTGGCTTGAATACCGCCATGGTGTCCGGCAATGTGGAGGGCCGTACCACCGTGCCCAAATTGCGGTGTGACCTGAACACGGTGCTAACCTGTTTTTCTCCCATTTCAAAGGACAAGCACCTGCTCATGCCCGGTGATAATCGAAACATCGATATCCTCATTGCCACCGACTGCATTTCAGAAGGCCAGAACCTGCAGGACTGTGACTATCTCATCAACTACGACATCCACTGGAACCCTGTGCGTATCATCCAGCGGTTCGGGCGCATTGACCGTATCGGCAGCAAGAATGCCTGCATTCAGCTTGTGAACTTCTGGCCGGATGTGACCTTGGACGAGTACATTGACCTGAAGGCCAAGGTGGAGACCCGCATGAAAATTGTGGATATGACTGCCACCGGCGACGATAACATCCTGAGCGAAGAAGAGAAGACTGACCTGGAATACCGCAAAGCCCAACTGCGCCGCCTGCAGGAAGAAGTGGTGGATATTGAGGAAATGTCCAGCGGCATTTCCATCATGGATCTCGGTTTGAACGAGTTCCGGCTGGATTTGCTGGACTATATGAAGGAACATCCCGACATCGAGCACGCCCCCTTTGGCCTGCATTCGGTGACGGCCTCTGCCCCTGATATGCCCGCCGGTGTGATTTTTGTCCTGAAGAATCGCTCCGGCAGCGTGAACATTGATAACCAGAACCGGCTGCATCCCTTCTACATGGTCTACATCAGCAAAGAGGGAGATATCGTCTGCGACCACCTTTCTCCTAAACAGATGCTGGATAAGATGCGCTATCTTTGCAAGGGAAAGACAGAACCTATTCCGGAATTGTATCGGGCATTCAATAAAGAGACCCACGACGGCCGTAAAATGGACGGCTTTTCCCGCTTGCTGGGCAATGCCATTTCCTCCATCATCCAGGTCAAGGATGAGAGCGATATCAGTAGTTTCCTGGGCGGTGAACAAATCAGCTTTCTGGAAAACTCCATCAAGGGTTTGGACGATTTTGAGCTGATTTGTTTCCTGGTCGTGCGGGACGAGCCGCAGAAAGCCGGTAAAAAGGATGCATTTCGTCTGGTGATTGCCGGCAGCCGGGGCTTTGAGGATTATCCGTTTTTGACGGGCGCAGTGGACGACTTCCTGAAACAGTTGGCCCCCAAGCGGCCTGTCACCATCGTCAGCGGTACGGCCCGGGGGGCGGACCGGCTGGGTGAGCAGTATGCCCGCCAGAAAGGGTATGCCCTGGAAGAATACCCTGCAAACTGGCATTACTTTGGCAAGGCTGCCGCCGTGAAACGCAACGCCCAGATGGCCGAAATTGCGGATGCGGCCATTGTGTTCTGGGATGGGCAGTCTGCCGGAGCCAGAAACATGATTGAGTGCGCGGAGGCGCGTGGAATTCCTTGTCAGGTGATTCGTTTCTGACAGGCGAGGAGGTGAAATCATGCTGGGATTGCCTAAGAATACCGAGTTGAATAAACCGTTGCCTAAAACCGCCATTTATGCCAAGTTTCAGATGAGTGCGGCGGAGAAGGCAAAAGTGGACGCGGATATTTCCCGCATTGTAATTGTAAATGAAGTGTCCGCAACAAAACTGAATTTATCCCCCGGTGAAACGGTACAGGCTTTCTTTGTGTTGCAGGTGGTGCTGAAACGAAAAGAGTTCAGCGAAAAGACTTTGATAGCACTTTTCCAGTTGATCCCTCAAAAGATGGTGCTTTTGCTGGAGCATGAAGGCCAGGCCAAGCTGGCGGTGTATCACACTAAACTCCTGCAAACGCCTTGGAACGACCCTGCGGCTTTGCGCCTGGACATCAAGGGCCTTACCATGGATGCCGTTTGGGAGAATGTGGTCGTACAAATCGGCGGTATCCATATGCAGAGCGGCAACACGCTGGAGCAGCAGATAACCCAGGACGAGCAGCGTGTGAAACTGGAAAAAGAAATCGCCCGGCTGGAAAAGTTAGCCCGGGCGGAGAAGCAGCCGAAGAAAAAGTTTGAGCTGGTGCAGAAGATCGGCACCTTGAAGAAACTACAAAATTAAAACCTACAATCAAAGGAGCCTGGAATGGGAACTAGAGTACGGCCTGAAGGTATGGGAGACTTTGAAAGTATTCTTGAAAAAAACACGGATGTAAAATACAGCGACAGATGGCATCCTATAATGGTTTCTGACTTTGAAAGAGAATTAATCGGCGGGCAGCTGCAAAGCATGAATTATGCATTGAGAAAAAATATAGCATATGCGCTACAGTATCTGGAGTTTTTACAATTAGAACAAAAAGAAGTGCATTTGCATGAGATCGTAGCCACTCATCTGCTAAAATCTTACATAGTTACAGCTATGGGAATAATAGAAGGAATATTCCATCACATTGTAATCGTTAATGGATATAATAAAAAAAGCGACTGGGAAGTCCTAGGTAAACCGATTCATACAAACGTTTTTCGAGAAAATGGTAACGAAAAAAAGTACGTTATTTCTGTTGAGCAGAAGTTGACTTCTCCAGTGCCGGCTCAAATGGACTTTGAGTATCTCATTAACAAAGTTCAAGAAAAAAGGCTTGTTAGATTGTCAGGGAAAGCATATCCGTACTTGAAGAAACTAAAAAGGCTGCGAAACAAAGTGCATTTGCATATTGCAATGACGAAAGAGGAGACAGATTACAATTCAATAGAATATTATGATTATTTGCTTGCGCGATATATATTGTTGGCAATATTATCAGACGAACAATTCAATCCAAACCCAAGGGGAGCATTCGATTTTCTGAAATTGTCCAAAGAGCAAACAAGACAGTTAGCAGAATATCTCATGAAAGAAAAAGACTAATTAGACAGCCTGAAATGTTTGTTCTCGTTCTAATGTGCGATAAGCCAAAACTTGATGGCACAAGAATTGGCAAAACATAGGACAAATGATAAATGTGAGAGGTTTGTTCAAATGAAAACTTTTGAGTTGAAGCCGACGGATGAAAATATTTTGAATACCTACTTGTCTGATAGTATTGGGCGAAATAAAGAGGTTCTCCAATTTGTTAATATTCTCAATTCGATAGATGGAAGTTGCGCTATCGCGCTGGAGGGAAAATGGGGGAGCGGAAAAACATTCTTCGTAAAGCAAGTGGAATTAGTATTAAATGCAAATAACGACTTCACTTCATTCCTGCCTAAAGAAAAGAAAGGACAAATTAGGCAAAAGCAGCAATTGTATTTAGAGCCAGGGCAGTCGATACGTCCATATGTAAGTGTCTATTATGATTCGTGGGCAAATGACAGCGATAATGACCCGGCGTTATCGCTTGTATATACAATCATGCAAACTACGAGTAATGATTATTCCTTGGTGGACCGGGACTATTTGGATGCGGGTATAAGAATTTTGGATTCTTTTCTTGGCACACAGTGGACAGATATAGTTGAGTCTTTAAAGGGCGACGATGCTTTGTCGCAGCTTAAGAAAGACAAAACGATTGAAGAAAAAATAAAAGCTTTTCTGGCTGCGTTATTGCCCGAAAAAGGTGAACGTCTAATAGTTTTTGTTGATGAGCTGGATCGTTGCAGTCCGAGTTATGCCGTCCGTTTGTTGGAAAGAATTAAACATTATTTCGATAATGAGAATATTACCTTTGTGTTTTCAGTTAACATAGATGAACTGCAACATACTATTAAAAAGTTTTATGGGGCAACATTTGATGGCGCACGATACTTGGATCGCTTCTTCGATTTGAGAGTCCAATTGCCCAAGGTCGAATTGGAGAATTACTATTCCCAGCTCAATTTTTCAAGTCAAAGTAGTACGTGGTCTATAATGTGCGATGCGATGATTCGAAAGTATAATATGCAGATGAGAGAGATATCCAGATATCTGCAGCTTTACCGACTTGCGGTGGGAAAACGTCTTGAGAAAATGGAAACATCCAGGCAGCATTTTTTGCAATCTGAGCGATACTATTGTTTGATGTATGTCGTACCAATTATGATAGCGCTCAAACTAATTAATCCGCAAAAGTATTCTGACTTTGTAGAAGGGAAAGATCCGTCCCCGCTAATAGAAGCTGCTGAATATCTAAGGATAGGTTTTTTTAGCGATTTGTTAGAACAGAATGAGAGCTATGAATCTGCTCCTGCGAACTCGGGTACTAAAGTGGTAACTCTGGAAGAAAAAATGAAAGCTATGTATAAAGGCTTGTTTGTGACGGATTACAATCTGGACTGGAATCCTAAATGTATTGGAAAGGCGCGATTTAACAATGACACAAGAAAAATAGTTGAAGGAGTTACCGGGCTCTTATCTACATACGCTCAGTATGATGATTAAAGGAGTAGTACAAAATGGACAAGCTGAAAATGCACACGCCGAATAAGGCGGATGAGAATTTTAGGAAGCTGGCGGCGCTGTTTCCCAATGCGGTGACCGAAACCGTGGACGAAAACGGCATGGTGGTGCGCGCGATTGATAAGGACGTTCTGATGCAGGAAATCAGCACTACCGTGGTGGAAGGCAAGGACGAAAGGTATCAGTTCACCTGGCCGGACAAGAAAAAGTCGGTGCTGCTGGCTAATGCGCCCATCTCCAAAACTTTGCGTCCTTGCCCGGCGGAAAGCGTGGGTAAGAATGGAACCCCTGGCAGCTTTGATTCCGAAAATCTGTATATTGAAGGCGACAATCTGGAAGTGCTCAAGCTGCTACAGGAAACCTACCTGGGCAAAATTAAAATGATTTATATCGACCCGCCCTACAACACCGGCAATGACTTTGTGTATGAGGACGATTTTGCCCAAAGCACTGAGGAATATCTGGCAAACAGCGGACAGTACGATGAGGAAGGCAACCGCCTTGTGCCAAACACCGAGAGCAATGGACGGTTCCATACCGATTGGCTGAATATGATTTATCCACGTCTGAAGTTAGCAAAAGATTTGCTGACGGAAGACGGAGTTGTATTCATTAGTATTGATGATAATGAAGTTTCAAATTTGCAGAAAACATGTAATGAAATTTTTGGAGAAAGTAACTTTTTGGCATGCTTAATTTGGGAAAAAACACGGAAAAACGATGCCAGATTTTTCTCGACAGGGCATGAGTATATGCTTGTTTATGCAAAAGATCAAGGCTTTCTTGTTCAGCATAATGTTTATTTTAGAGAAGCCAAGGATGGTGCGAGTGAAATATATGCCGAGTACCTAAAATTGAGGAAAATGTATGGAGAGGATTACCCCAAAATGCAACAGGAACTGCAGAGGTTTTATGCTGGATTGCCTAAGGACCACCCTGCACGCAAACATATGAGATATAACAAGGTTGATTCATATGGTGTTTGGAGAGATGATAATATGTCTTGGCCGGGCGGTGGAGGGCCTAAATATGATGTAATACACCCTGTTACAGGAAAACCTTGTGCAGTTCCTCCTGGGGGATGGAGATATTCTACTCCCGAAAAAATGGAAGAGATGATAAAACAAGGAAAAGTTGTTTTTAGAGAAGATGAAACATTGCCCCCTATACGTAAAACATATCTCGTCAGAAAACCAGGGAAATCAGCAAGCGAAGAAGACGAAAATGTTGGCAAGCAGGTGATGGGGACATATTTCTATAAGAGTTACTTACAGTCATCAAATATGATGGAGGAATTATTAGGTAAGGGCGTTTTTGAATATTCCAAAGATGTTTCTGTAATTAAAAGAATGGTTTCGTATACAACTTGTGAGGATTCCATTGTCCTTGATTTCTTTTCTGGGTCTGCAACTACTGCCCATGCCGTTGTACAACTCAATTCTGAAGATGGCGGGAATCGAAAATTCATTATGGTACAGGTGCCAGAAACTACCGACGAGAAAAGCGCGGCATACAAAGCAGGATATAAAAACATCTGCGAAATCGGAAAAGAACGCATCCGTCGTGCAGGTGCCAAAATCAAGGAGGAAAATCCTCTGGGTACCATGGATTTGGATGTGGGTTTCCGTGTGCTTAAATGCGACAGCACCAACATGAAAGACGTATACTACCACCCGGAAGAGTACACCGCAAATATGTTTGATATGCTGTCTGATAACATCAAGGAGGACCGCACTTCGGAAGACCTTCTGTTACAGGTGATGTTGGATTTGGGCGTTTTGCTCTCTAGCAAAATCGAACAGACGGAGATTGCTGGCAAAAAGGTGTTCAACGTGGCCGACAATTTCCTGATTGCCTGCTTCGACGCAGATGTTACCGAGGAAACCATTACCGCCATTGCCAAACAAAAGCCCTACTACTTCGTCATGCGCGACAGTTCTCTCGCCAGCGATAGCGTTGCGGCTAACTTCGACCAGATTTTCGCCACCTATAGCCCTGATACGGTAAGGAAGGTGCTCTAATTGAAGTGCGATAAATGCCAAGTTGAATTGGATGAAAACGGTTATTGCCCTAAGTGTAGAACTAGATACATTTCGATTTCAGAGAGTGTTGATTTTAGGGATGGGTACATCCTTAAGAAGAAAGACAAACATTTATACCAATCCCAAAAACATCCCTATTATTATGAAGAAAAAAATATATATGAAGTAAATCGTGATAGAGGGCAGTTCGTTAAACGGCGTAAGGTGGAAGATCGCTTAAACCATAAGTATGAGGAAGATGTTGAAACCCTAGATGGCGAGGTCATTCATTCCTGTCATCAGTCTATTTTCGACCATAAGAATCACGGGAATGCAAAAGGGAAGAACCAAAAATGAAATTTAACTTCAAAATCCAGCAATATCAAACCGATGCGGTGGAAGCTGTCGTGAATGTATTTGCCGGGCAAGGGTTCCATGAAGGAATCCACTATATTCGGGATCTGGGCGTTCGCCCCAAAGCGCCGGCAGAGCCTCTCTTTACCGAGCCGGAGCAGATGTCCTTCATTCCTGCTGATCGGCAGCTTTCGGTGGATGATGTTGAACTGGATGACGACACCGGCTTCAAAAACGAAGAGCTGGCTCTGAGCGACGCCCAGCTCTTGCAGAACATCCACAAGCTGCAAAGCGAAAACAACATTAAGCTGTCCCCGGAGCTGGTGAAAGGCCTGGGCCGGTGCAGTCTGGATGTGGAGATGGAGACCGGCACTGGCAAAACCTATGTGTACATCAAGACTATGTTTGAGCTGAACAAGGTCTACGGCTGGAGCAAATTCATCGTGGTGGTGCCCTCCATCGCTATCCGGGAAGGTGTTAAAAAGAGCTTTGACACCATGGCCAATCACTTTATGGAGTACTACGGCAAAAAGGCCCGCGTCTTCATCTACAACAGCCAGAACCTGAACCAGTTGGATAACTTTTCCGCAGGCTGGGGCATTCAGGTAATGATTATCAACACCCAGGCATTTGCATCTTCGATGAAAGAGGATGGCAAAAGCAAAGAAGCGCGCATTATTTACTCCAAACGGGATGAGTTTGCCTCCCGAAGACCCATTGATGTTATTAAGGCTAATAGGCCTATCCTGATTCTGGACGAGCCTCAGAAGATGGGCGGTGCCGTCACACAGAAAGCGCTGAAAAACTTCAATCCGCTGTTCAGCTTGAACTATTCGGCCACCCATGCTGTTCAGCACAACCTCGTGTATGTGCTGGACGCATTGGATGCATATAACAAGCGTCTGGTCAAGAAAATCGAAGTCAAGGGCTTTGAAGTGAAGAACCTTCGCGGCACCGACAGCTATCTGTTTCTGGAGCAGATTGTCCTTTCCCCGAAAAAGCCTCCTATGGCCCGTATCGAGATGGAAATTGGCTACAATAAGTCCATCAATCGGGAGACCCGTGTTCTGGGCGTGGACGATAATCTGTACTACATCTCCCAGGAAATGGAGCAGTACCGGGGATATACCATCTCCGAGGTGGACCCGTTGCGCGGTACGGTCACCTTTACCAATGGGGAAGTGCTCCACACCGGTGAGGTGCGGGGTGACGTGTCGGAAACTGATATGCGCCGTATCCAGATTCGGGAGACCATTCTGTCCCATTTTGAAAAGGAAGAGAAAAACTTCAATATGGGAATAAAAACTCTTTCGCTGTTCTTTATCGATGAGGTGGCCAAGTACCGCCAGTATGACGCAGACGGAAATGAGCAGCTGGGCGAATACGGCCAAATGTTTGAGGAGGAATACTTCCACATTCTCAATGAGTACCTCACCTTGGAAAACATCCCGTATCAAAAATATCTGCGGCAGCTTTGCAGTGATCCGAGCGCGGTGCATAAGGGCTATTTCAGCATCGACAAAAAGACCGGCCATAGTGTGGACAGCCAGGTCAAGCGTGGCAGTGAGTTTTCCGACGATATTTCCGCCTATGACCTGATTTTGAAGAACAAGGAGCGGTTGCTCTCCTTTGAGGAGCCAACCCGGTTTATCTTCTCCCACTCGGCCCTGCGGGAAGGTTGGGACAACCCCAATGTGTTCCAAATCTGCACCTTAAAGCACGCGGCGAGCCAGACCGCCAAACGCCAGGAAGTGGGGCGTGGCCTGCGCCTGTGTGTGAACCAGAGCGGCAATCGCATGGATGCCCAAAGCTGCGGTGACCGTGTTCATGACATCAATATTCTCACGGTGATTGCCAGTGAAAGCTACAAGAACTTTGTGGCCGATTTGCAGAGCGACATCAAGAAAGAACTGTACGACCGTCCGACCACGGCCACCAGCGAATATTTCAAGGGGAAATACATCAAGGTGGACGGTGTGCCCACTTTGGTCGATGGGGCTATGGCGGATATGATAGAGTTCTATCTTATCAGCAACCAGTATGTGGATAGAAAGCGGAAAGTCACGGACAAATACCGCGCAGATATCCAGTTGGGCACAGTGGTGCCGCTGCCTCCGGAGCTGGCCCCGATGGCGGAAGGCATCCATCAGCTGATTCAGTCTATATACGACGAAAAGGTGTTGGCGGATATGTTCACCGACGGCCACGAGACCAAGGTGAAGGAGAATCCGCTGAATGATAACTTCTATAAGGCGGAGTTCCAGGCTTTGTGGAATGAAATCAACCACAAGTATGCCTACACGGTATCTTTTGACAGCGCGGAACTGATTCGAAAAGCAATTGACCACATCAATGACAAGCTGTTTGTGTCGGAGTTGCAGTATACCACAACGGTAGGCCGCCAGAAGGACGAAATGAACGAGCATGAACTGGGGCGTGGAGATTCCTTTGGCGGCGAGCGGACCCGCACTCAGACCCTGCGAGAGGTACATTCGGGGAGGCTGAAATACGACCTGGTAGGGAAAATAGCCCAGGGCGCAGTACTCACCCGGCGAACGGTGGTGGAAATCCTGAAGGGATTGCGGGCGGACAAGCTCTATATGTTCAAAAACAATCCGGAGGAGTTCATCACTAAGGTGGTTCGGCTGATTAATGAGCAAAAGGCTAACACAATCGTAGACCATATTGCTTATAACCAAATCGATGGCCACTACGATAACGAAATCTTTACCGCGGACAAAGGCGTTCACGACTTTGAAAAGGCCTTCCGTGCTAACAAGGCAATCCAGGATTATGTGTTCACCGATGGAATTGCACAAGAAAGTACCGAACGCAAGTTTGCAAAGGCTTTAGATACCGCGGAGGAAGTGTGCGTCTATGCCAAACTGCCTAAAGGCTTCCACATCCCTACGCCGGTGGGCAACTATTCTCCTGACTGGGCCATCGCTTTCTATGAAGGGACGGTAAAGCACATCTTCTTCATTGCAGAAACGAAGGGCAGCATGGACAGTTTCGATCTTCGCCCCATCGAAAAGGCAAAAACAGATTGCGCAAAAAAGCTGTTCAATGAAATGTCTGGCAACAAGATACGATATGATGTGGTGAACGATTATCAGAGTTTGCTAGATGTAATACGAATACTCTAATAGGAGTTTTTGAGGAATGAAAAAAAGAAAGATTGCAGATGCGGAAGCTAAATCAAGAGAAATCCAAAAAAAGGAAAATGAGAAATCAACAGCTAAATTTGTGAGAAATACTTGTGCGGCAGGAGTAATAATTGTTGGCATATCTTGCCTTGTCTGTACTGTTTGCTCGCTTTTCGCTGTATTAAAGCCCAATGCCGGCGAAGGGAGCGAACTAATGCCGCTAGTGGCTATTGTTTTGTCAGTTTGGGTTGGTCTTAATATTTACAATATTATCGGAAGCAAAGAAATTCAACTTATACATGAACAAACAGAGATGATCAGAAAGGAAACAGACGAGGCGGATAAAGTAATAAAAAAAATATCTGAAGGGCTAGCGGAGGCAGAAAAAAGGGTTCGAGAGAATAATGAACGCCAAAAAAGGAACGTTTTAACAGCACTGCTTAGTACTATTAGTGATAACATGGAGTTTTATTCCTGTACGAGTCAACTTCTAAAATCTTTTCTGAATGCCGCAATTTTAGATAATACTCCCCGAGAGGTTATCGACCTTGTTTATCGTATAGAGAACACATTTTCTACGGCCGCAACTTTAAACCGTAAAGAATCGTATAACGAACGCATTCAGTTGGCCGAGCAAGGTTTGAAATACTGCCATGAGTGTGAAATTGAATGGGAAAAAATTCCATATGGGCAACTTGGTCGGAAGTTTTTAAAATCATACCTTAGCTTGAGAAAAGGTGATTTTCACTACTATAGAGGATACAGAATTCCGACGAATGAAGGAAAAAGTGCGCTAAATAGTGCAGTAAAAGAGTATGAGGGTGTCACAAACGGGATTTATGAGCTCTATGCAGAAGGCACGTTGGCGTTAATGACAAGAATTGAGAACGATAATATAGCTGATATGAGCTTAATAGTTAGCGACGAAATGGTTGATGGACTATTGATGCAAGCGTATTTGTGTAACATAATAGGCGAATGTAACAATGTTTTGAGTCAATATGGTATGTCAACAG
>ERZ1090860.1111-NODE-1114-length-14940-cov-8.660464_pt1 | contig 14940 bp, 13 predicted proteins | sample MGYA00478483_ERZ1090860 | MGnify/ENA primary metagenome ERZ1090860 (study PRJEB33644, sample SAMEA5815741) | chicken gut metagenome | biome: Chicken; feature: Gastrointestinal Tract; material: Caecum | place: Ireland | collected 2019-01-01 | study: A study of...
TATAATGATAGGTCGGTTTCACTTTACTCCCTCCTTTCCCCGGCCACGGCTGCCAGGAATATAGTTATAATTATAATTATTTGAATTATAACTATTTCATCACACAATTATACGCAGTCTTTGTTCCCGCGTCAAGCATAAATCGGGCAGAGATGCCTGCAGATCCGGCAGGATAAGTTACTTTCCCGGATCCTTTCCCACGGAAGATCGCAAAACGCACCCTACCCATGGCAGAGTGCGTTTTCAACGTTTTATTTTTCAAACACATAATTGGGATTTTCTTTAAAGGCCTGGGTCAGTTCCTCCCCGGCTTCCTCTTTGAAGACCTGTTTCCAGGCGCGGAGAAGATTTTCCGGCGTCACCGTAATGGGTTCTACTCCCACAAAGGAGGGCACCTCTTCTCCCAATACAGATTTTACAGCCGCCAGGGCAATGGCCTGGCCCTGTTCAAAGGGGCACTGGGCGCTGAGGGCTTTGACCATGCCTCCTTTTGCCATGTTCATGGCCACGGCGTAATCCAGGTCTCCGGTGGAGATGGCGATATCCGTGCGTCCCAGCTCCGTCAGGGCCTCGATGCTTTCTATGGCCGGACCGTCCCAGGAAATGTAGAGGGCCTCGATCTCCGGATATCTTTTTATCAGTTCCCGGGTTTTTCTGTAAACCTCTCCCTCATTTTCAAACCGGACTTCTCCGCACAGCCGCAGATCCGGATATTCTTCCGCAAGGACCTGTTTCGCCGCGTTGTCCCGCTGATTGGTGGCGTAGAAATCCGCGTTGTGCACGATCACGCCATAGTTTTTCAGCCCGTGGCGGTACATATACTCTCCCAGCCCATGACCCATGTTCTGTCCGTGGGAGCGCTCGTTGACCGAGACGCAGGTGACGTAATCCTCCCGGGAGAGCCCTTCCGGCACACTGTTGATCAGCACCAGCTTCATGCCGCTTTTCGCGATCTTCCGGAAAGCTTCGGAGGTGCGCTTGTTGTCCGAGGGGATGGCGATCATGATATCCGGCTTCAGAAGGGCCAGACTTTCCAGCTGCCTGCACTGCAGCTGGGGGTCAAAATGCGCGTCTGTAATGGCGATGACAGAGATCCCCATCCTGTCAAAAACATTTCGGATCCCCCGCTGATGAAGTTCCATCCAGGCCTTCCCGGCATAGTGGAAGGAAATGGCCGCTGTCAGATTTTTCCGCCGGATAACGGAAATCTTATCTTCCGGAACGATCAGCTCCTCCATGGCGGCCGCCCGCTCGCCAAAAGGTCCTCTGCCGATCCCCCGGGTGGAATCCCGGATGACCAGCTTCATGGACAGGGTCTCCGTTTTATAGACCTCTTTGAGGGCCGGCTGGTTGGCCGGTTCCTGACGGGCGATGCGCTTCAGCAGCGTATCCGCCGCCAGCTCCGCATAGGGCTCCACATCCTGCTCGATGGTGGTGAGGGCCGGCGTGTACAGAGGCGCCCATTCAAAAAAGTCAAAGCAGACCACGGAAATGTCCCCCGGACATTGAATGTTGTGAGCGCTGATATATTTTAAAAAGGGCGTTACTACCGCGTAATTTGCCAGCAGCACCGCTGTGGGCATATGATCTTTTTCCAGCAGCCGGTCCATGGCCTCAAAAAAATCCATGTCATTCTGGAGATGGGGATAAATGTACGCCTCCTCGGCCGGGATCCCCGACTCTTCCAGCGCTTTTTTATAGCCCTCCAGGCGCATGGGCATCCGGTCGCTGCTTCGGCCAAGAAAGGCGATCCGTTCGTGTCCCTTGTTGATCAGGTGCTTGGTCCCTTTGTAGGCCCCCTCAAAGGTATCAGTGCAGACCGTATCCGCCAGATAGCCTTCCACCTCTCTTCCCAGAATGACCACCGGTACCCGGGCGTCCGCCAGCACATGCTTAATCAGGAGATCTTTTTCATCAGGAAAAACAATGAGCCCGGCGGCTGCGTTCCCCTGGACCACCGCCTGCAGGAACCCTGCCATCCCATCGATGTCCGCTCCGCATTCAATGGTGACCAGCGTGTATTCCGTACTCTTTAGTTTTTCATCTATCTTCCGCTCCACCCGGCGCTGAAAATTGCTCTGCTTGTCCGAGAGCAGCATAAAGATATATTTTCCGTCTTTTTCAAAGAACGGCGTCATCTTTTTTTTCAATACAAAATTCGGAGGCGTCTCCAGCTCCCGTATGGCCCTCTCAACTTTTTCCACCTTCTCCGGGCTTACATAACGGGTTTTATTTACTACGTGTGAAACTGTGGAGACGGAAACCCCCGCCATTTTTGCTATGTCATTGATCGTTGCCATTTTTTCCACCCATCTGTCTGTTCTACTAAACTCCATTATACAGGCCCGGCAAAAAAAAATCAATTTCTCATATTGCCGGACGGGAAAGGGGCCGCATTTCTGCAGCCCCTGTCTGTTTAATCCTCAACCTTTTCCCACTGTTTACTTTCCGCGGATTTTCTCACCGCCTCGCATACCCGTTCTACCCGATAGCCCACCTCAAAGCAGGTGCTGGGCTGATATCCCTCGGTGATGGCCTTAATAAACTCATACATCTCGATGGTCTTTAATTCCCCATAACCGATGTTCATGCCGGGAATATTCCAGGTAACTTCCCCGTGGAAATGGGCGGGGCCTGTATAGATGGTCTTGAACCCTCTTCTGTCGTCGGGATCATCGGCAAAGCATACCTGCAGTTCATTTAATCTTTCATAATTAAACGCGATGCTGCCTTTGGTTCCGTGAAGTTCCACTGTAATAAAGTTATTTCTTCCCCAGGCGTTTCTGGTGGCCTCGATGCTTCCCACCGCGCCGTTTTTAAATTTCACAAGGAAGGAATCCTCGTCATCCACATCCACGGCCTTTCTGGGCGCGTCCGCTCCCAGTTTCACGGTTCCCAGAAGATCCACGCCGCCTTCCTGCACCGGTCTTTCTTTGATGTAGGTCTTCATCAGGGAAACAACTTCATCGATATCTCCCGCCAGGTACTGGGCAATATCAATTACGTGAGAGGCGATGTCTCCCAGGGCTCCGGCGCCGGCAATATCCTTCTGGAATCTCCAGGAAAGAGGGGAGTCCGGATCCGCGGACCAGCTCTGCAGATAGGTACAGCGGATGTTCAGGATCTGCCCGATAGCGCCCTCGTCGATAAATTTCTTGGCCAGATCCAGAGCCGGAACCCTGCGGTACTGGTACGCGTTCATGCTGATTAGCCCTTTGGCCGCCGCTTCTTTGGCCGCCTCCGCCATCGCCTTGGCGTCTTCCAGGGTGGAGGCGATGGGTTTTTCACAGAGAACGTGTTTTCCCGCCTTCAGCGCCGCGATGGCAATGGGCGCGTGGGCGTTGTTGGGGGTGCATACGCTTACCACATCGATCTCCGGATCATTCACGATATCCTGCCAGTCCGTGCAGTATTTTTCAAACCCAAACCGGTCTTTGGCGTCTCTGGCAATATCCGGATCGATATCACAGATGGTTTTCAGCACAGGCACCGCCGGCGCCGGCCAGAAGAATTTCGGCATATTCGAGTATGCCACCACATGGGCTTTGCCCATAAACCCTGCTCCTACCAAGCCTACATTTAAAGTTTTCATGATTTTGTCCTCCTTAAACAAATAATAGTTTTCGCTGCCGATCAGTTTTTCTTTTTCCTCTGACTCAGATTGCTGATGGCTACTGCCAGGATAATGATCCCGCCTTTAATCATGGTCTGCTGCGCAGAGCTCAGATTTGCCAGGATTACGGCATTGTTCATCATTCCCATGAGAACCGAGCCAAACAAAGCGCCGATCACCGAACCGGTTCCGCCTGACATAGCGGTTCCTCCCAGTACCACCGCGGCGATCACGGACATTTCATCTCCATCGCCGTAGGAATACCGGCCGGCCTGCATACGGGCCGCGTACATAATGCCGGCAAAAGCCGCGAAGGCTCCGGACATGGTGAAGGCAATGATCTTTACCTTCTGGGTGTTAATACCGCTGTAGATGGCGGAGTTCTCATTTCCTCCTGTGGCAAGCACATGTCTTCCAAAAGCAGCTTTATTGAAAATGAGGATTCCGGCGATATAGAACAGCACCGTCCAGATTACCAGCACCGGGATCCCGGCGACATCTCCGATTCCGAAAATATTGCAGAAAAGCTTATTCTCAATGGGAACGGCGGCGGTGTCCGTGATCCACATGGCGGCTCCCCGAACCAGTTCCATGGTTCCCAGTGTGGCCAGGAACGCCGGAAGCTTCAGTTTTGTAACCAGCAGTCCGTTGACCAGGCCGACCAAAGCGCCGAATCCCAGGCCTACAATCAGGGCCAGGAAAATGTTATTGGTCGCCTGCAGGACCAGGGAGACCAGCATGGCGGTCATGGCGGTGATAGAGCCTACCGTCAGATCGATCTGTCCCGCTGCCATAACAAACACGCCTGCCACAGACATAACAGAAATCATAGCTGTCTGTCTGAGAATATTGATCAGGTTCCTCGGCTGCAGAAAGCCTTTATTCCCCAGGATCAGCGCGAACAGGACAAATACCACGGCAAAGATGATATAGACCATATATTTGTCCCACTGTATATTTCTTTTACTTTTGCTGGATTGCATACTGCAGTACCTCCTCTGTTTCTATGTCTTTTCTGTCGATCTCTCCAGTGATATGTCCGTCAAAGATCGTAATGATCCTGTCGCACACAGCCATCAGTTCCGCCAGTTCTGAAGAAACAAACAAGACACCCTTCCCCTGATCCGCGTAATCCCGGATCAGAGAAATAATCTCCGCTTTCGCGCCGACATCCACTCCCGCGGTGGGTTCATCCAGCATCATTACCTCCGGATCCATATTCATCCATTTGGCGATTACGACTTTCTGCTGATTCCCTCCGGAAAGAAGGTTGATTCTTTTATGGATATCATCTGTCACAATATTCAGCTTCCGGACATTGTCCTCCACGATCTGGTCGGCCTTTTTTTCATCGATAAAAAAGCCGTGCTTTCTTAACTGTTTTATCTTGGGAAGAACCGCGTTTTCCTTCACCGAATGGATCAGCACAAGTCCCTGCTTCCTTCGGTCTTCAGGGATCAGGGCAAATCCGCTGCGGATCGCCTCGCCCGGATTCTTCGCCCTCACAATCTCCCCCTTCAGACGGACGGTCCCGTCTTCCTGGTGCCGGAGTCCGAACAAGGTTTCCAGAATTTCCGTCCTCCCGCTTCCCATAAGCCCGGCAAAGCCAAGGATCTCTCCTTTTTTCAGGCGGAAAGAAATATCCTTGATCCGGTCGTTGATTTTCAGATGATCCACTTCCAGAAGATCCGGGCCGTCTTTGTCGTATGTCCTGGGAACCCAGTCAAACTTTTTCCCGGTGCTTTCACCCATCATATGGGTGATGATCTCTTCCAGCGTAATATCGGCGATCCGGCCTGTGTGCACGATTTTCCCGTCCCGCAGAATGGAGATCCGGTCCGCGATCTCCATGATTTCATTCATCCGGTGGGATATGTAGATCATGGAAACCCCTTTTTTCTGGAGATCCCGCATCATTTTAAACAGGTATTTCGTCTCGGCGTCTGACAGAGAGGCGGTAGGCTCATCCAGCACCAGGATCTTCGCCTCTTTTTCCATCGCTTTGGCGATCTCCACCATCTGGCTCATTCCCACGCTCAGATCCCCCACTACATCTTTGGGACTCACATCAATGCCCAGTTCGTCCAGAACCTGCTGGGCTCTCTCCGTCATATACCCTGTTTTCCGAAGTCCTTTTTCCACAACCTCAGAACCCAGAAAAATGTTTTCTTCCACCGTCATGCTCTGAACAAGAGATAACTCCTGAAAGATCATTCCGATACCGTTTTTCTTCGCGTCATGGGTATCGTGGATCACCGTTTCCGTTCCGTTGACCAGAATCGTGCCGGCATCTTTGGTGTACACGCCTGTCATGATCTTCATCAGAGTGGATTTTCCGGCTCCATTGCCGCCCACCAGGGCGTGGATCTCTCCCTTTTCCAGAGAGAAATCCACTCCCTTCAGCACCGGTACGCCAAAAGATTTTTCAATCCCTTTCATTTCCAGTACGTATGGATTCATTTTATCCTCCTTACTCAGCAACTGCCTCCTTCAGCCAGTCCGGAGCCTCGACATGGTATACGTCCTCGTATGCTTCCAGAACATTGGAACGCTCTACTCTCTTGGCGTCAACGACCACATAGGGCGGAGCTTCCTTGCCCAGCAGAGAATACGCGGCCAGGGTGGCTTCGGCTACGCCCTGGTCATAGGGCAGCTGCGCTCCCAGTCCCACGACATTTCCCTCGGCAATTTCTTTTGCCATATTGTTTCCAAGGTCGATGGTGGTCAGCTTCACGTCATCTCCGGTAAGTCCCGCGGCTCTCACAGAAGACAGAACTCCTTCCATAGGAATATCCCAGCTGGCATAAATGCCGTCGATCATGGGATACTGGGTCAGGATCGCGTCTCCCTGCTCGGAACATCCGTTCTCATCGGTAAAGCCCTGCTCGGAAACGATCTCGATGCCGGGATATTTCTCAGCGATGGTATCCTTGAATCCCTGATCCCTCTGGTTGGTTACGAAGTACACGGTGTCATAGTAAACCATGGCGATCTGGCCTTCGCCTCCAAGGGCCTCGCCCATTAAGTCCGCGGCGATGCAGCCGTTTCCGTAATTATCCGCGGAAACACAGCTTACATAGTCTTCACCGGCTGTCATGCCTTCCGGCACATTGTCCATGAAGACAAGCTTGATTCCTGCCTCCGTTACGCTCTGGAAAGCATCCGCGGTGGCCGTGGCGTCCGTGGGAATGCTGACGATGATATCCGGGTTTTTCGCCATAATGGTCTCGATATCGGATACCTGCTGCTCCGCGGAAAAATCCGCGTCGGTAACAGCCACAACCTCGATCCCCAGATCCTCAAAGGTAGCCTGAAGCCCCTCCAGCTGTGAGGAGGCCCAGTCGTTTCCGCCATAGTGAAGGGAAATGGCAGCTGTATATCCGCCGTCCCGGATCTGCTGTTTTTCTTCTTCGGTCAGCTGGATCTCGGAAGCGGAGGTGGCAGCTTCCCCGTTGGGTCCGGTGGCTCCGCCCTTATTTTCCGTCTCTGTTCCTGTTTCTGTCTCCGGAGCTTCCCCCTGGGAGCTTCCGCTCTCAACAGACCCGCTCTCAGCGCCCACGGAACTTCCGCCGGGTTCAGTCTCCCCGCTCTGACCTCCGCAGCCGGCTGTCAAAGACAGCGCCATACCCAAAGCCAACATCACACTGACTGTTTTTCTCTTCATATTCTTTTCCCCTTTCTACTCTATGTACCTGGTCTTACAGGAGTTTTCCTTTCAAAAAATCATAGGAGGTCTGGCAGGCAAACACCGGATCTCCCGCGTAGCCGTCCACTTCTACCAAATAGTCTCCCGCATAGCCCTTTTCCTTCAGGAAATCCAATACTCCGTCAATATCCAGACGGCCGGTTCCCAGGGGCGCAAAGCCGTTATCATCCAGATCCTTCAGGTGAACAAAGGAGATGCGGTCATAATATTTTTTAACAATCGTGAGAGGATCCCCGCCGCCGGCTGCCAGGTGTGCCAGGTCCGGACAGATCTTAATGGATGTCTCCGCGAACAGCCGGTCCACCTGTTCCGGTGCTTCCGCCATAGAACCCAGATGGGGGTGATAACTGGCCTCAATCCCATATTCCGCGAATACTTTCGCCGCCATATCCAGGCCTTTGCCCAGCAGGCAGTAGTCCTGATCCTGAATGCCTTTGCCCCGGATCGCTCCGCCGCAGAGCGCGGCGTAGGTAACGCCTACCGCCTGACCTGCTTTCGCCACCTGCTCCATATGGAACATTTCATCTTCCAGGGCGTCCTGATAAATAAAGTTCGCGCCCACACAGACGCTCATCATCTCAGCGGAATATTTCTGAAGCATGTCTTTGAGCACGGAAAGGTCGCTGCTGTACTTTGTAAGGTTTCCTTCCAGTACTTCAATGCTTTTGAATCCCACCCCGGTGATCTTCTTAAGGATTTCTTCATCGTCACCCATGGTAAGATAACGGATATCTTTCACACTGGTGACACCTGCTCCTTCCCCTACAAGAGGGCCGAACCCATTGGTCATATAACCAACTCTCATTTTCATGTACCTCCTTTTCTCATAAAAATTTGCGCAAATTTTATTTACGCCCACTATACACCTCTTGTGCTTTTTCGTCAATCCTTTCTTTCCCATCCCTTGATTTTTGTAAATTTTTCACATTTTTCGCATGCTGATTTTATGCTGTTTGCTTATTGATTTTCTCTCCCGCTTTCGTCATAATTATTTTTAAGAAAATTTGCGCAAATATTGTTTGTACAAAACCATCCGAAAGGAGTATCCCTATGAAATTAGGTTTTATCAGTTCTATTCTGGACACTTCTTCCTTCGAAGAAGTCATCGATACCGCGGCGGCCCTTGGCTACGAATGCGTTGAAGTAGCCTGCTGGCCCAAAGAAAAAGCAGCCCGCCGGTACGCCGGCATCACCCACATTGATATAGAAGCCCTTACCGATGAAAAAATCGCTTCTATTCATGAAACCTGTCTCAAAAAAAATGTGGCCATTTCCGCTCTGGCCTACTATCCCAACACGCTGACCGATGATCTTCCCCAGCGCCAGAAAGCGGTAGATCACCTGAAAGCCATGATCGAGGCAGCGCCCAAGCTGCACGTCGACACGGTTACTACCTTTATCGGCCGGGTGCAGAACCTTACCGTAGAAGAAAATCTGGAGATTTTCAAAGAGGTGTGGACTCCCATTATCCGCTTTGCCGAAGAACACAAGGTAAAAATCGCCATCGAAAACTGTCCCATGCTCTTCGGGCCGGACCAGTGGCCCGGAGGCCAGAACCTGATGACGACTCCCGCCATCTGGCGCAGGGCATTCCAGATGATCCCCAGCGATTTCTTCGGCCTGAATTACGATCCCTCTCATTTTGTATGGCAGCAGATCGATTACATCAAACCTTTGTATGAATTCAAGGACAAAATTTTCCACGTACACTACAAGGACATCAAGGTGTACCCCGACAAGCTGGACGACGTGGGCATCATGGCTTATCCTCTGGATTTTATGTCCCCGAAGCTTCCGGGACTGGGGGATGTGGACTGGGGAAAATACGTGTCCGCGCTGACAGACATCGGATATGACGGGTACACCTGTATAGAGATCGAGGATAAAGCATTTGAGGGCTCCCCGGAAAGGATCCTGGACGCCCTGCGCATTTCCTACCGCTACATGAGGCAATTTGTTATCTGACCTAACAGAAAAGGAGTTTACTTATGGAAATAAAGAAAATGAACATCGGACTGATCGGGGCCGGTTTTATGGCCAAAGCGCATTCTATCGCTTACGCGGGAATGCCCATGTTTTTCTGGCCGGCGCCGGCCATTCCGGTCAAAAAAATGATCGTAGATATGAATGAGGCTATCGCCAGAGACGCGAAGGAAAAACTGGCCTTTGAGTCCTATTCTACGGACTGGCACGACGTCATCAGCGATCCCTCTATTGATATTGTGGATATCTGCACCCCCAACAACGCTCACGCGGAGATCGCCATTGCCGCGGCAAAAGCCGGAAAGCATATCATCTGCGAAAAACCTCTGGCCCTGACTTCTGAGGAAGCAAAGCAGATGTACCTGACCGCCAAGGAAAATCACGTAAAGACCATGGTGGCTTTTAATTACCGCAGAACACCGGCGGTTCAGCTGGCAAAAAAATATATTGACGAAGGAGCCATCGGTGAGATCCTGGATTTCCGGGGCACGTATCTGCAGGACTGGTCCGCGGATCCCGATTCTCCTCTGTCCTGGCGGTTCCAGAAAGCCATCTGCGGAAGCGGCGCCCTGGGCGACATAGGCACCCATGTAGTAGATATGCTCCGTTTCCTGGTGGGCGACTTTAAACGGGTCAACGCCAGATCCGCCACCTACATCAAAGAGCGTCCCTGCCAGACTGGTCTTTCCGATTCTCTGGGAAATGCTCGGGTACAGGAGGGAACTCCCAAAAAGGCCGTAGACGTAGACGACCAGTGCATTTTTATGGTGGAATGCGCCAACGGAGCCTTCGGCAGCATCGAGGCCACTCGGAACGCCTGGGGCCGCAACAACTACATCACCTTTGAGATCCACGGAACCAAAGGTTCTCTCTACTTCAATTATGAGCGCCGGGACGAGCTCCAGGTCTGCTTTGCTGACGACGCTTCTGACCGCCGGGGCTTCCGCACCATTTATACCGGCCCCAACCATCCTTACGGCGAAGGCCTGTGGCCCATCCCTGCTCTGGGAATCGGATACACCGAGACGAAGATCATCGAATGCTACGATTTCTTCCGGGCCCTCCAGGGCGACGGCGAAGCCTCTCCCAACTTCCGGGACGGTTATGCCATTGAGCTGATCTCCGACGCGATCCTGGAATCCGCCAAGACCCAGACCTGGGTGGATGTAAAATCCCCCGTTGAGAAATAAACAAAAGAAACGTGTGCCGCCAGGCGCACAAAGAAGCCGCAGACCCGACGCCGCTCACAGCGTCCACCGGGTTTGCGGCTTCTTTCTGTTTGGCTTATAGAAAAATGATCTGTTTTTTCAGCCGATTCCTCCGAAGAAAATGCCCAGGATATATACTCCCAGAGCCACCCCGCAGAAAACGTACCGGGTCATAGGCTCGAACCAGCGGCCCAGGGGACGTTTCCGGCCCTGCTGCACCGCGTCTCTGGCAAATTTCTTTCCGCAGATCCAGAACATGGCGATCCCGGCCAGCAAAGCCCCTAGGGGGATCACGTAGATGGAGATGCTGCAGATCCTGCTGGATAAGTTACTTTCCCGGATCCTTTCCCATGGAGCGCCTGCGGAACCGGGCCTTCCCTGCTCGGATGGCGATCACCGCCAGCAATCCCAGAAAGGCCGTCAGATATCCTACGATCTGATCCGATACCAGCACTCCTTCTGTTTTGGAAGGCCGAAAAATATACAGCATCATCAGTCCAAACAGAACGCCTCCGGCTGCTCCCTCCAGAAGAGGGCTGCTGCCGCGGAATTCCCGCCCCGGGATCTTTCTGTCCAAATAGAATACGCAGCCGAGCAGGATCAGGCTGCAGCCCCAGCAGGCCAGATTTTCTCCTGTCACGGTCGGAAGAAAATCGCTCCTGAAAAAGGGCAGATAGAACAGGAGCAACGCTGTAAATTGCTGCAAATACAGAACGATCTGAAACCCGTACAGCTGTGAACTGCTGATGGAAGCTGTCAATATGTGTTCCGTCTCTTTCCGGTATTCTTTCTCTTCCAGCCGTTTTCCCGCCAGCAGGTCGCTGACACTGATTTCCAGTTCCCGGCACAGATCCTCCAGAAGATCCACATCCGGAAAAGATCTTCCGGTTTCCCACTTGGAAACCGCCCGGTCCGTCACATGAAGTTTTTCTGCCAGCTGTTTCTGGGTCAGCTGTTTTTCCCGACGACACCGGGCAATAAATTTCCCTGTTCTTTCCAGATCAATCATACTCCTCCCTCCTCTCCAGAAGATTGTACCATGGAAGGCCGCAAAACGCACCCTACCGATGGTAGAGTGCGTTTTGCATAAAAATGAAAACGGCAGCTTTGCCTTACCCTTCAAAATCCGCGTTCCAGTCAAAAACAATCCCTGTCGCTGGATCCATTTCAAATTCATATTCCATAGAGTCATAACAGAACCAACCTTCATACCGGCGCTCCCCGTCCTCAGATTCTTCCCGAATCTGTATAGCTTCCGCAGTTACACCGGGAACTTTATTTTGAATCAGGGTTTTCGCCTGCTCTGCAGTAACCGGCTGGCCGCTGACTGTTTTCTGAACATCCGGAGACGGTGTTTCTGTTGCCACAGATGGCAGCTCCTGTTTTTCTCCTGAAGCGTCCGCTTCCGGCGGATTTTATCCGCATCCTCCGAGAATTCCTGCCACTGCCAGTACAACTAAAATTCGGTTTCGTTTCATAAGCTGACTCCTCAAAAATTTAACATTATAAGTTATCCGATTCCTCCGAAGAAAATGCCCAGGATATATACTCCCAGAGCCACCCCGCAGAAAACGTACCGGGTCATAGGCTCGAACCAGCGGCCCAGGGGACGTTTCCGGCCCTGCTGCACCGCGTCTCTGGCAAATTTCTTTCCGCAGATCCAGAACATGGCGATCCCGGCCAGCAAAGCGCCCAGGGGGATCACATAAATGGAGATGCTGTCCATCCAAGGGCTTAAGATATCCCCCTCCACAAACAGTCCCACTCCGGCAGCCGCAGCCCCCACCAGGGCCAGGGCCGCTTTTCTGGACCAGCCAAACCGGGACTGCAGTGCCTCCGCCGGACTTTCCAGCAGATTGATCAGAGAAGTCATGCCGGCGAACAGCACCGCTATAAAAAACAGCACAGCAAACAGCTGCCCGAAGGGAAGGCTGCGGATCACGGAAGGAATGGTGATGAATAAAAGTCCGGGGCCGGAATTGGGCTCCATGCCATAGGCAAACACTGCCGGGATAATCACCAGTCCCGCCAGCAGGGCCGCCAGTGTGTCAAAAATAGCCACATATTTGGCGCTGCTGACTACATCCACGTCCGACTTCAGGTAGCTTCCGTACACTACGGTTCCGCTGCCCGCCACAGACAGGGAGAAAAACGCCTGTCCCATGGCGTAGACCCAGGTCTGGGGATTTGCCATGGCGGACCAGTCGGGTTTAAACAGATAGGCATACCCCGGACCGGAACCCGGAAGCATGGCGATCCGCACTGCCAGAAACAGAAACAGTATATAGAAGGCCGGCATCATGATCTTGTTGACCTTTTCAATCCCCCGGGCAATACCGAAGGACATAATCACCAACGCCAGGATCAGCCCCACCATATGCCAGGGAATGCTCCCGAAATTTCCGGAAAGCTCCGCGAATACCCGCGCGGGATCCTCCCGGCTGACGATGCTTCCCGAAATAGAATCCCACAGAAACTTCAAAATCCAGCCGATAATGACGCTGTAGCCGATGGCAATACCCAGGGAGCCGATTACCGGAATCAGCCCTACAGCGGTTCCTATCCTGGAATTTTTCTTGTTCAGTTTTCGGTCAAAGGCCTTCTGAAAAGCCCCTAGAGGCCCGGTGTGCATGGCCCGTCCGAATCCCATCTCGCCGATGACCCCGGTGAATCCGATGAGGGCTACAAAGATCAGGTAGGGAATCAGAAAGGCGGCCCCTCCGAATTCCCCGATCCGGTAGGGGAACATCCAGATATTGGCCATGCCCACAGAACTCCCGATACAGGAAATCACAAAGCCGAATTTATTATTAAATTTATCCTCAGATACCGATTTCACTTTACTCATTTTGCCGCAGCCTTCCAGTTTTCTTACAGGTACACCACCGTCTCCGAAAGCTCCCTGCGCTGCCCGTGGGCAGGAAGCGGACCGGCCCCCTCCGCGGCGTAGCCCAGATCCAGCAGCATGAGGATCTCCTCATTCTCCGGCAGCCCCAGCTCCTTGGCAGCGATCTCCGGATCAAAAAAATTCAGCCAGCAGCTCTCCACTCCCGCGTTTTGGGCCGCCAGAAGCATATGGGTGGCCACAATAGAAGCGTCCTCAATCCCGGAATCTCTTTCTCCGCCGGGATATACAAACACATTGTTTTTATCAAAAGCCACCGCCAGCACTGTGGGCGCCCCGTAACGGCAGGGAGTGATCTTATCGATCTTTTCCAGTCCCTCCGGAGACTGCACTACATAGATCCTCTGCTCCTGAAGATTTTTGGCAGTAGGAGCCAAACGTCCCGCCTCCAGGATCTGGTCCAGCTGTTCCTTTTCAATCTGGCGGCTGTCAAATTTTTTACAAGAATAACGGTTTTTAATTACTTCTGAAAATTCCATGCTGTTCCTCCTCTCGTATAATAAGCCTATACCCCAGATATACAGGGGTGGGCTTATTCATTTTTAGTGGTATAGAGGAGTCATCCTTTTACCTATTGTTTTATGCTCAATGGCTGTCTCCGCCAATCACTCCCACTCGACAAAGCCTAATCAATTTTGTTTAGAGATTATTCTCTGTCGTATTCGTGGTGCTTTTGAATATTTGATGTATCCATATTATCCTGCCTATATGGGCTAATGTTATCAATTTGTTATCGGGGTTGATAACACTGGCTCTGAAACTGCGGATAATAACAATATGTTCTGGCTCACATTATAAGCGATTTTGTTTAGAAAATCAAGATATTAAAATCGTTTCCCAAAGACATCTATAACACAAATAGAGCTCTTTCATAGTCTTTAACATAGTATCTGATATTTTTCCTGCCTTTTTGGACAATCGTATGTCCTTCCGCTTCCAACTTTTCTTTCTGAGCTTCTATGCCGCCGGGATATTTGGCGTTTAATTCCCCATTCGCCTTTAAGGTGCGCCAATAAGGTGTTACATCCTTGGAACGCTGATAGCTCGCCCACGCAACAATCGAAACAAATATTCCTGCTGTAATCGGCTCTGTAAAATCGGCTCCATTTTCATTTGCAAAATATTCTCTTATCGCACCAACAGTAAGCAGTTTTCCATACGGCACAAGACGCATAACCTTATCATAATCAATCGGCGGCGCAAAATACATTTTGTTTCCGCCATACTTCTCTATGCTTTTTTCATCTGTGATCGTCTGAAATTTGGGCATATCCTTACTATCATGCAGCATCGCATTAAAATCTTTTTTATCTTCATTTGCCATTGTAAGCACCTCCTGTACACAAGTATAAGTCAATGAAAAAACCTATGCAATGAGACGGTTTTAAAATTTCCGTTTTTAAATTTAATACTCAGTTCTCCAGCTCTGCATCTTAGCTGATAGCAATTTAATCCCTGTTACCTTTTTCTAAATAATATAATTTAAGACTACCAAATATAAGGTATTAACCTGTATTTAACTTTC
>ERZ1090860.1122-NODE-1125-length-14842-cov-29.455062_pt1 | contig 14842 bp, 12 predicted proteins | sample MGYA00478483_ERZ1090860 | MGnify/ENA primary metagenome ERZ1090860 (study PRJEB33644, sample SAMEA5815741) | chicken gut metagenome | biome: Chicken; feature: Gastrointestinal Tract; material: Caecum | place: Ireland | collected 2019-01-01 | study: A study of...
CACACCCCCGGCGTGGCCCGCACCCCCGCGCCGGTCTACACCCCGCCCGCCGACGTGTGGGCCCTGCCTGACGCCGCCTACTGGCTCGGCTCCACCTTCAGCATGACCTATTTCCCCTCCGACCGCACGGCGGATCCCGATGCCGGGCGCTATCTGGATGCCTTCCCCAGCCTGCCGGTCTACGACAACCGAACCACCGGCCTGGACGACGCCCGCCCCATCGGGCAGCGGGTGGCCGGGGCCCTGGGCACCTCCGTGGTGAGCGACAGCTGGGACGCGGGGGAGGGCTGCGGCCGCTACCAGGCCGTCCTGGCCGACGGTTCGAAACTCACCCTCCAGGGCCGCACCGATCTCCACGTGGAGCTGCCCCCCGGCGCGGACAAGGGTACCGTGCAAAGGGCGCTCGAAGCCCTGAACACCCCCGCCGGGGAGAGCGAATTGGAGCAGGAGTTCCTGGCGGAGGCTTTTCTGGACATGAGCTATGCCGAGGATCTGTCCTACTGCGACTGTACGGTCATTCCGGAGGCATACACCCGCCATTCCATCCGCCCCGCAGAGGAGGCCGTGGCCCTCTTCCGCTCCGGCGACTACTGGAGCGCCATGCATACGGCCTACCCGGAGCGGGCGGAGATTCTGGAGGTGCGTCTGACCTATCTGACCGAGCCCTATATGGAGCAGCTCCAGCCCGTCTACGCCATTTACTTCACCCAGGACTACTGGGAGGTTTATGAGGACGGCACAAACTGGATGGGCGCGGATTACGCCGCGTGGCCCGCAGGGATGATCCCGGCGGCGGTGGCCTATGTCCCCGCGGTGGAGGGGCTAACCTTCCAATACCGCTCCGATGAGGGGAGGGATCTCCACCGCACGCCTGCTGTCACGGATGACGTGTGGAGCCTGTCCGACGCCGGGGGCTGGATCACCATCGTGGAGGATCCTGCCCAGCAGATGGGCAGCAACCCCACGGAGGGCCGCCTGGACGAGCTCACCGAGCTGCCGGTCTACTACAACCAGAAGCCCACCGAGGGCCAGCAGACACTCCGCATAGAGGCCCTGGCCAGGGAGCTGGGGCTGACCATCACCTCCAGCCAGCGGCATGAGGGCACGGCGGAGCCCTCCCAGGGGTGGTCTCCCTCCCTGTGGGCCGACTGCGCCGATGGCTCCACCCTCCGCCTCTACGGACTGTACAGCCTGGATCTTCTGGGAGACGCGCCCCCGCCGGAGGCCCTGTACGGCCTGTACGATACGGCGGCGGACTCCGCCCTGTGGAGCACGGAGACTGTGGAGGGATACAGCTACGACGGCACGCAAAGCACCAGCCGGATCTGGTTTTATGACGACCCCGGCGCCTCTCTGGAGCAGCAGCTCTACAACTACAGCTTCCTCCGCTTCTCCACCACGGAAAGCGGCGGCGCCCGGCTGATGCTTCCGCCTGCGTACATCTGGGACACCTATCCCATCTGTACGGCGGCGGAGGCGGTAGCCCAATTCCGCTCCGGCGACTACTGGAGCACCATGGAGACGGCCTATCCGGAGCGGGCGGAGATCCTGCAGGTCACGCTGGAGTACGCCGCTGAGGACTACCAGGCCTTCTTCCAGCCGGTGTACCGCATCCTCTTCACCCAGGACTACTGGGATGCCTATCTGGCCGAGTGGATGGGCGATGGGGCGGATGTCTCCCGCTTCACCGGGGTGGCCGCGGCCTACGTGCCCGCCGTGGACGGGCTGGACTTCCGCATGTACGCCAACGACACGGAGGTACACCGCACCCCCTCCTGAGCTTCTTCCGCAAATCGTCAGAAATCCGTCACGTTTTTTTCACACCTGCCCCTCCGTATTCTGGTATACTGCGGGAAAAAGGAGGGATCGCCAATGACAGAACAGGATGCCGCCGCCATCCGGCGGAAAACCGCCCGGCTGCTGGCCGCGGTGCTGCTGGGGCTGGCCCTGCTGGCCTTCGGGTGCTTCTGGTTCTGGTGCTCCCTGTTCGGCTGGCCGGCGGCGCTCCGTCACGGCAACCCCAACCTCAGCCCCCAGGCCGCGGCGGAGCAGCTGGAGAGCGGCGGCCTGGCCCGGCTGGAGGCGGGCGCCTATTACGAAGTGTCGGAGGGCTCCGGCCTGGGGGCGCTGCTCCAGGCGGACAGCTGGACTCCCGCGGAGTCCTTCCGGCCGGAGGGGGCGGAGCTGGCCCTCCGCTTTGGGGAGCGCTACGAGCTCTACCTCTGCGCCGACGGCCGGGCCGCCTTCTACGACGGCTACGCCCCCGGGGATATCCGGCTGTGGAGCTATTACAGCCTCCCCGCCGAGGCGGTGGCCAACCTGGTGTCCACCCTGCCGGAGCGGGCTGTCTCCACCCAAGATCCATACGGCACTTTCACCTATTAAACATACAGGCCCGGCCCCCGATGGGGGGCCGGGCCTTGACTTTATATCCGGCGGGGCATAGAATAATTGCAACTATACTCTGAGGTGACTGTTTCATGCCCGCTTATTTAGACAACGCCGCCACCACACGGGTCTGCCCCGAGGCCGCCCGGGCCGCCCTGGAGGCCATGACCGAGGGGTTCGGCAACCCCTCCGCCCGCTATGCCCCGGGCCAGGCCGCCGCCGCCCGGGTGGCGGAGCACAGGGCCGCCGTTGCCCGCCGCCTGGGCTGTGACCCGGCGGAGCTCACCTTCACCTCCTGCGGCACCGAGGGGGACAACTGGGCCGTTCGGGCCGCCGCGGAGCACGGCAGGCGGCGGGGCAGGCACATCATCACCACCGCCATTGAGCACGCCGCCGTGCTGGAGCCGGTGAAGGCCCTGGCCGCCCAGGGGTATGAGGTGACCTATCTCAAGCCAGACCGGGCAGGCCGCGTGTCCGTGGACGAGCTGCGGGCCGCCCTGCGGGAGGACACGGTGCTGGTGTCCATGATGCTGGTGAACAACGAGCTGGGCACCCTCCAGCCGGTGGCCCAGGCGGCCCAGGCCATCCGGGACGCCGGCTCCCCCGCCCTGCTCCACTGTGACGCAGTGCAGGGATTTTTGAAGGTGCCCTTCACCCCGGCCCGGCTGGGGGTGGATATGCTCACCCTCAGCGGCCACAAGCTCCGCGCCCCCAAGGGCATCGGCGTGCAGTACATCCGGAAGGGGCTGAACCTGAAGCCCCTGCTGCTGGGGGGCGGGCAGGAGGGCGGCCTGCGCTCCGGCACCGAGCCCACCGCCCAGATCGCCGCCCTGGCCGCCGCCTGTGACGCATGGGGGGAGGACTATCCCGCTCGTATTTCCGAGCTGAAGGAATACGCCCTGGAAGCTCTCTCCGCCCTCCCCGGCCTGGAGATCGTCAGCCGGGGGGACGCCCCCCACATCTGCGCCGTGTCCCTGCCCGGCTACCCCAGCGAGATGCTGGTGCGGGCTCTGTCCGACCTGGGGGTGTATGTGTCCTCCGGCTCGGCCTGCCACAAGGGCAAACCCAGCCACGTGTTTGCCGCCCTGGGCCTGCCCAAGCGCACCCTGATGGGGGTGCTGCGCATCTCCTTCGGCCCGGACAACACCAGGGAGGACGTGGACGCCCTGGTGGACGGCCTGAGGCAGACCGCCGCCTCCCGCGTCTCCCTGTAATTCTGTCTGGAAAGGAGCCCTGCCCCATGCGTATCACGGTTTTGATCGAGAACTCCGCCCCCGAGGGGCTGGTTGCGGAGCACGGCCTGTCCTTCTACCTGGAGTACCGGGGCGGCCGCTATCTGCTGGACGCCGGGGAGTCGGGGGCCTTCCTGCTCAACGCCCAGCGGCTGGGGGTGGATCTGTCCCGGGTGGAGGCGGCCGCCCTGTCCCACGGCCACTACGACCACGGGGACGGCTTCACCGCCTTCTTCCGGGTGAACCGCACCGCCCGGATCTGCGCCCGCCCCGCCGTGCGGGAGGACGATGTACTGGACGGGGAGCACGTGGGGCTCAACCCCGGCCTCTTCCGCCGCCACGCCCGCCGCTTTGACCTGGCCGACGGCCCCCGGGCGCTGGTGGAGGGGCTCCACCTGATCCCCGACGCCGTCCGACATGAGCAGTCCCTGGCGGCGGAGACGGCCGAAGGGCTGGTGGTGCTCAACTCCTGCTGTCACGCCGGGGTGGATCACATTCTGGCCGACCTCCGCGCCCGCTTCCCCGGCCGGCCCATCCGGGCGGTGCTGGGGGGCTTCCACCTGATGGGGAAAGGCGGCACGGCCACCCTGGGCCCCGCGCCGGAGGAGGTGCGGGCCCTGGCCCGCCGCCTGCGGGACGAGCTGGACGTGAGGGAGATCTGCACCGGTCACTGCACCGGCGCCCCCGCCTATGCCCTGCTGGCCGAGGAGCTGGGAGACCGCCTGCGCCCCCTCACCACCGGCGCGGTGTTTGAGTACCCCGATTAAAAGTCAAAACCTCCGGCAAAGCCGTAATCTCATTAAGATGAGGAACACGGATCTTGGGCGCTTGTGGAATCGGTTGACCGGTTCCGGGTCAAAGAACCGGTCATCCTTATAGCGGACTGCGGCCATGAGGCATACAACGACATAGCTCAAATAGAGCAGAAGAGACGGAACTATCTGATCCGCGCAAAAGAGAAGCGCGGCATACTTTCAGGGCTTAAGCTGCCTGATACGCCGGAATTCGATGTCGTTTTCAGTTATTTTCTGTACAAACACCTTACCAACCGTATCCGCCGAGAGCCTCAGAGATACCGTTGGATTCCCAGCAAGGTTCATTTCGATTACATCAGAAATGCAAGCGATTTGTCGCATCCCATCTCCTTCCGCGTGGTCAGATTTGCAGTCAAAGAGGGCCTGTATAAGGCCGTGATCGCCAACCTTCCCCCAGACCGCTTCTCCGTGCGCTTTACCACAAACGCTGGGGAATCGAGACATCTTTTCAGGACTTAAAGTACACCCTGGCATTGACGCACTTTCATGCCAAAAAGCGCCCATTCATTGAGCAGGAGATCTTCGCCAAAATGACGCTCTATAATTTCGCCGCTCTGCTTCGTCTCCATGCTGTTTTACGCAACCGAGGGCAAGCATCTCTACCGCTTCAACGCCGCTTTTGCCATGCCCTCTTTCTTGTTGCGTGTATTTGCTAAGCCAGCTCCGAACTCCTCCCCCGGAGCCAGCTGCGTTGGAACACTTATCTTAATGAGATTAAGCTTATACTTGACTTTTTCGACACGCTGAGACGGATTTCCCGTATTGGGAAATCCGTCTTTTTTACCGCAGATACAGAAAGGAATAGTAGAGGGGAATGGTGAGGAACAGCATCCACCCCGGATGCCAGTTGTCCAGCAGAAAGCCGGTGAGCAGGTAGACCATGGTGACGATGAGGGCGTAGACCTCCTGCAGCCCCAGGGCGCTGGTCAGATTGGGCAGCGCCGCCATCAGCACCAGGGTGAGCAGCCACAGCAGCCGCTCCTTCCACTTTTTCCACTCCTTTTTCCGGGCCTTCCGCTCCGCCTTCTCGGCGGCGTCCCAGGCGGAGGCGGCGGCAAAGACCTCCTCCGCCTCTGTGTCCCTGTCCGGGGCCGTTTCTGCCTCCGGTTCCAGCTCCGGCGCGGCCTGGGCCGCCGCGCCCCCGGCGGGCGTGTGGAGCAGCAGGCCGTCCAGGGAGATGCCGTAGAGGCGGGCCAGGGCGATCAGGTTGTCGGTGTCCGGGGAGGACTCCGCCCGCTCCCATTTGGAGATGGCCTGCCGGCTCACCCCCAGCCTGCCGGCCAGCTCCTCCTGGGAATAGCCGTGGGCGCGGCGCAGCTCCACCAGCCGGTTGGCGATCTCGATGTTCATGGACAGGCCTCCTCTCTTCGGATGCTATCTTATCAGTTTCCCCGCCGGACGGCCACCTATTCTGGCTTTCACGGCCGCAACTATCGGTTGCGGGCCTCCGTCAGCAGCGCCTCCACCGCCCCGGCGGCGGTGTCAATCTCCGCGAAGGTGGTGAAGGGCCCCACGGAGAAGCGCACCGCCCCCTGGGGGAAGGTGCCCAGCGTCCTGTGGGCCAGGGGGGCGCAGTGGAGCCCCACCCGGGTGAGCACGCCGTACTCCCGCTCCAGCCGGAAGGCCATCTCCCCGTTGTCGGCGCGGAGGAAGTCCACCGACACCACCCCCGCCCGGTTGAAGCAGTCGTCGGTGCCCAGCACCCGCAGGCCGTCCTCCTCCAGCTCCTTCATCCGGTACCACAGGTGGCGGGACAGCTTCCGCTCCCGCTCCCGCAGCGCCTCGCCCTGCTCCGCCAGATAGTCCAGGGCGGCCCCCAGGCTGAAGATGCCCGGCAGATTCAGGGTGCCCGGCTCCAGCCGGTCGGGCAGGAAGGGGGGCATGGACAGGGACTCCGACAAACTCCCCGTGCCGCCGGACACCAGGGGCTCCAGCTCCGCGGCCAAGGCGTCCGTCACCACCAGGCCGCCGATGCCCTGGGGGCCCAGCAGGCCCTTGTGGCCGGGGAAGGCCAGGCCGTCGATGCCCATGGCCGCCATGTCCACCGGCACGGCGCCCAGGGTCTGGGCTCCATCCACCAGGAAGAAGATCCCCCGCTCCCGGCACAGGGCGCCCACCTGTCCGATGGGAAACAGGGTGCCCGACACGTTGGAGGCGTGGGTGAGCACCACCGCCCGCACATCCTCCGTCAGGCGCTCCGCCAGGCCGTCCGGCAGCAGCTCTCCCCGGTCTGTGCAGGGCAGATACTCCACCTCCACCCCTCTGCTTTTCAGCTGCTCCAGGGGCCGCAGGACGGCGTTGTGCTCCATGGGGGAGGTGAGCACCTTGTCGCCGGGCCGCAGCAGGCCGTGGAGCAGGAAGTTGAGGCCGTAGGTGGCCCCCGGCGTGAAGCACACGTTCCGGGGATCCGGGCCGTTCACCAGGGCGCACAGCTTCTCCCGCACCGCCAGCACCCCGCCGGCGGCGTCCCAGGCCCGCTGATAGCCCCCCCGGCCGATGTTGCAGCCCACATGCTCCAGGTAGTCCGCCATGGCTTTCCCCACGCCCGGGGCCTTGGGGAAGGAGGTGGCCGCATTGTCCAGGTAGATGGTCTTGTCCATAGGCGCTCGCCCTCCATGCCGCAGGGGCGGACGGAAGATCCCGCCCGCCCCTGCGTGTCCGTTTTGATTCAGATGCGCGTCTCCAGGGCCAGCCGGAACTGGTAGTCCGACCGGCTCATGCGGGGCAGGGCCCGCTCCAGCATGGACGCACACGCGGTGCTGTCGTCCAGCAGCACCCGGGCGGTGCTGCGCCGCCCCTCCAGGTTCTGGAGCAGGGCGGTGGCCTGGGTGCTGGCGCTGCGCCCGTCGTCCCGGGCGTCCACATTGGCCGTCCAGCACACCCAGCCCTCCGCCTCCAGGGCGTCGGCCACGCCGGCGGCGGCGTCCTCCAGATAGACGGTGTGGGGCCGCAGGTGGGCCAGCTCCTCCAGCAGGGCGCTACCCTCCTCCAGCTCCGCCCGGGCCGTCTCTAGGGAGGCGCCGGACACCGACAGGCCCACGGCGTGGCCGGTGCCCACCAGCCGCCGCAGCTGGTCGGCGGAATCGGCCAGGGCCTCCCCCCGGAAGAGGAACAGGGCCCGCGCGCCCCGGTCATCCAGGCTGTCCAGGATGCTCTCCAGCCCCCCGGCGCCGGTGCACTGAACCGCCAGATAGACCGGCAGGCCCTCCTGCTCCGTCTCCCCCCCGGTGCTCTCTCCCGGGGTCTGGGGCGTGCTGGTCTCCTGGCTGTCCCCCTCCAGCTGCCGCAGGTACTCGTAATAGCGGGTGCGCATGGCGTCGCCGCTGGCGGTGGAGACAAAGTCCTGGGTGCTCAGCCACTCCTGCCCGTTGGTGATGCGGATCAGGGTGCCGTACTGGGTGGGGGTATAGGTGTAGTTCAGGCCGAAGAAGGAGCACACACCCGCCAGGGGGAGGAACACCCGGCCGTTGCGCTGCACCGCCCGCATGTCCAGGGAGGTGCCGTTGAGCTGATCCACACAGGTGCCGGCGTTGAGATCGAACACCAGGGTGCCCCGCAGGCTGTAGAGGGTGAAGGTGTAGGTGCTCTCGGTGTGCTCCTGCCCGTAGGACACCCCCAGGTTGACCCCGGTGACCGTCCGGTCGAAGGCCAGATAGGGCACATAGAGCACCCCGCCCACCCAGGCGGGCATGGCGTCCAGGGGGAGCGTGAGCATCCGGTCGTTCTCCGCCATCAGATAGATGGTGGGCGTGTCCGCCCTGGCCGCGGGCAGCACAAGGGCGCACAGCAGCGCCAGCGCGCACACCGCGGACAGAATCTGTTTTCCTCTGCGGGCCATGACCCCACCTCCCCTGTTTGGATGGGACAATTATAGCATGGATCGGGCGGCGGGTAAAGGGTGCCTTGCGCCGGCGGCCCCGGCGTGGTATCATGGGGTGGATTCCCTTTCATCAAATTTTAAGGAAACCTAAATTCCATTCCCAGCTCCATGGGGATATAATACATCCAGAAAAGCCGGAGAGGATGGTGGAGCACATGGCGGTAACCCTGGAGCAGGTGGAGGCCCTGCGGGCGCGGGCGGAGGTGTCCTATGAGGAGGCCCGGGCCGCCCTGGAGGACAGCGGCGGCGATCTGCTGGACGCGCTGATCTCCCTGGAGCGGGCGGGAAAGCTCCGCCCCGACGGCGCCCGGGGCGCCTTCTTCACCACCCGGCCCGGCGGAGAGGATGCCCCGCCCCCGCCGCCCGCCGGCGGGCCCGCTCCGTCCCAGGTGCCGGCCGGGGAGCGCCCCCGCTTCTTCGGCCTGGCCCTGACGGTGGGCGGAAGGCGGCGGCAGCGGGGCCGCCGGGAGGGCTCCGGATTCGGGACAAAGTTAAAGGAGCTGCTGCTGGCGGCGGCGGATCTGCTGCGCCACTGCACGGTGAACCAGTTCGAGGTGTGGCGCGGCGGGGAGCGGATGACCTCCCTGCCGGTGCTGATCCTGATCCTGCTGGTGGTGCTGGCCTACTGGATCTCCCTGCCCCTGCTGGTCATCGGCCTGCTGTTCGGGTGCCGGTACCGGTTTTCCGGCCCGGATCTGGACAGGAACAAGGTGGGCGAGGTGGCCAACCAGGTGTCCGACTCGGTGCGGGACGCGGTGGGCCAGGTGCGGGAGCAGTTCAAAAAGGAGTTTAGCAGATCCCGGCACAGAAAAGGCAAGTAAGCAAGTGAGGAGAGAGGCACATGGCGGAACGGATTCTGCTGGTGGAGGACGAGGAAAAGCTGGCCCGGATGGTGGAGCTGGAGCTCCAGTACGAGGGCTATGAGGTGGAGAAGGCCTTTGACGGCCGCACGGGGCTGGAGCTGGCCCTGTCGGGGAAATTCGACCTGGTGCTGCTGGACATCATGCTGCCCGCCCTGTCGGGCATGGAGGTGCTCCGCCGCCTGCGGAAGGAGAGCCAGATGCCCGTGATCATGCTCACCGCCCGGGACACGGTGGTGGACAAGGTGTCCGGCCTGGACATGGGGGCGGACGACTACATCACCAAGCCCTTCGCCATTGAGGAGCTGCTGGCCCGCATCCGGGCGGCCCTGCGCAAGCGCCCCGCCCAGGCGGCGGAGCCGCCCCGCAGCCTGCTCACCGCCGGGCCCCTGTCCATGGACACCGACCGGCACGAGGTCACCGTGGACGGCGAGAACGTGGAGCTCACCCGGCGGGAGTTCGATCTGCTGCGCTACCTGCTGGAGAACAAGGAGAAGGTCATCACCCGGGAGTCCCTGCTGGATCACGTGTGGGGATTCGACTTCGTGGGGGAGACCAACGCCGTGGACGTGTATATCCGCTTCCTGCGCTCCAAGATCGACGAGCACTTCGGCATCAAGCTTATCCACACCGTCCGCGGCGTGGGGTACGTGATCCGGGAGGAATAAAACCCGTCAAAAAAGTGGCCAAGGCCACTTTTTTGAGAAAGATTTTGATTTGATTCCGCCGCCTGCGGGCGGCGGAACTCTGCGAGGCTCCTGACCATCTGTGGACGGAGACATTCCGCCCGGGGGAGGTATTTGTTATGACCGCATCCGCCATTGTGTATACCAGCGCCACCGGCTTCACCGCCCGGTACGCCCAGCTGCTCTCCCGAAAGACCGGCCTGCCCTGCCTGGCTCTGGAGCGGGCGAAGGAGCTGTCCGCCGGGACGGGGGTGGTCTACCTGGGCTGGCTTTGCGCCGGAGGGATCAAGGGGCTGAAGAAGGCCCGGAAGCGCCTGGCGGTGCGGGCCGTCTGCGCCGTGGGCATGGCCCCGTCCTCTCCGGAAGTGGTGAACAAGCTGGCCGGACAGAATCACTTGGAGGGGCTCCCCTTCTTCTACCTGCGGGGCGGCTACGCCCCGGAAAAGCTGCCCGGCCCCTACAAGCTGATGATGGCCCCCATGACAAAGGCGGTCACCGGACACCCGCCCAAGGACGAGAACGAGGCCGTCATGCAGGAGGCCTTCCGGCACGGGGGCGACTGGGTGGACGAGGGCGCGCTGGCGCCGGTGCTGGCCTGGCTGGAGGGATCGTAATGGCAAAAAAGCAAGCGGAGCGGAGGCCGCCCGGACGCATCAAGTCCTCCATTGTGGCCCGGCTCAACACCCGGCTGTTCTTCCGGCTGCTGGGCATCTACTTCACCATGGATCTGCTGCTCACCCTCCTGTTCTGCGGCGGGCTGTTCGTGTGGGCGGAGGGCCAGGCGGCCCAGATCAGCGCCCTGGTGGAGGAGCGGGGCGTGCCCACGGCGGAGGCCACCGAGTGGATGGGCGCGGGCAGCTACACCGTGGTGGCCGGCGCGCCGGAGGAGCTGGAGACCGGCTGGCTGGTCACCGACGAGGCCGCCGTGGTCACGGACATGCCGGCAGACACCAGCGCCCCGGCGGAGAACACCGCCAGCACCGTGGTGATCACCGGTGGCACGGCGGGACAGGCGGCCGAGGCCGGCAGCGCCCTGGCGCCCCTGGGCTTCCGCCTGCCCGGCTGGCTCCCCTCCCCGGCGGAGACCGAGGGCGGCGTGCGCTGGTTCAACCCGGGCACGGTGGATCTGCTCTTCCTGGTGACCTTCTCCACCGGGGACACCACCAGCTACACCCTCTATCTGCCCCACAACGGCGACCCCTACACCATCCAGATCGACCTGAGCAGCCCGGCGGCCATCTTCGTGTTCGCCGCCCGGGTGCTGCTCATCTGCCAGCTGGTCAGCCTGATCACCAACCTGTTCAAGAACGCCGGCTCCATCAAGAAGGTGCTCCGCCCCATTCAGGAGCTGGCCGCCACCGCGGCCAAGCTCAACCAGGCCGAGCGCATGTCGCCGGAGGAGCTGCGGGCCCTGGCGGGCAAGCTGGATGAGATCAACGCCACCCATCTGGATCAGCGGGTGTCGGTCTCCGGCACCCAGCGGGAGCTGCAGACCCTGGCCCAGGCCATCAACGCCATGCTGGACCGCATCGATGAGGCCTACCGCTCCCAGATGCGCTTCGTCTCCGACGCCAGCCATGAGCTGCGCACCCCCATCGCGGTGATCCAGGGGTACGCCAACCTGCTCAACCGCTGGGGCAAGGACGACCCCGCCACCCGGCAGGAGGCCATCGACGCCATCCGGGCCGAGGCCGACTCCATGAAGGAGCTGGTGGAGCAGCTGCTGTTCCTGGCACGGGGGGACAACGACTCCATGCACATCCAGATGGAGATGTTCGACCTGACCGAGGTGGCCGCCGAGGTGCTCAAGGAGACCGAGATGATCGACCAGACCCACACCTTTGCCGCCAGGTGGGAGGGGGCGGTGCCCGTGCGGGCCGACGTGGGCCTGACCAAGCAGGCCCTGCGCATCCTGGTGGACAACGCCATCAAGTACACCGCCGCCGGGGGGCGCATCACCCTGTCCGCCGGGGTGAAGGACGGCTTCGCCCGCCTGTCCGTCCAGGACGAGGGCCAGGGCATCGACGCGGAGAGCCTGCCCCACATCTTCGACCGGTTCTACCGCACCGATGAGTCCCGGGCCCGCCAGACCGGCGGCACCGGCCTGGGGCTGGCCATCGCCAAGTGGATCGTGGATCGCCACGGCGGCTGGTTCGAGGTGCGCTCCTGGCCCGGCGTGGGCACCCGCATGACCATCGTGCTCCCCCTGGCCGCCCTGGGCGGCAACGCCGAGGACGAGGAGGAGCAGCAGTCCGCGTAATCCATCAGAACAAGCCGGGGGCGGAGAAATTCTCCGCCCCCGGCTCTTTTATGCCGTTATGTCCCATACTCCGCCGCCAGGGCATACAGGTCGGTCTCCCCCGTACCCTGGAACCAGTAGTTCCAGCAGTCGTCCATATAATAGTAGACCAGATTGCCGGGATAGACCGTGATGTTGACATAGTGATCCGGGCTGTCCACAAAGATCCCCTCCGTTCCCGACCGAGCGGGCTCGCCGGGCGTCCAGGACAGGCTGTCGATGGCCGCGGCCAGGGCCTCTCCCCCCGGGATGGGATCCCCCTCCCGCTCCAGGAACCAGCCCCGGAACATCTCCGGGAACCCGGCGGCCGCCTTGGTCTCCCACAGATAGGCCAGGCGGGTGTAGAGAGTCTCGTAGCCGCTGGTGCACCGCCAGATCCGGCTGTCTGAACCTATCCAGACCTGGGCATAGGGCGACTCCCAGGACAGGGACAGATAGTCCAGCCCCATGCCCTGGAAGCGGACGTGGTAGTTGCCGTAGGGAGGCTCGCCGGCCGGCGGTTCTTCCTCCGTCCAGTCCACCTGCTCCACCACCTCCCAGGTGCACTCGTCCAGCCAAGCCCGCACCGTGTCCAGCTCCGACTGGTACAGGTATTCAATCCCCGGCCCGCTGGCCCCGTCCTTGTGCCCCCAGAACTCGAGGGGATCGTCCTTGCTGAAGAGCCATGTCAGGGCGGTGGAGGGGCTTTCTGCCTTTAGCGTCGCCGTGGCCAGGTAGAGGTCGAAGGTGTCCGCAATGTCGGTGGGGCCCTCCAGGGCGAAGGCGTCCAGGGACAGCTCCCGGTCGGTATACGCCTGCTCAAACTCCAGGGCCACCTGCATTGGATCCAGCAGGCCGGGCCGGTGCCCCTCGTCGCAGGCGGCCTGAAGGGATGCGTAGTATTCGTCCATGGTCTGGTCACTTTCCGGGATCACCAGATGTTTGTTTCCGGCGTCATCGTACCAGCGATCCACGCACCAGATCCCGTCCTCTCCCTGGGTGACGGGCTGGGAGAGCACCAGGGTGTACACGGTGTCCGCCTGCTCCTCATAGCCGCTGAGGCCGTAATAGGGATAGTAGCGCACCGTATAGTGCTCCCCCTCCTGATAGGAGAGGTTCATGCTGACCCGCTGATAAAAGAGATCCTCCTCCAAGGGGGTGAGGCCGATATCGGCGGCCAGCTTCTCCAGCCACGCCGTAAGCGTCTCCTCCGTGTTCTGATAGCCCTCCATATGCTCGGGGTCGAAATTCACATCGGTGGGGGTGAGGCACACATAATACCAGTCTGTATCCCGCCCCAGGTAAGAGGCGCCGCCAATCTGATCCCAGGTGTAGTAGGCCTGTTCAAACTCCACCGGGGTATAGCGGGCCACGTCCAGTATCCAGCCGCCCCATTCGGTGTTGTAGTCCGGCTCGTAGTAGTAGGAGGCCAGCACGCCGGAGCTGTTTTCGGTCACGTCCCCCGGCTCGACCACCACCACCCTGCCCGGCAGGCTGCCCGGCAGGGCGGCCAGGCGGCTCTCCAGGGGGACGCTGTCCCCCTCCTCCACGGCCAGGTTGGACACAAACCGCCAGCTGTCCCCGTGCTCCCGCAGGGTGACCTCTTTGAGATCATCGACCAGGAAGGTGGCGTCGTAGATCAGGCGCACAAGATCGCCGTTTCGCTCCCCGCTGGTAAACGTGACGGAGGCGCGGTAGTTGGTGTCTCCGTGGAAATAGTAGTAAATATCATACTCGGGCAGATAAGTAAAATTGTCCAGCCCCACCTGGTTGGTCTCCGCCAGGGTGAGGCCCAGATACTCCTCCAGCACCGCGTCCATCTGGGCTGTGGTCAGCACCGTGGCCGGGCTTGGGGCGTCCTCCGCGCCGATGGCGGCGGAGAGCTCCGGGGACAGCTCCCCCTGCTCCGTCCCGTCCCCGCAGTAGAACAGCTCAAACAGGTTGATGTCCTCCGGGGTCTCGTAGGTGGAGCTGAGGAACTGATTTCGGATGTTGATCTGCATCACTGTCCCACTGTCCATCTCGTTGGTGAAGAACTCGTTCCCGTTGAACCAGGCCAGCTCCTCGTCGGACAGGGGCTCCCAGGTGTCGCTCCGCCCGCCGGTGAAGGTGCACCCCACCGCCAGGCCCACGAGAAAGGCCGCCGCCGCAAAGGCGGTCAGCAGGGTTCTGGGCTTCCTGGCGATCATGGCGATGCGCTCCTTCAGGCCGGACTTGCCGGCGGTCATGGTGGTGGCGCAGCAGAAAAGGTCGGTGAGTGCTGGCTTGGTGGTCACCAGCCGGATCAGCGCCCGTCCGTAGGCCGCCCGGGTGGGGTCGTCCGCGTGCCGAAGGGCCCCCTCGTCGCAGGCCAGCTCCCCGTCCCGCTTGGACAGGGCGGCGGAGAGCCACACCAGAGGGTTGTACCAGTGGAGAGCCAGGGCCGCCCCCCGCAGCACCGCCCAGACATGGTCGCCGTGGCGGCGGTGGGTGAGCTCATGGGAGAGCACGTGGCCCAGCACCGCCGGATCCTCCGCCGCCGCGGGGGTCAGGTACACCGCCGGGCGGGGGAAGCCATACAGGCAGGGGGAGGGCAGCCCCCGGGCCACATATACCGGAACGGCCAGCCCCGGAATTGGATGGGCCCGCCGCACCCGCCGCAGGCGGAGGTAGAACCTGTCTCTTATACACATCTGACGCTGCCGACGACTTAATAGGTGTAGA
>ERZ1090860.1124-NODE-1127-length-14832-cov-8.415578_pt1 | contig 14832 bp, 10 predicted proteins | sample MGYA00478483_ERZ1090860 | MGnify/ENA primary metagenome ERZ1090860 (study PRJEB33644, sample SAMEA5815741) | chicken gut metagenome | biome: Chicken; feature: Gastrointestinal Tract; material: Caecum | place: Ireland | collected 2019-01-01 | study: A study of...
ATGCTACACTGAATACAGCGTACAACTGCAGTCAGTCCACGGATGCGCCCGGATTCAGCAAAGGCCGGACGACCCCGCACCTGTCTGCTTCCGGCCGCCCGGCCGCTGCCGGCCCCGGAACCCATGAAAAGAAAATGGAGGAACCTAATGAGTACAGTAAAACGCGTATATGTAGAGAAAAAACCTGATTTCGCAGTACAGGCGAAAGAACTGAGCCACGAGATCAGACATTACCTGAACCTTCCGTCCGTGAAAAACGTGAGAGTCTTGATCCGCTATGACGTAGAGAATGTCAGCGACGAGACCTTTGAGAAAGCATGCCACGTAGTGTTTGCGGAGCCGCCGGTAGACGATTACTACCTGGAGGAATTCCCCCATGCACCTGAAGATAAGATCTTTTCCGTAGAATTTCTGCCGGGCCAGTTTGACCAGAGAGCGGATTCTGCTGTTCAGTGCCTTCAGTTCCTGAAGGAAGATGAGAAACCGATCATCCGTTCCGCGACGACCTATGTGATCGAGGGAGACATCACCGACGAGCAGCTTGAGATGGTGAAACATCACTGCATCAACCCGGTGGATTCCCGCGAGGTCGGCCTCGAGAAACCGGAAACCCTGGTGGCAAAGTTTGAGGAGCCGGCGGATGTAAAAATTTTTGACGGTTTTATCGGTATGCCGGAGGCGGAACTGAAAGAACTGTACGATTCTCTCGGCCTGGCGATGACTTTCAAGGATTTTCTGCATATCCAGGATTACTTTAAAAGCGAAGAAAAGAGAGATCCGTCCATGACGGAGATCCGTGTGCTCGATACTTACTGGTCCGATCACTGCCGCCATACGACGTTCTCCACGGAACTGAAGAATGTAACTTTCGGCGACGGCGATTACAGAGAGCCGATGATGAAAACCTATGAGAAATATCTCAGTGACCGGGAAGAGATCTATAAAGGCCGCGACGACAAGTTTGTCTGCCTGATGGATCTGGCGCTGATGGCGATGCGCAAGCTGAAAGCAGAGGGCAAGCTTCAGGATCAGGAAGAGTCCGACGAGATCAACGCCTGCTCTATCGTCGTTCCCGTGGATGTGGACGGCGTCGAGGAAGAGTGGCTGATCAACTTTAAAAATGAAACCCATAATCATCCGACAGAGATCGAGCCTTTCGGCGGCGCTGCCACCTGTCTGGGCGGTGCGATCCGCGACCCGCTGTCAGGCCGTACCTATGTATATCAGGCGATGCGTGTAACCGGAGCGGCGGACCCGACCCGTCCCCAGAGCGAGACGCTGGAAGGAAAGCTTCCCCAGAAAAAACTGGTGCGCGAGGCTGCTCATGGCTATAGTTCTTACGGAAACCAGATCGGTCTGGCGACAGGTTATGTAAAGGAAATCTATCATCCGAATTATGTGGCGAAACGCATGGAGATCGGTGCGGTTCTCGGCGCGGCGCCGAGAAATGCCGTTGTCCGTGAAAATTCCGATCCGGGCGATATCATTATCCTTCTGGGCGGCCGTACCGGCCGTGACGGCTGCGGCGGAGCCACCGGTTCTTCCAAAGTCCACACTACAGAGTCCATCGAGACTTGCGGTGCTGAGGTACAGAAAGGAAATGCTCCGACAGAGAGAAAATTGCAGAGACTGTTCCGCAGAAAAGAGGTTAGCCTTCTGATTAAGAAATGTAATGACTTCGGTGCGGGCGGAGTTTCCGTCGCAATCGGAGAACTGGCAGCCGGGCTTCAGATTAATCTGGACAAAGTGCCGAAAAAGTATGCAGGTCTGGACGGAACGGAGATCGCGATCTCCGAGTCCCAGGAACGTATGGCGGTAGTCATCGATCCGAAAGACCGTGAAGCATTCATGAAGTATGCAAACGAGGAAAATCTGGAGGCTACCGAGGTAGCGGTTGTGACTGAGGATCCGCGTCTCGTGATGAGCTGGCGAGGAAAAGAGATCGTCAATATCTCCCGTGCATTCCTGGATACCAACGGGGCACATCAGGAAAATGATGTGTTTGTGGAGATTCCGGCGAAGGCAGATACGGTTTTGAAACGTTCCGGAGACATCGCGGATGTGAAGGCAAAATGGCTGGAAACTCTGTCGGATCTGAACGCATGCTCCCAGAAGGGACTGGTGGAAATGTTTGACTCCTCCATTGGAGCGGCCAGCACTCTGATGCCTTACGGCGGTAAATATCAGATGACCGAGACACAGGCGATGGTTGCGAAGGTGCCGGTTCCGGATGGAAAGACCGAGACGGTTACAATGATGAGTTACGGATTCGATCCTTACGTGTCCAGCTGGAGCCCGTATCATGGCGCGATCTATGCGGTGACAGAGTCCATCGCGAGAATCGTGGCGGCAGGCGGCGATTTCCGTAAGATCCGCTTTACCTTCCAGGAATACTTCCGCAGAATGACTGAGGATCCGGCGCGCTGGAGCCAGCCGTTCGCGGCGCTGCTGGGCGCATACGACGCACAGATGGGATTCGGACTTCCGTCCATTGGCGGAAAGGACAGTATGTCCGGAACCTTTAACGATATCGATGTTCCGCCGACTCTGGTATCCTTTGCCGTGGATGTTGCGAAACTGAAAGATGTGATCACTCCGGAACTGAAAAAAGCCGGAAACAAGCTGGTATGGATCCACATTCCGACAAACGGATACGACCTGCCGGATTATGAGAATGTGATGGACCTGTATGAGAGAGTACACCAGGATATGCAGGCGGGACGGATCGTCTCCGCTTACGCGGTGGACCGCCAGGGTATCGCGGCGGCTCTGTCCAAGATGGCCTTTGGAAACCGTATGGGTGTGAAAGTGGAGCATAACGTAGACTCCCGTGATCTGTTCAGCCCGCTGTTCGGCGATCTGATCTGCGAAGTGGAGGATGGAAAAGTCGGAGAACTGGCATGCACCTACACGGTGATCGGTGAAGTGACCGGCGACGAGACCTTTTCCTACGGAAATACCACAATTTCTGTGCAGGAAGCAGAGAACGCATGGAATGCGCCGCTGGAGAAAGTTTTCCGTACGGTATCCGGCGCGGAGATCGCTCCGGCAGAGGAACTGAACGTAGCGCCGGCACAGGCGGAAGCAAAGATCGAGAACGGCCTGTACCGGACAGACAAGGTGCACATCTGTGCCCATAAGCTGGCGCAGCCGACAGTATTTATCCCGGTATTCCCGGGCACTAACTGTGAGTACGACAGCGCGAGAGCATTTGAGCGCGCCGGCGCAAAAGTGATCACCAGAGTGTTCCGGAACCTGACGGCGGAAGACATCCGCGATTCTGTGGAGATCTTTGAAAAAGCGATCGATCAGGCGCAGATCATCATGTTCCCGGGAGGCTTCTCGGCAGGCGACGAGCCGGACGGTTCCGCGAAGTTCTTTGCCACCGCGTTCCAGAATGCAAAGATCAAAGAGGCCGTTATGAAACTTCTGAAAGAGAGGGACGGTCTTGCGCTGGGAATCTGCAATGGTTTCCAGGCGCTGATCAAGCTGGGACTGGTTCCTTACGGAGAGATCACAGGACAGACGCCGGATTCACCGACGCTGACCTTCAATACCATCGGACGTCATATTTCCAAGATGGTCTACACGAAAGTTGTCACTAACAAGTCCCCGTGGCTGGCAAATGCGCAGCTCGGCGGCGTTTACACAAACCCGGCGTCCCACGGAGAGGGGCGGTTTGTGGCGAGCCGTGAATGGATCGAGAAGCTGATGGCGAATGGACAGATCGCTACCCGCTATTGTGATCTGGACGGAAACTTCACCAACGACGAGTATTGGAACGTCAACGGTTCCTACTGTGGAATTGAGGGAATCACCAGTCCGGACGGACGTGTTCTCGGCAAGATGGCTCACGCAGAACGGCGCGGCGATGGAGTTGCCGTAAATATTTACGGGGAGCAGGATCTGAAGCTGTTCGAGTCTGGTGTGGCTTACTTTAAATAAATGAAATACGGCGGCGGAATCTGAAAGAGAGTTGTTTTTCGGAAAAGCTTGATAAATGAAAAAAATCCTTCGGAGAGGTGAAACTCTTCGAGGGATTTTTTTTCGGAACGGATGGGCAGAAGTATCTATGTATCTTCAAATGCTTGGAAGATACAGGAAAATTTTGTAAAAAAATTTCGGAAAAAGTGAAAGCTTTTCATATCTCCTTACATTATATAAGTAGAAGGGCCCCAGGCGGGGCAGGGATTTGAAAGATGCAGCAGATGTTTCAAATGCCTCTGAACGCAAAAGAAAAGTAAGGAGAAATAATATATGGAAGAGACAAATGAGGAGCGTTTTACAAGATACTTCTGCCAGTATAACGATGATCTGTTTCTGTATCTTGTGCGGGATCTGAGTGTGGATAAAGATACGGCGATCGATCTGCTCAGTGACGTCTGGGTGGTATTCTGGGAAAAATTCCATACGGTCCGGAACCTGCAGGAAAAGCAGATCCGGAAATGGCTATGGAAGACAGCGTATAATAAAGTGCGCAACTACAAGAGAAGAAAATGTTATTATAGTGAAGTTCTGTATACAACGGAGAAGCTGGATGAATTTCAGGCTTCGGAGCCGGAAACAGATAACGAACAGAAGGAAATACTGGAAGAATGCATCCGTTTGCTGCGCCCTTTAGAACAGGAAGTTGTCAATACCAGGAGAACAGGGAAAAGCTATAAGGACATCAGCCAGAGGATGAACAAAAGTGTAGCGTCCCTGGAATGTATCTATTGCCGCGCGGTAAAGAAACTGAAGCTCATGATCGGAGACAAGCTGACTTCTTTCTGGTAAAATAACAAAAAGTATGTTAAAATAGCCATAGATTATCTGAGGCGGCAAAGCGATTCTCAAGGACCGATGTTTCTGACAGTTCAGAGCTCTGAATCGTTGCGGACAACGGAAAACGATCGGAACGCTCATGCGGCAATCAGGAATACACAGCTGTTCCGGGCGAGGTGTTTAGCGCGGACTGCATATGGTTTCGGAAGACAGCAGAAACGGACAGCTGGGAACTATGGAAAGCAGAAAGGATGGAGCTTGTCATGAGTGAGAAATATGTAGCGTATGTGGGTACCTATACACACGGAAGCAGTATAGGAATTCACCTGTATGATGTCGATGTGGAGGAAGGGACTCTGGCAGAACGGAAGGTCGTACCGGTGAATAACTCTTCCCATATTTGCCGGTCGCTGAACGGAAAATATCTGTATTCCATCGCAGATGAAGGCGTAGCGGTATTTGCGGTAGAACCGGACGGGGATCTGACACCGATCAATAAAGTAGACATCGACGGTATGAGAGGATGCTATCTCTCGGTGGATCAGACCGGAAGATATCTGTTTGTGGCGGGATATCACGACGGAAAAGTGACTGTTGTTCATACACATCAGGATGGACGGCTGGGAAGCGTCATGGACGGAGTCTTCCACAAAGGATTGGGCAGCGTCGCTGAGAGAAATTTCCGTCCGCATGTAAGCTGTGTGGTACCCACACCGGATAATGAATATCTGTGCGCGGTAGACAACGGGATCGATCAGGTAAAATTGTATCGGATCAATCAGCAGAGAGACCGGCTTGAGCTGGTAGATATTCTCCGCTGCGAGCGTGAGTCCGGCCCGAGAGAGCTGGTGTTCAGTTCCAACGGGAAATTTGCGTATCTGATCTGCGAACTTCACAATGAGGTAGAAGTTTACACATATAGCAACAGCGGAAAAGGCCCTGTCTTTGAGAAGATTCAGACTGTCAGCACGACTTCGGACAATGTGGACCGCGCCCATGACGCTGCATCCGGTATCTGTCTGTCGCCGGACCACAACTACTTGTTCACTTCGACGGCGGGGGACGATACAGTGGCGATGTTCAAGATTGATCAGGAGACCGGCTGCCTGGAGAAAAAATTTGCTCTTCCGATCAGCGGCGAGTATCCGAAAGACATCGCGATGTTCCCGGACGGAAAACACATCGCCGTGGTGAATCATGAGTCCAATTCTATCACGACGTTTGCCATTGACTATGAGAAAAATGTCCTGGTACAGAAAGGCCGTCCGATGAAAGTAGAGACGCCGAACTGCATACTAATCACGAAACAGGGCGTGTGATCACTTGGAGGCAATCTTTCAGCGGAACTCATGCCTGTTTGCACCGGAAAGAAAGGGGAAATGAAAATGAAGAATTATAGACTCTTTTCAAAAATCGTGATATTGGTAAGTATCTGTCTGATAGTATTGACAGCATTAAATTATGTTACCGGCATTCTGAATTCGGCTCTGCCGGGAAGCAGCCATGTGATCTGTATTGGAGCATTTTGTTTGGCTGTCTTTGCAGTAACAGTCATGGAGAAAGACAGACTTGGAAAACAGAAAGAACGATAAAAAGTTTCTATCATTTTTCCGGCAGCTGTAAATATACTGGATAAATTTGTATCAAAAAGCCCCTTCGCCCGGGACGGGGAATGTGTTTCGCACATTCCGGTACCGGACGAAGGGGCTTTTTGATCTGGTGTGCTCCAAAAACATCCTGTGTTATTGGTGCAGTTAATTGGTGAAAAGTGTACTATTTCCAGATTTTCTGCAGATATTCCAGACGGGAAGTGCTTCCGATCAGGAGCGCATCCGCCAGTGTGACCGCTGCCATGGCTTCCACAACGACCACAGCTCTCGGGACGATCACCGGATCATGGCGTCCCTTGATGGAGACGGTGATCTCTTCCCCGGACTTATTGACTGTTTTCTGCTCAGAAGCGATAGAAGGCGTCGGTTTTACAGCTGCCCGCAGAATAATATCGCTGCCGTCGCTGATTCCCCCGAGTATTCCTCCGGCATGATTTGAGGTTTTCTCTACCTTGCCGTCCGGGCGGATATGAAATCCGTCGTTGTCGTCAAGTCCGGTGGACGAAGCCACGGAGAATCCGTCCCCGATCTCCACCCCTTTCATGGCGCCGATAGACATGACTGCCTTTGAGAGAGAGGCGTCCAGTTTGTCAAATACCGGTTCGCCGAGTCCCGCCGGCACACCGTGAATCACACATTCGATAACGCCGCCTGCAGAATTCCTGGAAGCCATGCAGTTTTCCAGATATTCGGCTGCCTTCCGGGCAGCGTCTCTGTCCGGCATATAAAATTTATTGTTAAAAATCTCTTCTCTGGAGAAATCCCGGATTTCTACCGGCCCGATCGAGCGGGTATATGTGCAGAAAGAGATCCCCAGGGAAGCGAGCAGACGGGCGGCAACAGCGCCTCCGGCGACACGTCCGATGGTTTCACGGCCGGAGGAACGGCCGCCTCCTCGGTAATCACGGAATCCGTATTTTGCGTCAAACGTATAGTCTGCATGACCGGGGCGGTAATAAGATGCGATCTCACTGTAATCCTTGGAGTGCTGATCTTTGTTAAATACGATCAGAGAAATCGGAGTTCCGGTTGTCCGTCCCTCGAAGATACCGGAGAGGATTTCTACCCGGTCAGGTTCGCTGCGCTGTGTGGAGTAACGGCTCTGACCGGGTTTGCGCCGATCCAGGAATTCCTGAATGTCCAGTGACTTCAGGGGAAGCCCCGCAGGGCAGCCGTCGATGACGACACCGACACCTTTGCCGTGTGACTCTCCCCAGGTTGTAATACGAAAAACAGTTCCAAATGTCGAACCAGCCATAAACGATTTCCACCTTTTTAGAAATTTCAGCCGTGAAAGCAGGAAAAGGTGTGCAACCGTTCCACCGACGGGACGGTTGCACAGTGTTACTTTCAGGTCTGTAAAACTTATTATAACGGATTCGAAAGACTACGTAAAGATGGAAAATACGGCGGGAAAAGGCCACGGAATTGTTTGACAAACCTATGGGCAGCGATTATAATGAGTTTGTGTTTTGGGCAGAATGGGCACAATAATATAAGAAAGGACGTGTTGTTATGGAAAGCGGACCTGCGCCCCGATTATGTAGCTATAACAGAAAAAAAGAATAGGCTGATGAGGGACGGGTCAAGCGCTGATTCTTTGTCCCTCAGCGGACAGAGAAAGGAGATAACAGCATGATTCGTATTTTTAAATCCGTAGAGGATGAGATCAGACCTGTAGATACCGCATGTGAAGGATGCTGGATTGCCCTGACGGATCCGACGGCGACGGAGGTCTTTGAGATCGCCCAACGCCATGAGATCGATGTGGATCATCTGCGGGCAGCACTGGATGAGGAGGAACGTTCCCGTATCGAAGTGGAAGATCACTATACACTGATACTGGTCGACATCCCTGTGATCGAGGAGAGAAATGATAAGGATTGGTACGGAACGATTCCGCTGGGTATTATTGTCACGGAAAATGCGATCTTTACAATTTGTACGGAAGATACTCCGATCCTCAGTTCTTTTATGGAAGGACGGGTGAGAAACTTTTCCACCGGAAAGCGGACAAGGTTCATCCTCCAGATCCTGTACAAGAATGCCAGCATGTTTCTTCACTATCTGCGTATCATAGATAAGAAAAGTGAACAGGTGGAGAGCAAACTTCACAAATCCCAGAGAAATCAGGAATTGATCGAACTGCTGGAACTTGAAAAGTGTCTGGTTTATTTTACCACATCTCTCCGTTCCAACGAAGTGGTCCTGGAAAAACTGATGAAGACGGAGAGCATCCGACATTATCCGGAGGACGAAGAACTTCTGGAGGATGTAATCATCGAGAACAAACAGGCCATCGAGATGGCGAATATTTACAGCAACATCCTCAGCGGAACGATGGACGCTTTCGCATCCGTTATTTCCAACAACCTGAACATCGTGATGAAATTCCTGACTACGATCACGATCGTCATGTCAGTGCCGAATATTGTATTCAGCGCATATGGCATGAACGTAAACAGCAGCGGAATGCCGTTCGCTTCCAGTCCGTTTGGATTCTGGATCGCGATCCTGATCGCGGCGGTGATCTGTCTGGTCGTTGCAATGATTTTTAAAAAGAAAGATATGTTCTGATTGAAGAAAGAAGAGTGTAAATGAATTTTTTGAACAAACTCGAACGAAAATTCGGGAAATATGCGATCCCCCATCTGACAAGGTACATCATTATTACCTATGTGATCGGATATATCCTGTACTATGCGTTTTCGTCACAGGCTCTTATGTATCTGACACTGGATCCGTATCAGATCGTTTTCCATGGGCAGATCTGGAGGCTTGTGAGCTGGCTTCTGATCCCGCCAAGCAGCTTTAACATTTTTACGGTGGTTATGTTGGTCTTTTACTACTCCATCGGTACATCGCTGGAGCAGGCGTGGGGAGATTTCCGATACAACGTTTATATCTTTTTCGGAATTCTCATGACGATCGTCGGAGCGTTTTTACTGTTTGTCTTTACGGACTTCAGTTATTTTAGCTTTTATGCGATGAGTTTCAGTACCTACTATATCAGCTTATCCATTTTCCTCGGGTTTGCGATGAGCTTCCCGAACATGCAGGTCATGCTGTACTTTCTGATCCCGGTGAAGATGAAATATATGGCCATCCTCTATGCGGTGATCGTGGCAATCGATTTCTTCCGCGGAAATCTGGTTACCAAGGTGGCGATCGTCTTTTCTCTGGCGAGCGCGATCATTTTCTTCTTTGCCACGAGGAATTATAAACGGTACAATCCGAGGGAGAGAAAAAGGAAGAACGACTTCAGAAAAGCAATGTCCAGGGGCAGCGCTCAGAATTATGCCAACGGGGCAAAACATAAGTGTACGGTCTGCGGAAGAACGGAACTGGATGATCCGAATCTGGAATTCCGGTACTGTTCCAAATGCAACGGCAATTATGAGTACTGCCAGGACCATCTGTTTACCCATCAGCATATCAAGTAAAGACGCAGAATAAAAGTAACCAAGGAAATAAGAAAAATAAATGAGCAGGAGAGTGAGACAATGAGAAGAACCAAGATTGTTTGTACAATGGGACCTAATACGAATTCAAAAGACATGATGAAAAAACTTGTGGAAAACGGTATGGATGTGGCGCGTTTCAACTTTTCCCATGGAGATCATGAGGAACAGAAAATGCGCATGGATCTGCTGAAGGAAGTCCGCAGGGAACTGAAGGTCCCGGTCGCAATCCTGCTTGACACAAAGGGACCGGAAATTCGTACCGGTGAACTGAAAGATCATCAGAAGGTAATGCTGAAGGAAGATCAGACGTTTGTGCTCACTTCCGAGAACGTTGTCGGAGATGCATCCAGAGTTTCGATCACCTACGAAGGACTGGTTGAGGATGTGAAAGTCGGCGGAAAGATCCTGATCGACGACGGACTGATTTGCCTGGAGGTGGAGAAAGCTGAAGGAACAGAGATAGTCTGTCGCGTGATCAACGGCGGTGAACTGGGAGAGAAAAAGGGCGTCAATGTTCCCGGCGTTTCCATCAACCTGCCGAACATTACCGAGAAAGATAAAAGCGATCTGCTGTTCGGAATCGAGCAGGGAATCGATTTTGTCGCGGCTTCCTTTGTCCGCAATGGGGATGCGATCCGTGAGATTAAAGAACTGCTCAACGCGAACGGCGGAGAGGACATTGATGTGATCGCGAAGATCGAAAACGCTGAGGGCGTCGAGAATATCGACAGCATCATCGATGCGGCGGACGGCGTTATGGTAGCCCGCGGAGATCTGGGTGTCGAGATTCCGGCCAGCGATGTTCCCCATGTCCAGAAGATTATCATTGAAAAATGCAATCATAAATATAAACCGGTTATCACTGCGACACAGATGCTGGATTCCATGATCCGGAATCCCCGTCCGACCCGTGCGGAGGTATCCGACGTGGCGAACGCCATCTATGACGGTACCGATGCGGTCATGCTCTCCGGCGAGACGGCCCAGGGCAAATATCCGGTGGAAGCTGTACAGATGATGGCGAAAATTTCGGAGTCCTCTGAAAAATTCCTGAAATTTGCAGATTATCGGGATTCTGATTCTCTGAGAGGAAAGCTGAACGTGTCCAGCGCTGTCGGATTTGCGGCGGTGACAATGGTGGAGAGACTGAATGCATCCTGTATCGTGACCCCGACGATGAGCGGACAGACCGCCCGGGTGATCTCGAACCTTCGTCCTTCCGTGCCGATCTATGGTGTGACGCCTAACGAGCGGACCCGCCGGAAGATGCAGCTTTACTGGGGAGTAAAGCCGGTGATGGGTTACGAAGAGGACAGCACAGAGAATATTATCTCCCATGCGATGTATATGGTACTTCGCGAAGGACTGGTACACCGCGGCGAGATGGTGATCTTCACAGCCGGAGATCCTGCGACCAATGAAGTATCCGGAGAGGGATACATGACGAATATGCTTCAGGTGATTCAGGCAAAATAAATGCGGACTGTGCAGTGAATGCGCGGATCCGACGGAATCATCGGGAAAGAGATTACCGTTTCCGCTGCAAAGATGTGTCGGAAAGGCAAGGATGCCTTTTGTATGCATTTCCGGGAACGGTAAATATTTTGTCTGAACTGCATCAGCAGTGGTTACAATATTCTAAAAAAGAAGGAGAACAAAAGAAGATGGTAAAAAAGCCGTTTGTAACAAAAGAGAAACTGGAAGAAATCGCAGCGCAGATTCCCACACCGTTTCATATCTATGATGAAAAAGGGATCCGCGAAAATGCAAAAGCCGTACAGGAGGCGTTTTCCTGGAATCCCGGATTCCGCGAATATTTCGCGGTAAAAGCCAACGCAAATCCGGCGCTGATCAAGATCCTTGGGGAATACGGCTGCGGATGCGATTGTTCTTCCGAGACGGAACTGATGCTTTCGGATGCGATGGGCTTCCATGGGGAGAAGATCATGTTTTCCTCCAACGTGACCCCGGCCAGAGAATACCAGCTGGCAGAAAAACTTGGAGCGATCATCAACCTGGACGATTTCACCCATATTGATTTTCTGGAGAAGACGATCGGTTACATTCCGGAGACAATCTCCTGCCGCTATAATCCGGGCGGACTGTTTTCCATCAGCAATGATATCATGGACAACCCGGGAGATGCGAAATACGGTATGACCACAGAGCAGCTGTTCGAGGCGTTCCGTGTGCTGAAAGCGAAAGGTGCAAAACGGTTTGGAATCCATGCGTTCCTGGCGAGCAACACGGTGACCAACGATTACTATCCGACATTGGCGGGACTGCTGTTTGAACTGGCAGTGAAGCTGGAGAAAGAGACAGGAGCAAAGATCACATTCATCAACCTGTCCGGCGGCGTCGGGATCCCGTATCGTCCGGACCAGGAGCCGAACGATATCCGTGCGATCGGAGAGGGGGTTCACAAAGCTTACGATGAGATCCTTGTTCCGGCTGGAATGGGAGATGTGGCGATCTACACAGAGATGGGACGTTTTATGATGGGACCTTACGGCGGACTTGTGACCCGCGCGATCCATCAGAAGCATATTTACAAAGAGTATATCGGATGCGACGCCTGCGCGGTCAATCTGATGCGGCCGGCAATGTACGGCGCTTACCATCACATCACCGTCATGGGCAAAGAGGATGCACCGTGCGATCACAAGTATGATGTGACCGGTTCTCTGTGCGAGAACAATGACAAGTTTGCCATTGACCGGATGCTTCCCCAGATTGATGTCGGAGATCTGCTCTTCATTCATGATACCGGCGCTCACGGCTTCTCTATGGGATACAACTATAACGGCAAGCTGCGTTCCGCGGAGGTACTGCTGAAGGAGGATGGGAGTTTTGAGATGATCCGCAGAGCGGAAACACCGAAAGATTATTTCGCGACGTTGGACGGGACGGAAGAATACCGTAAAATGTTTGGTGAATAAAAAAAACTTGCAGTACGGGACAGATTGTGTTATTATAATTAACGGCTTGTAAAAAATACAGGCCGTGGATCAGCCGCTGTGGCGGAATTGGCAGACGCACTTGACTCAAAATCAAGCGGGAAACCATGCCGGTTCGAGTCCGGCCTGCGGCATTAGAAATTCAAGGGGCTGTCGCATGAGAAAGTAAATTTCTCATACGACATGCCCCTCTTTTGTCGCTTATTTCGGAAAAATATCCAGATGATCCGTCTGTTTTTTCCTTTCTACTCAAAAAAACGCAGACCTCCCCTTTCTTGTCTGTTTGGGGGTTTGAATCTTCTAAATTTATGCACTCTTCTTTAACACAAACAGATGTGTTCCGGTTTTTCCGTTTTGGATTTTTTGATGCAGTTTCCTGATATTATGTGCAATCGCCAACAGAATACTTTGTGCTTCTACATTCGCTTTCCCACGGTAACGGAATCTTCGAAAGCCTGTATCCTCTTTCAGATCACCAAAACTTCCCTCGGACTGGATACTCCGATTCACACGCAGCAGAATCCCCTCTTCACTGGTGATCCTCTCCAGGTCTTCCTCCCGGTACTGGTTGAACTTCCGAGAAACATACAAAGTTTTCGTCCTGTCTTCGAATGGAACTTTACTGTGGTTCCCTTTGATACATTCTTTTTTGTATGGACATCCGCTGCAGTCTTCACAGCTGTAAACAATTATTTCTCTTTCGTATCCTGTCTTTGTTTTGACTTTCTTTATCTTACTGACTTTCAATCTTTTTCCATTGTGACAGGTATAAGTGTCCTCCTGTGCATTATATTTCATATTTTCTGCTCTGCCGATATCGTTTTGATAAGAACGCTTTTTCCTAATCTCATAATTAGTCGGCTTGATAAACGCCTCTTTTCTTTCTCCATCCAGATATGCGTAATTCTCTTCGCTCTCATATCCCGCATCGGCCGTAACTCTCTGGTATTTAAAATCATCTACATATTTTTCCAGGTCTTTTAAAAATGGAATCAGTGTTGTCGTATCCGTAGGCTGCGGCCCTACCGTAAGCCAGGTAATATATTCAGAATCAACGCCGTGCTGGATATTATATCCGGCTTTGAGCTGCCCGTTTCCCATAGCGTCTTCTTTCATCCTCATAAAAGTCGCATCATGGTCTGTTTTGGAATAACTGTTCCTGTCTCCGCAGACATAGAGTTTCTGTGTATACTCTTTCAGTTTCTCCAGATATTGCTCCAGTGTTTCAATGCTTTTCTGTAATGGGGATTTTCTTTTTCCTGTCCCGTGTACAAATTCGATCCCTTCTTCCGCTTTCAGCCGGTATAGCTTTTTCCTGAGCTTTTTCAGGTGCTTTATGGTGACTTTATTCTGATAAACAATCTTCAGGCCATACATTTCCTCGCAGGACTCTACAAAGGCTGCAAGTTTCTTCAGGAGTTTTTCCAGGTTCTTTGTTGTTGCCTTTTTCCAGACAAAGGTGTACTTATTCGCATAAGCCTCAATCTTTGTTCCGTCAATAAAAATGTCTTCTCCTGAAATTTCCCCAATACTGTAAAGGAACTTTGTGACAGCGGCCAGGATCTTTTTCGAACACAATGCGAAATGCAGGGTATGAAAACGGGCAAAAGTTGCATGGTCAGGCACAGGCGCGCCTTCCAGCAGAAACATAAAGTTAATATCTCTGCGGCAGTCCTCCTCCATCTTGCGGGAAGAAAAATCCCCGTTCATATAAGCATACAATACAACCTTAAGGATGGTGCGCGGCGACGGATTTTCGGGTATCCTTTGATACGTCGAATATAAGTCAGACAAATCCATCTCCTCCACAAACTGACTCAGCAGCCGCACAGAGTCGTCTTTCGGGATGATGCAATCAATATTTAATGGAAGTTTTAATTGATAACCGCTTTGATTCAGAGTATAATCTTTTTGTAAAATATATGATTTTTTCATAACTATATTTTACACCTTTTGCCGGGCTCTGTTTAGCCCGGCATTTGGTTTATTTGGAAGGGAAAAGAGGCCATCGCACTAATCACTTAATGCGACAGCCCC
>ERZ1090860.1126-NODE-1129-length-14803-cov-4.164497_pt1 | contig 14803 bp, 10 predicted proteins | sample MGYA00478483_ERZ1090860 | MGnify/ENA primary metagenome ERZ1090860 (study PRJEB33644, sample SAMEA5815741) | chicken gut metagenome | biome: Chicken; feature: Gastrointestinal Tract; material: Caecum | place: Ireland | collected 2019-01-01 | study: A study of...
TCCATTGACATTCCATTCCTCTGACATGCTGATATTCCCCTCCGGATCGCAGTACTGTGTCGCAACCTGTCCATTCGCGAAAAGTTTCTCAAGCCACTCATCGTCCGCCACAAATCTTCCTTCTCCGTGAGAAGCCGGGTTTGTATAAACGCCTCCCAGCTCTGCTCCCTGCAGCCATGGAGATTTGTTTGTCACAACTTTCGTGTACACCATCTTTGAAATATGACGTCCGATCGTATTGTATGTCAGCGTCGGAGAAGTTTCTGTCTGTCCGACGATCTTTCCATAAGGAACCAGACCGAGTTTGATCAGGGCCTGGAATCCGTTGCAGATTCCCAGTGCAAGTCCGTCTCTCTCAGAGAGGAGTTTTTCCACTGCTTCTTTGATCTTTGCATTCTGGAACGCTGTAGCAAAAAACTTCGCGGAACCATCCGGCTCATCTCCTGCACTGAAACCGCCCGGGAACATGATCATCTGAGCCTGACCGATCGCTTTCTCGAACTCCTCAACAGAAGATCTGATATCCTCTGCATCCAGGTTTCGGAATACCCGTGTGATCACCTTCGCCCCGGCACGCTCAAACGCCCTCGCACTGTCGTACTCGCAGTTCGTGCCCGGGAATACCGGAATAAACACTGTAGGCTGAGCCAGCTTGTGGCTGCAGATATGAATATCCTTCGTGTCGTACAGCTTCTCCTCAACAGGCTCCTGTGAATCCGCCGGAGATTTTGTGGCGAACACTTTTTCCAGAGTTCCTGTCCACGCTTTTTCCGCCTCATCAAGACCGATCACAGTATTACCATACTCAAAGCATTCCTTGTCAGTCACCTCACCGATGACAGTGTATGTGATGCTCAGATCTCCAACCTGTCCATCCGGAACCTCGGCAATAATATCACCGAATGCCGGTGCAAACAGATCACGCGGATCCATGTTATGCTCCAGCTTCACGCCCATCCTGTTTCCAAATGCCATCTTGCTGACAGCTGCGATCACGCCGTGACGGTCAAGTGCGTAAGCTGAAACAATCCTTCCGTTCCGGATATCCTCGGTAAATTTCCCGTACTGCTCAAGAACTTTATCATAAACCGGCAGATCATAGTCATCCCTGTCGATCCGCAGCCACACAAGACGGTTTCCTGCTTTTTTAAGTTCCGGAGTGATAATATCACCCTTCAGAGCCATATCTACCGCAAACGAAACCAGTGTAGGCGGCACATCAATATCCTGGAAGGTTCCGGACATACTGTCCTTGCCGCCGATAGACGGCAGACCGAATCCGATCTGAGCCGCGTAAGCGCCGAGAAGCGCTGCAAAAGGCTGGCTCCATCTCTTCGGATCCTCAGTCATTCTCCTGAAATATTCCTGGAAAGTAAAGCGGATCTTGCTGTGGTCTCCTCCTGCGGCAACGATCTTTGCCACGGACTCCGTCACAGCATATACCGCTCCGTGATACGGGCTCCAGCTTGACAGGTACGGATCGAACCCATAACTCATCATGGACACACTGTCTGTCTCACCCTTCTGCACGGGCACCTTCGCCACCATAGCCTGAGTCTCTGTCATCTGGTACTTTCCGCCGTGAGGCATAAATACGGATCCTGCACCGATAGAACCGTCGAACATCTCTACCAGACCCTTCTGGGAGCACACATTCAGGTCAGCCAGCGTGGAAAGCCATTTTTCTCTGACGTCTCCAACCTCTTCTCTGCGGAAGAGACTGCCGTCTTTCTCCGGCATTTCTACTTCGACTGCCGTCTCCTGATGAGCGCCGTTGGTGTTCAGGAAGGCACGTGAAATATTTACGATCTCTTTTCCTCTCCACACGAGCACAAGCCTCGGAGATTCCGTTACAACAGCCACCTCCGTAGCTTCCAGATTCTCTTCCTTGGCATATTTCATAAACTCCGCCACATCCTTCGGGTCTACGACAACTGCCATTCTCTCCTGCGACTCGGAAATAGCGATTTCCGTACCGTCCAGTCCGGCATATTTTTTCGGGACCTTATCCAGTTCCACCCGCAGTCCGTCTGCCAGTTCCCCGATGGCTACAGAAACTCCTCCCGCGCCGAAATCGTTACACTTTTTGATGAGACGGCTTACTTCCTCGCGCCGGAACAGACGCTGGATCTTTCGCTCTGTGGGCGGATTTCCCTTCTGTACTTCAGCTCCGCAGGTTTCGATAGACTGCTCGGTATGGACTTTAGATGATCCAGTAGCCCCTCCGCATCCGTCGCGGCCTGTGCGCCCTCCAAGAAGGATGATGATATCGCCCGGATCGGAATTCTCACGGATAACGGCACGGCGCGGCGCCGCTCCGAGAACCGCTCCGATTTCCATACGCTTAGCAACATAATCGGGATGATAGATTTCCTTTACCGCACCTGTTGCAAGTCCGATCTGATTTCCGTATGAGCTGTAACCGTGCGCAGCTTCACGGACAAGCTTTTTCTGCGGAAGTTTTCCTTTCAGAGTATCTTTAGCAGAAACTGTAGGATCAGCCGCACCAGTCACGCGCATTGCCTGATAGACATATGTCCTTCCTGAAAGAGGATCCCTGATCGCTCCTCCGAGGCAGGTTGCCGCGCCTCCGAACGGCTCGATCTCGGTAGGATGATTGTGGGTCTCATTTTTAAAATTGATCAGCCATTCCTCTTCCACGCCATCGACCTTGATCGGAACAACAATGCTGCACGCATTGATCTCGTCCGACTCTTCCTGATCGGCCAGCTTGCCCTCTCTCTTCAGCCGCCGCATAGCCATAAGAGCAAGATCCATAAGGCAGACAAACTTGTCGTCTCTGCCTGCAAAGATCTCGTCGTGATCTTTTCTGTACTGCTCATATGTCTTTACGATAGGCTCTCTGTAGTCTCCCTCGTCAAAGCTGATATCCTTTAACTCCGTGGAGAATGTCGTATGACGGCAGTGATCTGACCAGTATGTGTCAAGTACACGGATCTCTGTCATGGACGGATCTCTGTGTTCTTCCTCACGGAAATATTTCCTGATATGGAGAAAATCCTTGAATGTCATTGCAAGTCCGAAGGAATCATAGAGCGCCCGGAACGAATCGTCGTCCATCTCTCTGAACCCGTCAAGGATCCTGACGTCTTCCGGCTCCTCAAATACAGTCACAAGAGTCTCCGGCTTGTCCTCGGAGGCTTCTCTGGAATCCACCGGATTAATACAGTGATTCTTTATCATCTGATATTCCTCGTCAGAAATCTCGCCTTCCACCACATAGGTCACCGCTGTCCGGATCACAGGTTTTTCATCCTCTTTGATAAAACGGATGCACTGCTCTGCGGAATCTGCGCGCTGGTCAAACTGTCCCGGCAGAAATTCAACGGAAAACGCCCTGTTTCCAGGATCCATCGGGAATTTTTCTTTATAGAGAATATCCACCGGAGGCTCTGCAAATACACCCTTGCACGCACGTTCAAAGGTCTCCTCTGATATATTCTCTGCATCATAACGGATCAGGACACGGATCCCTGTCACTCCGCTGATCCCCAGATAGTGGCGCACTTCGTGTCTCAGCTCTTTCGCTGTAACTCCGAATTCTGCTTTTTTCTCCACATACACGCGCTTTACATTACTCATAAGCAATCTCCTTTGCATATTTTTCTGTACAGTCACCTGTACATATCACCTACAGATATCTGTTCTTATGGTATCACATTTTTCTACATTAGTATAATTAATATGATTAATCTTTTTCATAAGCAATTCTAATTACTTTTCACCGTCTTCTTATGATGTTTTCCCAGAATGATACTCAATATGAGAAGGATCACAAGACTCCCCACAAAAATTGTTCCGATCCGGATTACCATGTCCGCAAAAAGCCCCTCCGGAAGCATCCTGATCATATAGTCCTCCGCCGGATCAAAGAGCCACAGATCATTGTCAAAAAAGATATGATGGAACTCGACAAAGACTGCATTAAAATCAATGGCCACCGCAATTCCAAGAGCAGCGACAGCCGCTCCGACAACTATGAGCGCAATCTGATAGCCGCGCGAAAGGATCCGTTTCAGATCAGCTCTGGACGCCGCGAGGAATATCAGACATATCACAGCGACTGCCGCCGCCCCCAGTCTGATATTCAGGCCTCCGATAAAAAGATCTCTGACCTCCCCCATATGAAACCTGTCCTGTTCATTGAAAAAATCCTGTTCTCTCCCCTCCACGTTAGTGATAACAGACAGCTCTTCCCTGTCTCCCCGCAGATAGGCCATCATCTCGCGGGTGACATACATCGTATCTTCCATTGACATATCAAGGTCTGAAAGTACATCATACTTTTCATATTCCCGCTCATACACACCGAAATCAGCGTACATTGCGATCTCGAAACTTGAGATCAGAAGAACAGCCATTACTGCAAATGCAAGGATGATCCCTGCCGCCCACTGAATTTTTTTCATAACAAGTCAATCCTTTCGTTGTATTCTCCTCACCTATATCTTATAATAGAGTCAGGATTTATTAGGAGGTCTTATAGTGATAGATATAAACTATGAACTGTATAAAGTATTTTACCATGTAGCGTCAACTCTGAATTTTTCAGAGGCATCCAAGCAGCTTTTTATCTCCCAGTCCGCAGTCAGCCAGTCGATCAAGACTCTGGAGAGGAAACTGGATCAGGTCCTTTTTATCCGGAGCACCAAAAAAGTACAGCTCACCCCGGAAGGCGAAATCCTCATGAGACACATAGAGCCCGCCATGAATCTCATCCGGAAAGGAGAAGCGCAGCTCCTTGAGGCAGCTACAACAGGGGGACAGATCCGGATCGGCGCAAGCGATACGATCTGCCGGTATTTTTTAATCCCGTACCTGAAACGCTTTCACAAGTCTTTCCCAAACGCACACATCAAAGTGATCAACCAGACCTCTGTAAAATGCGCGGAGCTTTTAAAAAATGGTCTTGTAGATCTGATCATCGTCAACTATCCGAACAATTATCTCGGGAACACGGCCTCGGTCGTTAAGATCAAGCGGTTCCAGGACAGATTTATTGCCGGAGATGCCTTTGACGAGCTGAGGGACAGAAAGCTTACCTTCCGTCAGCTTATCCGCTATCCGATCCTCATGCTGGACAAAAACAGTACAACAAACGAATTCCTGCACCAGCTTTTTCAGCAGCACCAGCTTGATCTGGTTCCTGAGATCGAACTGACCAGTAACGATCTGCTGATCGATCTCGCGCGTATCGGACTGGGTATTGCCTTTGTTCCGGACTACTGTATCTCCGATAATACGGAGGGCATCTACGTACTTGACACAAAAGAGGAACTGCCCCAGAGAGAACTTGTCCTTGCATACAATGAACATCTTCCTCTTTCCCGCGCAGCCCAGGAATTCCTCAGTTACTTCAAACCCGAGGCGCAGTCGGCGGACTGAGCATCCGCCTGTCATTCCTCCCAGAATCTTTTCATATATTTTTCTGCGTTTCCCACATCGCATGGTTTCCAGTTATCCCACTCTCTCGGAAACATCTCGCGGTATTTTCTCTGCAGAAAGCGATCGTCGAGCAAAAGGATCGTTCCCCGATCCTTTTCTGTTCGGATCACTCTTCCGGCGGACTGAAGTACTTTGTTCATTCCCGGATAGAGATAGGCATAATCAAATCCCTCCATCCCTTTTTTATCAAAATACCCTTTCACGATCTCCCGGTCATTGCAGACCTGAGGGATCCCCGGTCCCACGATGATCGCCCCGATAAGCCGGTCTTCTGCAAGATCGATCCCTTCTGCAAAAATACCTCCCATCACACAGAATCCGATCAGACTTTTTTCTCTCCCGCTTCGGAACTCTTTCAAAAACGCCTCTCTTTCCTCTTCCCCCATGAATTGTGACTGAAGGATCACGTCTGCATTACACTCTGTCTCCAAAAAAGCGTCATAGACATCTTCCATAAAACGGTATGACGGAAAAAAGACCAGATAGTTTCCCGTTTTCGATACGGCTGCAGCCCTGATATAAGAAGCAATCCTTCTATACATCTCCCTGCTCCTCTGGGTATATCTCGTACTGACATCTCTTCCTATCAGAAGGAGCCTGTTCTCTCTCGGAAAAGAAGATTCTGCATATACGGCGTAATCCTCTTTCTCTACAGAGAGAAGGTTTTTATAATATTGTATGGGAAGAAACGTAGCAGAAAAAAAGATCGTACTGTTCCCCTGTTCCAGGTACTCCTGCAGATTTGCCGCCGGATTGATACAGTACAGTTTTACCTTGAACCTTCCGTCTGGTTCCAGCTCACTGTAGACCACATAATTCTCATCAAGAATATCATAAATATTCAGAAAATCCCTGACTCGGAAATACAGATCCAGAACCCCTTCCCTTGCGTTGCCCTCCCGGAATTCTTCCAGAAAATTTTCCATCTCTGTAAGGAGATTCATCAGTTTCACCGCAAGAGCAGACACACTCCCCAGAATCTCACAGGATTCACATTCCTTTTTCAGCTCCAGGAAAATACGATTTACTGCATCAAGCTTTTTTGACAGTTTTCTGTTCAGACTTTTCACTTCCCGCTTCAAAGAAAGGAAATCTTCTTTATAAAGCACCGCACTGTACATCTCTCTTCCACGTTCCACCAGATTATGTGCCTCGTCAATGAGAAAGATGTAATCCCCGCTGCCGCTTTCGGCAAAAAAGCGCTTCAGATGCGCATTCGGATCAAACACATAATTATAGTCGCAGATAACTCCATCTCCCCATACAGAGACATCCAGCGACAGTTCAAACGGGCAGACATTATATCTTCTCGCCTGTTCTTCAATAGTCTCCCGGCTCAGGTCATCCGTACGGGTGATCAGATCGTAAACCGCATCATTGACTCTGTCGAAATGCCCCTTTGCATACGGGCAGGCATCCGGGTTGCACTCTGTCTCCTCACAGAAGCAGATTTTTTCCTTTGCCGTCAGCGTAATAACCTTAAATCTCAGCCCCTGGCCTGTCAGGGTACGGAATGCATTTTCAGCCACTGTCCTGGTGATTGTTTTTGCAGTGAGATAAAATATCTTCTCCCCCAGTTCCTCGCCAACAGCCTTCACTGCCGGAAACACGGCAGCCATAGTCTTCCCCACACCGGTCGGCGCCTGAATAAACAGCTTCTTGCGCCGTAATATTGTCCTGTATACAGAAACGGCCAGATCTCTCTGTCCGTCGCGGTACGGGAACGGGAATTCCACTCCGTGAACAGAAGCATTTCTCTTCTCCCGCCAACGGATCTGAAATTCAGCCCATTTTTTATATTTTCCTATCAGATCTTCGAACCAGAGCCGCAGTTCATCAAAACTGAAATCCTGTGTAAATCTCTTTATTTCTTCAGTGTCCAGATGACAATATGTCATCTGGACACTGATCTCGTCAATATGATTCTGTAAGGCATAGATGTAGGCATAACATTTTGCCTGGGCAAGATGAACTCCAACCGGGCGTTCAATATATTCCAGATCGCGGAGCACACCCTTGATCTCATCTACCGTAATTCTTTCCTTTCCGTTTTCCACGCGGCTGATAATACCGTCAGCCCGGCCCTCAAGGCGGATCACGAAATCTTCGCAGGGAACCGATATCTTTAACGGCACCTCTGCATGATAATCCGATCCCATTCTCCTCTGGATCTTCCGATGGATTCTGCCTCCCTGGAGCATTGCTTCCCTGTCCATCCCTCCGGAGATACGGTTGTCGATATCCCCTTCTTTAAGGATAAACTCCACAAGCTCTCTCACAGAGATCCGCACCGTTTTTTCTTCCACGGGACTCACTCTGCCTTATCCATATGCGCCACTTCGGCTATCGTCTTGGTCAGTCCGGCAATCCCCTGAAGCTCAGAGGGGATAATGATCTTGGTCGCTTTCCCGTCCGCAGCCTTGGCAAATGCCTCCAGGCTCTTGAGGGTAAGCACCGCATCGTCCGCACCGGCATTTTTGATAAATTCGATACCTTCGGCCGTAGCCTTCTGTACAGTACGGATTGCCTCCGCCTGACCTTCGGCCTCCTTGATCCTCTTCTGTTTCTCAGCTTCCGCGTTCAGGATCGCCGCCTGTTTCGACGCTTCCGCCTCCAGGATGACGGACTCTTTCTCACCTTCCGCTACAAGGATCGTAGATTTTTTCTCACCTTCCGCACGCAGGATCGCTTCTCTTCTTTCCCGCTCTGCTTTCATCTGTTTCTCCATGGCATCCTGTATCGCTTTCGGGGGCATGATGTTCTTCAATTCCACACGGTTCACCTTAATCCCCCACTCATCCGTCGCGATATCCAGGATCGTACGCATCTTGGAATTGATCGTCTCGCGGGAAGTGAGCGTCTCATCCAGTTCCAGATCTCCGATGATATTACGGAGCGTTGTTGCCGTAAGATTCTCGATCGCCGTGATCGGGCTCTCCACGCCATAGGCATATTTTTTCGGATCCGTGATCTGGAAAAATATGACGGTATCGATCTGCATTGTAACATTATCCTTTGTGATCACCGCCTGCGGATCAAAATCCACCACCTGCTCTTTCAGGGAAACCTTTTTCGCAACCCGGTCCAAGATCGGGACCTTGAAGTGAAGGCCCACACTCCAGGTTTCTTTATATCCGCCAAGACGTTCAAGCACATATGCATGAGCCTGGGGGACAATCCTGATGTTTGTCACCAGAAGGAAAAGTACAATGATCAAAACAATGATACCTACAACAGCCAAACCTATTAAACCACTCATTTTTCTACCTCCTCATAAGGTTTCAGGATCAGTTTGACACCGGATACAGCCACTACCTGCGCCAGGCTTCCTGCCGGGAGCTTTTCTCCGTTGTTTTCGGAGCGGGCTGTCCACTCCAGCCCGCGGGCGACAGCGGTCCCCGTCTGTTCCAGATTGTCTACTGTCTCTGTAACTTTCACCACTTCTCCGATCAGTTCTTCATAATTGGTCTTTTCGTGATGCGCGTTTATGTACTTTTTCGCAAACGGTCTGGTAAACACCAGCAGCAGGATCGAGACAACAATAAAGGCGAAGATCTGCCATTCCAGTCCCGCTCCGGCCAGAGAGACGAGCACTGCAGCCAGAGCCCCTCCTGCAAGCCAGATGGCAGTCAGTCCCACTGTTGCGATCTCAATGACAATAAACAGTATCATCAGTCCGAGCCACACTAACATCGCTTTATCCATAAGCCACCTTTCTCCTCCGTAACATTTTATTATTTCGGGTTAATGATGATGTCTCTATCATAATCTGATTTACTGTTTTATACAACTGTTTTCACAAAAATTCCGTCATTTCCCTTCGATATCTCTTCGGGAGATGTGTCTGCTGCAATTTCGGATTTTCTCTTTCCCGGATGGATACAGATTCGAAAAAGCCCTTCCACAGACACTCATATTTTTTCTCTCCTTCAGAAACTCTCGACGCTGCTTCAGTGTTCAGTTCGCTGCCCCACACCAGTCTCCAGCGTTCCTTCTCCCGATGAATAAGGAATGCCTCATGGCTTTTATCATAGATCATCCAGTTCTCCAGTGGAAAACGATCCGCAAAATGGTCGGCAATACATGTCAGCACCTGGCTTTTCGGGGATATCTCTGAGAAGAGCACTCCTCCTTCCAGTTCACGGAACCGGATAAATTCCTTGTAGACATGGGCCTCATTTGAAACACGTCTGCTCAGTTCAAAAACTTTGGCCACATCTGCATTTCCAAGATGATCCATGATCTTTGTACTGTCATCAAGCCGTCTCGCCTCCTGCATCATGCGGAACACAGCTTCGCCTTTCTGCGGATCGTCAGACAGGATTGCGTAATAGACATCCCAGTAAGCGTTGTATCCCAGATTTCTCTTTATCATTCTCTGAAGACTCCTGGATTTCTGCTCTGTCTCGATCACAACCTTGTATTCACAGAAAAGCTCCTGCTGGATCCTGCCTTTCAGTTGGATTCCCGCCTTCCCGCAGCGTTCCTCCTTCCAGGCGTCGAAAAGCGCGGAGCAGATTCCCGTCACCGTATCATTGCATATATACACCTGTTTCATATTCTCACCTCTGCTTCCATTGCAGATCAGTGCCGGCAGAACGCACTGCTGTCATATTCATATCATCAAAAAGTGTCAGCTGCCTGTAGTTCATACCCGAAACTCCTTCCGGGACGCGTTCCTTTGTATTGAGCAGATTTCTCGTAATGTAATCCTCATCGATCCTGACCGGATACATCATCTTTCCATTACACGTCAGAAAATAGAGAGCTCGTTTCAGGACCACTCCCATTTTTTTCAGATCATCAAACTCCAGTTTTCCGATCCTTCTTGCCTTTACGATCCGAGTGGCAGATTTATAACCGATGCCCGGAACTCTGAGCAGAGTTCGATAATCTGCACGGTTTACCTCCACGGGGAAAAATTCGAGGTGTTTCAGTGCCCAGCAGCATTTGGGATCAAGGTACACATTAAAATTCGGATTATCTTCATCCAGCAGTTCTCCGGCTTCAAAATGATAATATCTCAGAAGCCAGTCCGCCTGGTACAGCCTGTGTTCCCTGAGAAGAGGCGGCCCCTCATCCCTGTTCGACGGGAGCGCCCTGTCATTATTCACCGGAACAAAAGCAGAATAGAATACCCTCTTCAGATCAAACTTTTTGTAAAGAGCCTCCGCCACATTGAGAATCTGAAAATCCGTCTCAGGAGTCGCACCGATGATCATCTGCGTGCTCTGTCCTGCCGGAACAAATCGGGGAGCATTCTTATACACTGTGATCTCCTGCCGGTTTTCTTTTCTCTTTTCCTGCACAAGACGCATAGGTTTCAGAATGTTTTTCCGGGTTTTATGCGGTGCGAGAAGCCTCAGTCCCTCTGCAGTCGGCAGTTCAATATTCACACTCATGCGGTCTGCAAGGAAGCCGGTAAGCCGGATCAACCGTTCATCCGCGCCCGGTATCGCCTTTACGTGGATATATCCCTGAAAATTGCATACATGCCGCAGCCTGTAAAGCGTTGCATAAATAAGTTCCATCGTGTAATCCGGACTCTTTAATATCCCGGAACTGAGGAAAAGCCCTTCTATATAGTTTCTCCTGTAAAACTCCATTGTCAGCTCGCAAACTTCCTCCGGAGTAAAGGATGTTCTGACTACATCGTTTGATGACCGGTTCACGCAGTATTTGCAGTCATATATGCATTCATTCGTAAACAGGATTTTCAGCAGGGAGATACATCTCCCATCAGCGGAAAAACTGTGGCAGATCCCGGATCTGCTGCAGTTTCCCATTCCGTTCCCGTCTCCTTTCCGGTCGACACCGCTGGAAGTGCACGCCACATCATACTTTGCCGCATCTGACAAAATGCTCAGTTTATCATAAAGTGTCATTTCCGTCATCACTCTGTCTCTCATAGCCTTTCCGCCTTTCCGAACATCTGTTCTTTTTAATGATAGCACATATGTTCGATATTTTCAACAGATACACAGCAGCATGTCCGCTTGGCTCGTTGCTCGCGGGAATAAAAAAATGCTGCCCAGTCATCCTTTTCAGATGACCAAACAGCATATTTTTATACTTCAGCGATAATACACCACTATGTGGCTATGTTACTCACACTCTCTTATCTTCTTTCTCAACGGAAGGACCATTGACGGTGATACGGACAGTTCATCCAGCCCCATCTTAAGGAACGTCTCCGTAAGCTCAAGATCGGCACCAAGTTCACCGCAGATCCCGATCCAGGCGCCTTCTGCATGGGCATTCTCCGCTGCCATCTTTATCATTGCAAGCACTGCCGGATGATGGGGATCATAGAACTCGTCAAGTTTGGAATTCTGACGGTCGATAGCCAGTGTATACTGGGTAAGATCATATGTACCCACGCTGAAGAAATCAACTTCCTTCGCAAGTTCACGGCTCACCATAACAGCGGCCGGAGTCTCGATCATGATACCGAGTTCCACGTCATCCTTGTACGGAATTCCTTCATTCTTCAGCTCTTCTTTTACTTCCGCAATGATCTCCTTGATCTTAAGGACCTCTTTTACAGAGATGATCATCGGGAACATGATAGAGATATTGCCGAACATTGCCGCACGGTACAGAGCGCGGAGCTGGGTCTTGAAAATTTCCGGCCTGGTCAGACAGATACGGATCGCTCTGTATCCAAGTGCCGGATTGACCTCTTTGTCAAGCCCGAAATAATCTACCTGCTTGTCAGCGCCAATGTCGAGCGTACGGATAATGACTTTCTTTCCCGCCATGCTCTCGGCAACCTGTTTGTAGACAGAAAACTGCTGTTCTTCCGTCGGAAAATCCGTGTTTTCCAGATAGAGGAACTCGCTCCGGAACAGTCCGATTCCGCCCGCATCATTTTTTAATACGGCTCCGAGATCGGAAACATTTCCGATATTCGCATATACATTGATCTTCTGCCCGCTCTTTGTCACATTCTCTTTGCCTTTGAGTGTTTCAAGAAGCGCTTTCTGCTCCAGATCCTTTTCCCGCTTCTCTTCCATTGCCTTCCTTGTCTCTTCGTCAGGATCAATGTAGAGAGTTCCCGTAAATCCGTCGATGATCGCGTCTTTTCCGTCGTATTCCTGGCGGAGCGCCTCCCCAAGTCCGATCACAGCCGGTATGTTCATAGTACGGGCAAGGATCGCGGTATGTGAATTGGATGAACCGTACATTGTTGCGAAACCAAGTACTTTGCTCTTGTCGAGCTGGACTGTCTCGCTTGGCGCAAGATCATCCGCCGCAATGATACAGGGCTCGTCCATTTCTTTCATTCCGTCGCTGACGCCGCAGAGAATGTCAAGCACACGCTCGGAGACATCCTTCACGTCCGCTGCTCTTCCCTGCATGTAAGCATCATCCATAGCCGCAAACATCTTTGCAAAATTATCCGCAGTTGTAGCGACCGCATATTCCGCATTCACTTCCTGAGTACGGATGATATTTTCAATAGACTCGAGATAATCCAGATCCTCCAGCATCATCTGATGGATCTCAAAGATCATAGCGTTTGCCTCTCCCACATCATCGAGAGCTTTATCATACAGCTTTTTCAGCTGTGCTACCGCTGTGTCTTTCGCTTTCTGAAAGCGGGACCACTCTTTGTCAACATCGTCGACATGTGTTCTTTTGATCACTTTTTCATTTCTCTGATAGAATAAAAGTTTTCCGATGGAAACACCGCCGAACACACTTTTACCACTTATTGTAACCATATCCTATAAATTCTCCTTGAAGAATGCTTCTAACTCAGCGATTGCCTTATCTTCATCTGCTCCCTCTGCAGAGACTGTAACTTCTTCTCCTGTCTTAACTCCAAGTCCCATAACTCCGAAGATCCTTTTCGCATCAGCACTCTTCTCGCCTTTCGCGATCTTGACAGCCGACTGGTATCCTGCCGCCTGTTTTACGAGGATTCCTGCAGGCCTTGCGTGGATTCCCTCCGGATCAGTAATCACATATTTAAATTCTTTCATGGTTATATATCCTCCTTTAACCTTTTAGTGATTCTTTTTTTAGTATATAACACATTGTATGAATTTTCAATCAAGTTTAGCCGGATTTTATGCATTTTGGTAACAGTTCATACACTGTCTATTCAAACAGCGGTGTGGACAGATATCTTTCCCCTGTATCCGGAAGGAGAGCCACGATAACTTTTCCTTCATTTTCCGGTTTCTCTGCCTCCAGGAGTGCCGCATGTAAAGCGGCGCCGGAAGTGATTCCGGTCAGAATCCCTTCTCTGTGAGCCAGAAGCCTGGATGCAGCATATGCATCCTCCTCTTCCACCTGGATGATCTCATCGTAGATCTCCGTGTCAAGCACATCAGGGACAAAACCCGCTCCAATTCCCTGAAGGCCGTGAGGGCCCGGCTTTCCTCCGGACAGGACAGGTGACTTTTTCGGTTCTACCGCGATCACTTTCAGATCAGGATTCTTTTCCTTAAGATAGGTTCCTGTACCGGTGACTGTTCCTCCTGTTCCGACCCCGGCAACAAACAGATCAACATGTCCGTCTGTATCCTCCCATATCTCAGGCCCTGTGGTCCTGTAGTGTGCCTCCGGATTGGCTTCATTCACAAACTGCCCCAGCACGATCGCGTTATCCAGTTCTTTTTCCAGTTCTGACGCTTTCTCAATGGCTCCTGCCATACCTTTTGCACCTTCTGTCAGAACGATCTCAGCGCCATAGCCAAGGAGAAGTTTTCTGCGCTCGATACTCATTGTTTCAGGCATGACGAAAACCGCCTTGTACCCCTTTGCAGCGGCAACTGCCGCAAGACCGATCCCCGTATTGCCGCTGGTGGGTTCAATGATCACCGCTCCGGGTCCGATCTTTCCCGCCTTCTCTGCTTCCCTGATCATATAAAGCGCCACTCTGTCCTTTACGCTTCCTGCCGGATTAAAATATTCCAGCTTCACAAGCACTTTTGCCTTGAGATCTCTATCTTTCTCAATATTTACTGTCTCTAAAAGAGGAGTCCTTCCGATAAGTTCTGTTACACTTTTATATATTGCTGCCATAATGCCTACCTCCGTTTAATTCCTAGTATTTTAGTGTGTTTTATTTGTCTACTGTTATACCCTATATTTTTCTTCTTGTCAATCAGTCTGTCCTTTTTTATCTGCCTTTTTTCCGAAATACGCCAGTCTTTCAACCGGCACAATCCCTGACAGTCTGCCCTTTCAAACAACTCCCCTCCGCTTTTTGTGTAAAATTACGAATCACACGATTAATACGTTGACTTTTATTGTTAAACATGCTACACTGTCACAGTATTGGCATAAGTTTATACCAATACAGCAACTTATCAATCTTATGGAG
>ERZ1090860.1139-NODE-1142-length-14702-cov-9.329146_pt1 | contig 14702 bp, 9 predicted proteins | sample MGYA00478483_ERZ1090860 | MGnify/ENA primary metagenome ERZ1090860 (study PRJEB33644, sample SAMEA5815741) | chicken gut metagenome | biome: Chicken; feature: Gastrointestinal Tract; material: Caecum | place: Ireland | collected 2019-01-01 | study: A study of the...
GCTCGGACTTTCCTCACGCCGCGCAAGCGGCCCGCGACCGTATGATTAACTCGGATTCCTTTACATTATAACACCGAAAAAAAATTTTTGTAACTATTTTGACTAACTATTTGATTTTTTAAAAATTTTATTTTAGAATATATGCGGTAAAGAATTTTATCAGGAGTACTTCACTAAATGAAAAAAACAAAAATCATCTGCACGCTCGGTCCCGCAAGCGATACTGAGGAAAAAATTTCCGCACTTATCGATGCAGGCATGAACGTTGCAAGAATCAACTTCTCGCACGGCACTTATGAAGAACAAGCCGATAAAATCGAAAAGGTAAAAAGGGTAAGAGAAAGAAAAAAAGTTCCCATTGCCATAATGCTTGACACTAAGGGCCCCGAATTCCGTATCGGAACGTTCAAAGACGGCAAAATCACCCTCAAAGAGGGCGATCCCTTCACCTTCACCACTGAAAAGATTGAAGGCGACCAGACAAAAGTTTCCGTATCCTTCGGCGGCATATGCGAACAGCTCAACCCCGGCGACAAGGTGCTTTTGAACGACGGCCTCATGATTTTTGAGGTTGATAAAGTCAAAAAGCCCGAAGTTATTTGCAAGACCATTGTCGGCGGCGTGCTTTCCAACAGAAAGTCCATGTTCTTCCCCGATAAGGAACTCGACATGGTTTACCTTTCCGAACAGGATAAGTCCGATATAGCTTTCGGCGTAAAGCTCGGCATAGACTACATCTCCTGCTCCTTTGTATCCCGTGCGCAGGACGTAATTGATATACGCAACTGGCTGAAAGAGTGCGGTTCACCCGAAGGCGAAATTGAAATAATCGCTAAAATCGAAAGCCGCGCTGGCGTAAACAACATAGACGAAATTCTTGCAGTCAGCGACGGCATAATGGTTGCCCGCGGCGACCTCGGCGTGGAAGTTCCCTTCGAAGAAGTTCCCGCTATTCAGAAGATGATAATTCACAAGTGCCGCGTTCAGGGCAAGCGCAGCATCACCGCTACCGAAATGCTCGAATCGATGATAACCAACCCCCGTCCCACCCGTGCGGAGATTTCCGACGTTGCTAACGCCGTATACGACGGCTCTTCCGCAATAATGCTCTCCGGCGAGACGGCCGCAGGCGCTCATCCCGTAGAGGCTGTAAAGGCAATGGCTAAAATTGCCGAACAGGCAGAGGAAAACACGCAGTACATCAGCTACATCAAGCCCGAAGATTATCACATCAAAAATCTTTCCGAGGCACTCTCCCACTCTGCATGCACTCTTGCAGAGGATATAGGCGCAAAGCTCATAGTAGCCTGCACGCGTTCGGGCTACACGGCAAAGCTCGTTTCCCGTTTCCGTCCCATGATAGATATCATAGGCATGACCACGGACGAGCGCGCTTACAGAAAGCTTGCACTCAGCTGGGGCGTAATTCCCGTTATGAGCGAGGAATATTCCTCGGTAGACGTACTCTTCCACTTCGGTAAGTGCGCGGCTGTTGCAACGGGACTTGTCAAGAAGGGCGACAAGATTGTTCTTACCGGCGGCAAGCCCAACGGCAAGAGCGGCAATGCCAACCTTATAAGCGTTGAAACTATATAATAAGTTTTACCCCTTTTAAACGAGGCGGCGCAGGAAACTGCGCCGCCTCGTTTTGCTGTATCTTATATTTTAAAGGGCAGGGGCCGCGCATAATGCGCGGCCCCTGGACGAGAGAATATGAAAAAAGTTATGTGTGGTCTTTTTTACAGTCGGGAGAACTTTTCCGTCGCTCCCTTCCTTTTTACATCAAGCATTATATCTTTTCAATGTGTTGAACGTATGAAAAAGCAATATCTTTTTAATGATTATTTTCGCGGTGCATGCCGTAAAGATATTCTGCGGTGCGTATGCCGTCCGCCGCTGAGCTTGTAATTCCGCCCGAATAGCCGCTGCCCTCGCCGCAGGGATATAAATTTTTAAGTGAAACGCTCTGTCTGTCTGCCCCGCGCAGTATTCTCACGGGGGAAGTAAAGCGTGTTTCCACGCCCGTCAGCACGCAGTCGGGCGAGGCAAAGCCCTTAAGTTTTTTATCCATGTCAGGTATGGCGACTTTGAGCGCCTCCACCGCAACTTTGGGAAGAACCTCAGCAAGCGGAGCAAATGTTACGCCCGCGGCATAGGTAGGCTGTACCTCTCCGAACCTTTCTGAAATTCTGTCCTTTGCAAAATCTCCGAACAGCTGGCAGGGAGCACAGTAATTTTTTCCGCCTGCTTCATATGCAAGCCTTTCAATTTTTCGTTGGAAGTTCATTCCGTCGAACAGTCCTTCACCAAAGTCGCCGCGGTTTAGCTGAACCATCAGCGCGGAGTTTGAATTTCTTGCATTTCGCGCGTAGTCGCTCATGCCATTTACAACAACGCCTCCTCTTTCGCTTGCGGCGGGAATTACCACGCCGCCCGGACACATGCAGAATGTGAATACCGTGCGCTCGTGTGCGTGGGAAACTAATTTATAGTCTGCCGCAGGCAGCAGCTTATAGTTTTTGCCGTACTGGGCAAAACTTATGCTTTCAGAAAGGTGCTCCGTCCTTACTCCCACGGCAAAGTCGCGCGGTTCCATTGCAATTCCGTTTGCCGCGAGCATTTCAAACGTATCGCGCGCGGAATGACCTACCGCGAGCACCGCGGCGCTCACGGGAATTTCGTCACATTCGCCGCTTTCAACATCCTCGTATTTTATCGTGCGAAGCTCACCGTTTTCAGAGGAAAAGCCGCTGAATTTTTTGCCGAACAGAAATTTTCCGCCGCAACTTTCTATATAAGCTCTGATATTGCGGAGTACAGGTTTTAACTTGTCGCTGCCGATATGCGGCTTATTGAGATACAAAATTTCTTCGGGCGCGCCGAAACGTGCAAAAATTTCGAGCACGTCGCGGTTGAACCCGTCCTTGGTCTGCGTATTCAGCTTACCGTCGGAGAACGTGCCCGCGCCGCCCTCGCCGAACTGAACGTTGCAGTTTTCGTCAAGTATTCTCTTGCTGAAGAATGTGTTTACGTGCTCAATGCGCTCGTCCACATTTCGGCCGCGTTCGAGTATTATTGGGGAATAACCCCTCTCGCACAGCCTTACCGCACAGAAAAGTCCCGCAGGCCCGCTGCCGATTACGCATACGCGCGGAGCGTTTTCAATCTTTTCAAGCGGAGGCTTGTTTTCACTCTCTTTTTCGGCGGAATACGCCACTGAATACAGCCAGAAAATGTTGTCCTTATTGCGCGCGTCCAGCGATTTTTTTATTATTTTAAAGTATCCGAGCCTTCCCCCGGCTTTCTTTTTTACAAGTTCGTATAATTTTCCGTCCTCATTGCCGACGGGAATTTTCAGGTTATCTATGCGCTTTATCATTCATTCTCTCCGCAATAGTCTGCGCAACCCGCTCTGCCGAAGCAAACGCCCAGGTGAGGTTGTAGCCGCCGCAGTCGCCGTCTATGTCCAGTACTTCGCCCGCAAAAAACAGACCGCGGCAGAGCTTGCTTTCAAGCTCGTCCGTGACTTCTGTCATATCTATTCCGCCGCGCGTTACCTGCGCGTAGTCAAAACCGAGCGTGCCATATACCGGTAACACAAAATTTTTTGCAACTGAGGCAATCTCCGCCGCATCAGAGCTGCGCGCACACTTTACTATCGCCCTGCCTATCTGATTGTTGAGTGTAAGGGCAAGTACCTCTGTAGCCTCGTAGCCGAGGGACTGTTTTGATAAAATATCTTCTTTGAGCTGTCTTTCGCTGAATTCGGGGGCAAAACTGATAATCACATCCCCGCCGTGTCCCGCAAAAGCGGGCGACACGGAAAAGACGGCGTTACCCGATATTCCGTATTCGGTAAAAATCACGTCGCCGCGACTGCTCTTTACTTCCTTTCCGTCCACGACCGCCCTAACTTCACAGTCGGCGCGTATTCCGCGCAGAGTCTTTATGTAGGTCGTGTCCGTTTTAAGCTGTACCAGCGAGGGATACAGATTTGTGAGCGTATGGCCGAAACTTTGTGCAAGCGCATATGAAGTTCCGTCTGTGCCGAACTGTTTTTGCGCTTTTCCTCCCACGCATAGTACTGTGTAAAGCGCGTCAAGCTGCCTTCCGTCCGAAAGAGTAAGGCAAAACAGCCCCTTCTTTGTTATTTTGGTAACCTTTACTCCCGTTACTGTATTCACCTTTGCGCGGGCAAGTTCGGCAATCAGACTGTCGGAAAGCGAAGACGCCTGTCTGCCTGCGGGGTACACTCTGCCACGCTCATCGCAAGTGAAAAGACCGTGGAACAGCGTTTTGTATACCTCGCCGTAGCGCGAAATGATTTCAAATCCGCGCGCCGCACCGCCGCCGTAATAATTTTTTTCAGACATATGCACGTTGCTTACGTTGCCCTGCCCGTTGCCGCTTGCGGCCAGCTTTTTGCCCAGGCGTACTCCGCCTTCCAATACGCAGATATTAAGTTTTGTACGGCGGCTTAAAAGCGCCGCGAGGGCAAGCCCCGAAGCGCCTCCGCCCACTATGGCAACATCGCAATACATAATCAAATAATTCTCAGAAGTTTTTATTTAATTTTATATTACGCCGCCGCCAATGTCAACTTTTAAAGGGTTATCAGCTTTTAAGCTCGCACAAAATCTTTTCAAATGCGGCAAGGTGCAGGCGTTCATCTTCCAGTATGCGCGCAATTATCGCCTTGACCTTTTCATTTTTAAGCATGCAAAGCATGCGCTCATAACCGCGTATAGCCTGCTTTTCGGCGCGGATATCGTCCTCAATCATGCATACGAGCGTACGTGAATATGTAACATATTTGGCAGAGTAAAAGTTGTACATACCCGGAGGGTTGGCTGTAAATACGGGCGCCGCGCCAAGCGCCGCTATGGTGCTGCCTAAAAGCTCAAGGTGCAACATTTCGGCAACAGAAATATCTTCAATGGTAGCAGCATATTCTTCATATTCCTTCGCCTTGAAACAGAGCGCGTGATATGTATACTGAAGTATGGCGTTGAGCTCGCCTACGGGACTGGCATAGGCCGGTGAAATTACGCGCAGCGAGTACGCATCGGGACAGATATCGTCCGTGGAAGGAAACGGTTGTTTTGCTGTAAGAGGTGACGGCATTCATTTGCTCCTTTAAACTGAAATTGTACTATCAGCATATTCCCGCGCGACAGATTTTGCGCATAAAAAATGCGGCGCTGTTGCGCCGCAGAATAAATTATTTTTTATCTGTAAGAAATATAGTGAGCATAAGGCTTATGAAAAAATAAATCACAAGTGCGAGGAATGTAATCAGAAATACGGGCAGAGTAAAAGAACCGTATTCGGGCGAGCTTACAGCCGCGGCATACGATATGGCAACTGAAAGCACGATCAGCGGCACAGGTAAAAAGAGCCATACATTCCTTTTATAATATCTTCTTCTCAATGAGGAGCGCACCTCCCTTTCCGTTGCGGAAAACAGATATTCGGCTGTAATTATTCCTGCAAGCGAAATTGAAAGACCGATGAAAAACAGCACGAAAAACGCGGTTACTGCAGAGCATACAAAGCACGCGATGCCTGCAAGCTCTAGCAAAAGCGCAGGAATATGAAACCATATTCCGCGGCTTGCCGCCTTTTTTATATCCGCTTTTTTCCCTTCTTCCGAATGGGAAGCGGGTACGCAGTTTTCAAGGTCGTCGTTTACAAGATAATCTGCCGAAACGCTGAAAATGGTACATATGCCTGCAATATTCAGCGAGTCAGGCAATGCCGTACCGTTCTCCCAGCGCGATATTGCCTGGCGGGAAACGCCAAGCCGTTTTGCCGCCTGCTGTTGTGAAAGTCCCGCTGTTTTGCGAAGGTTAAAAAATTTTTCAGCAAATGTCATAGCCTGTTTGCTCCTTTGTCTATGGCTTAATAATACAGCCTTACAGCGGGTTTTGCAAGGGAATTCTGACCTTTCCGCCGCAACAAGAGTTTACATTGCCGAAAAATTTGAAATTTTCAGTCGTTCAAAACTTTTTTTAGGAACTGACCCGTATAACTTTCGGGGTGTGCCGCTATATCTTCGGGCGAGCCACAGGCAATTACCGTGCCGCCCTTGTCGCCGCCCTCCGGGCCTAAGTCGATTATCCAGTCGGAAGTCTTTATCACGTCAAGATTGTGCTCTATCACAAGTACGGTATTGCCGCCCTCCCTTAGACGGGCGAGTATCTTAATGAGTTTGTCAACGTCGTAGGTATGCAGACCCGTAGTGGGTTCATCAAGAATATAGAACGTCTTGCCAGTGCTGCGCTTTGAAAGCTCGGTTGCAAGTTTTACTCGCTGTGCTTCGCCGCCCGAAAGCGTTGTCGCACTCTGTCCGAGTTTGATATATCCAAGCCCCACATCCACAAGCGTTGCCAGCTTGTTGTATATCGCGCCAATCGGTCTGAAGAATTCGGCGGCGTCCTCTACCGTCATATCAAGGACGTCTGCAATTGACTTGCCCTTGTATTTCACTTCCAATGTTTCGCGGTTGTAGCGCTTGCCTCCGCACACCTCGCAGGGGACATATATATCGGGCAGGAAGTGCATTTCAATCTGAATTATGCCGCCACCTTCGCAGTGCTCGCACCTGCCGCCCTTGATATTGAAGGAGAATCTGCCGCTCTTGTAGCCGCGCTCTTTAGCGTCGGGAGTAGCTGCAAACAGGTCGCGTATCATTGTAAATACGCCCGTGTAAGTTGCGGGATTGGAACGGGGCGTGCGGCCTATCGGCTGCTGGTCGATGGCAATTACTTTATCAAAGTATTCAAGTCCCTCTATTTTATCAAACTTTCCAAGCTGCTGGCGCGCGCCGTTCAAATTGTTTGCAAGGAACGGATAGATTATTTCGTTGACAAGACTGGACTTGCCCGAACCGGAAACACCCGTAACCGTCGTTATAAGTCCTGCGGGAATCTCTACGTCTATGCCTTTGAGATTGTTCTGTCTGCAACCGAAAACTTTGAGATATCTGCCGTCAGGCTGTTTTCTCACGGCGGGAACCTCTATTTTGCGTCTGCCCGCAAGGTAGTCGCCGGTGATGGACTTCGGCTCATTCATAATGTCCTGAGGAGTGCCGCACGCAACCACTTCGCCGCCGTGCACGCCCGCTCTGGGACCAATATCAACGATATAGTCGGCCGCGCGGATGGTGTCCTCGTCGTGTTCAACGACTATGAGCGTATTGCCTATGTCGCGCAGACCTTTGAGCGAGTTAAGCAGTTTTTCGTTGTCGCGCTGGTGCAGACCTATGGAGGGTTCGTCCAGTATATACAGCACGCCCGTAAGTGCACTGCCTATCTGCGTGGCCAGCCTTATGCGCTGACTTTCGCCGCCCGAGAGAGTGGCCGCACTGCGAGAAAGAGTAAGATAGCCGAGTCCCACGTTTTTGAGAAAGCTTATGCGGTTATCGATCTCCTTTACTATGCTGTCGGCAATCATATGCTCCGTGGGGGTAAAGAATGAGAAATCAGCATACGAGGCGATGTCGTCTACGGCCATATCGCACACCTGCGCGATGTTTTTGCCGCCGACTGTGACAGCGAGCGCCTCTTTCTTTAGTCTCTTGCCGTGGCAGACGGGGCAGTCCGTGACACGCATATAGCGCTCTATATCCCACTTTACGCTGTCGGAAGAAGTCTGGTTATATCTCCTTTGCAGATTGTTCACAAAGCCTTCCCACGCCGTTTTATAGCTGCCGTTGAAGCGGTACGCGTGGTAATCGAGGTCGATAAGCTCCCCGCCGTTGCCGTACATAAGCAGATTGTAAACCTCTTCGGGAAGGTCCTTCACGGGCACATCCACAGAGAAATTGTAATGTTTTGCAAGCGCGTTTATATACATCTGCGTTACGGTGGAGCTGTCCAGATTCCAGCCGCTTATCTTTATTGCGCCCTCGCGCAGAGTCTTGGTCTTATCGGGGCAGATTAAATCGGGGTCGACTATCTGCTTGAACCCGAGGCCCGAACATTCGGGGCAGGCACCCCAGGGAGTATTGAAAGAAAAGAGACGCGGCTCTATCTCCTCAATGGATATGCCGCAGTCGGGGCATGCATAGTTGGAAGAATAAAGCTCCTCTTTTTCGCCGCTGTCTATTATTACAAGTCCGTTGCCGAGCTTCAATGCTGCTTCAAGACTGTCGGTCAGTCTTTTTAAGATGCCTTCCCTGATTACAAGTCTGTCCAGTATTACAGAAATGTTGTGCCTTATATTCTTTTCAAGGTGAATTTCTTCCTGCAGGTCGTATACGGCGCCGTCAATCTTGATCCTGCCGTAGCCACTCTTTTTGAAGGAGGCAAGCTCTTTTGCAAATTCGCCCTTCTTGCCGCGCGCAATCGGCGCCTCCACCATTATTTTACTGCCCGCAGGCATTGCCATAACTCTGTCGGCAATTTCGTCTACGGACTGTTTTCTTATCTCTCTGCCGCACTTGGGACAATGGGGTATGCCCACGCGCGCAAACAGCAGTCTGAAATAGTCGTATATCTCGGTGACGGTTCCGACGGTGGAACGCGGGTTGTGCGAGGTGGTCTTCTGGTCGATTGAAATTGCGGGGGAGAGCCCGTCTATCGACTCGACGTCAGGCTTTTCCATCTGTCCGAGGAACTGGCGGGCATAGGAAGAGAGACTCTCTATATACCTCCTCTGACCCTCTGCAAAAATGGTATCGAACGCCAGCGTGGACTTACCGCTGCCCGAAAGCCCCGTAAACACCGTTAAAGTGTTGCGGGGAATGTGTACGTCTATATTTTTTAAATTGTTTTCCTTTGCGCCTTTGACAAAAATTTCGTCTTTCATAATACCTTATTTTCAGATTGAATTTATTTTTTAGGCACGCTTTTGCCTGCGGTCCGCATGCGCTTTTTGAGTCCGTTTATCGTATCGCGTATCTCTATTGCACGTTCAAAATCAAGCTGTGCGGAGGCCACCGCCATAAGCGCTTTCAGCTTTTCTATCTCTGCGGGAATATCGGCGGCCTTGATATCATCGCCCGCCTTCTTTTTGCCCGTTATGCCTATGGTGCTCTTTACTTCCTTGATTATCGTCTGCGGAACTATGCCGTGTTCTTTATTGTACTTATCCTGTATTTCCCTGCGGCGGCTTGTTTCGTCTATCGCGCGCTTCATGCTGCCCGTTATTGTATCGGCATACATTATAACTCTGCCTTCGGCATTGCGCGCCGCACGGCCGATCGTCTGCACAAGCGCCGTTTCGCTCCTCAAAAAGCCCTCTTTGTCGGCATCGAGTATGGCCACAAGCTTTACTTCGGGCAGGTCAAGGCCCTCTCTTAAAAGGTTTATGCCGCACAGCACGTCAAATTCGCCGCTGCGCAGGCCGTTGACTATGTCTATTCGCTCAAGCGCGTCAATGTCGCTGTGCATATACTTTACTTTGAGCGAATGTTCCTTCAGATAGTCTGTAAGGCTCTCGGCCATTCGCTTTGTCATTGTGGTTACAAGCACTCTGCCGCCTGCGGCAATCGTCTTTTTTATTTCGCCGAGCAGGTCGTCTATCTGACCCTTTGTAGGCCTTACCTCAACTATTGGGTCGAGAAGTCCCGTAGGGCGTATCAGCTGTTCAACCGTATTGCCCGACTGCTCCAGTTCGTACGGGGCGGGCGTTGCCGAAACGCAGATAAGCTGAGGTACTCGCGCATCAAACTCTTCAAATGTAAGCGGACGGTTATCGTACGCCGATTTGAGGCGGAAACCGTAATTGACAAGATTTTCCTTGCGGCTCCTGTCGCCGTTGTACATGGCGCGTATCTGCGGTATGGTCATATGGCTCTCGTCTATGAAAACGAGAAACTTGCCCGCGGGAAAGTAATCGAGCAGAGTGAACGAAGGCTCGCCCGGCTTTCGGCCGTCAAAGTAGCGGCTGTAATTTTCTATGCCGCTGCAATAGCCTATTTCGCGTATCATTTCCAGATCGAACGTGGTGCGCTGCTGCAACCTTTCAGCCTCGAGCGGCTTGCCCGCATCGCGGAAGGCCTTAACCTCGTCGTTCATGTCACGCTCGATAAGCGCCAGGGCGTGCTCAAGCTTGTCCGAACCGACGGCATAGTGGCTGGCGGGGAATATGCACGCGTGTTTGAGTTCGGATATAATGTTGCCCGTGACGGCGTCCTCTTCACATATTTTGTCTATTTCGTCGCCGAAAAACTCAACCCGCACGGCAATTTCGGAGTTGCCCGCGGGAAAAATTTCCACCGTATCTCCGCGGACGCGGAAAGAGGAGCGCTGAAAGTCGATATCCTTGCGCGAATACTGTATTTCAACAAGCCGCCTTATAAGCTCGTCGCGCTCCATCTCCATTCCGGGACGCAGCGATATGGACAGTCTGAAATACTCTTCGGGCGCGCCCAGACCGTATATGCAGGATACGGACGCCACCACAATCACATCCTGCCTTTCGCCGAGTGATGCCGTTGCCGAGTTGCGCAGTTTATCTATCTCGTCGTTGAGGCTCATATCCTTTTCGATATAGGTATCGGTCGAGGGAATATAGCTTTCGGGCTGATAGTAGTCGTAGTAAGATACAAAGTACTCCACCCTGTTTTCTGGGAAAAACTCTCTGAATTCATTGCAGAGCTGTGCGGCAAGCGTCTTGTTGTGCGCAATGACAAGCGTGGGGCGGTTGACGTTTTTTATTATGTTGGCCATCGTAAATGTCTTGCCGCTGCCCGTGACGCCGAGGAGCACCTGCGTGCGTATGCCGTCCAGTACCCCCTCCGTAAGCTCCTTTATGGCCTCGGGCTGGTCGCCCGTGGGTCGAAATTTTGAATGTAATTTAAATTCCATAGTTCCGCGTAACAATGCGCCGCCGCGCAATAGATTATTCCATTTAATTATAAACCCAAAACGCCTCTTTTACAACTCTATTGCGCTCTTTGCCCGCTTTGTTAAATGTAAACATTTGTTTAAACATATTTTTCATCCGTATGGCGCACGCATAACAAAATCTCCGCAAAAGATAACTTCTGCGGAGATTGAATTGCAATCAGAATTTTCAGCGTACCTCTTCGTCCTGCTTTTTCTCGGGTTCGGGAAGAGCCGGTACTTCTGCGGGCACTTCTGGAAAGTCTACCCAGAACACCGAACCTTTTCCGAGTTCGGAGTCAGCGCCGAAATCAAAGGCGTGCTTTTCAAGTATTGTTTTTACTATGGGAAGTCCAAGTCCCGTACCCTTGACGGGACGGGCGTGCGTCTCCTTTACGCGGTAGTATCTGTTCCATATGGAGGGCAGGTCTTCCTTTGAAATGCCCTTGCCCGTATCGCGCACGGTAAAGCGGATGCGGTTTTCATCTTTTATATACTTCAGACTGACAAACACCTTTTTGTCCTCGCCCGTATAGTTTACGGCGTTGGATATCAGGTTATACAGCACCTGGCCTATCTTGCCCTCGTCCGCGCAGGTATACAGGTCGGGGTCGATGTCAACTTCGAATTCATACCCCTGCATTTCGTGCAGGTATTCGAACTTCTGCATTATGCCGTACAGAAAATCGGTGAGGTTGAACACCTTTTTGTTTATCTGATTTATGTCCGAACTTATCTTGGACATATTCAGCACGTCGTTGACCAGTTCGGCAAGTCTGTCAGATTCGTCTATTATTACCTGAAGGTGCTGGTTTCTCTTTTCGGGATTGTCGCCCGAAATTTCCTTTATCATAGAGGCGTAAGCCTTAATCATTGTCAGCGGAGTCTTCAGGTCGTGCGAAACGTTGGCAAGCAGTTCCTTCTGAAATCCGTCCGTCTTTTTTATCTCGGCGCAGGCGTAGTTGAGCGCATCGGACAGATGGGCAATCTCCTCGTACTCTGCAGAGGCAAACTTAACGTCATAATTGCCCTTTGCCATCTTGTTTGCCGTGGCGGTAAGTCCTTTCAGCGGGTCAGAAATCTTTTTAGCCATACTGTACGCCACAAGCAGCGCAATCAGAATTACCAGTATGCCCAGAACGAGCATGCTGCGCTGAATAAAGTTGAGCGCATTATTTGCAAGGTCCACCGAATATCGCACTACCAAATAGTTGGGCGCACCCGGAGAAGATGCGAAAGACGTCAGCTCGGCATAGGTATATACGTTGCCCGTAACATATTGCAGACTCTTGCCGTCAAAATCGGTTATGCGGTCGACTATGCCGTCGTGAACATTCTTCCAAAATTCTCTCTCGCTGTCGCTGAGTCTCTGTTCGATAGGTACGACAATGTCACCGTCTATGGTAAGCACGGCAATATTGACGTTGTTTTCAAACGCCTCGAGCTCGATATACTCGTCCACGAGAAGATAGGCCTGAACGTTATCGTCGGGCGTCTGTTCGAGCATTCCGCTGACAGATACCCCCACCTTTCGTATTTTATCCTGGGTGAAGGAAGAGATAGTGCCCTGCACAATGAGGTAGCAGATTATGCCGACAAACAGAATTATGAAGAACGCCAAGAAGCAAAAATTTTTCCAGAGCGTAAGGTTGAGGCTGCGCAGCCTTTTCAACCCTCTTTTTTCAGACTTCAAATTTGTATCCCAACCCCCTGAGCGTGACTATGAATTTTCTGTACTGTTTAAGATTGCTGCGGAGCATTTTTATGTGCGTATCAACCGTGCGGTCATCGCCGTAAAAATCAAAGCCCCACACATCCATGAGAAGTTTTTCGCGCGTGAGCGCTATTCCGCGGTTCTTTACGAAATAGAAGAGTATTTCATATTCCTTGGGGGTAAGTTCGGCCTTTTCGCCGTCAACGTACACATTGCGGCCCGCCATATCAATCGTAAGGCCTTCAAACTTGTACACATCGTTTTTAGGCTCTTCCTTCCCCGCGCTTCTGCGCTTGGAAACGGCGTTTATGCGCGCCATTACTTCCTTCGGCGAAAAAGGCTTTGTAACGTAGTCGTCCACGCCTATTTCAAAGCCGAACAGCTTGTCATACTCTTCGCCGCGCGCCGAAAGCATAATTACGGGCGTATCCTTGGTCTTTCTTATTTCCTTGACGGCGGAAAAACCGTCCAGCTTGGGCATCATTACGTCCATAAGAATAATGTCGTAATCGTTGTCGCGACACATGCGCACTGCCTCCATGCCGTCGGCAGCCTCAAACGCCTGATTGCCCTCAAACTCAACGTACTCCTTGAGCACGTTGCGGATCATATCTTCGTCGTCTACTATAAGCACTTTCATAAGTAATACCGCCTTAAAGGTGTTTTTATACTATATTCTTTTAAACTGTTTTCATATCTGTTTAAACACATTTAACATAATTATATAATATCTGCTTTAAGTATCAATGAAATATAAGTGAAATTTATGCCGCGCCCCGTTTTCGCCCGCAGGCGGCGCAAATTTTTTCTTCGCGTCAACTTTTCGGAACTGAATTTAGGTATGTTACACGCGGTCTGCCATTCCCTCCCCGCCTTACTCCGACCGAAAATTTTTTTAAAAAAGAATGAACAAACGTTTGACAAACAGTGCATACGGTGCTATAATCAGTCTAAACAAATGTTTGAACAGCTTTGCACTTTCGGGTCGGGGCAAAAAGCTCCGTTGTGCAGGCTGCGGACATCTGCGCGGCGACTGCCGCTACGGGATACATCATGTTAGACGCGACCACTCTTCAAATTCTTACTGAAAGCGCTAAATACGATGTTTCCTGCTCGTCATCGGGTTCAAAACGGGCGAACTGCGAGGGCGGACTGGGGAATGCTTCCGTCGGGGGAATATGCCACTCCTTTACTCCCGACGGAAGATGTATCTCCCTGCTTAAAATTCTCATGAGCAACGAATGTCTGTACGACTGCGAATACTGTCCCAACCGCCGCTCTGCGGACGTGAAAAGGGCGCGCATAACGCCGGAAGACATATGCAATCTCACAATAAATTTTTATAAGAGAAACTATATCGAGGGGCTGTTCCTCTCCTCTGCGGTGTTCGATTCGCCGAACAGAACAATGGAACTGCTCACTGAAACGGTAATGCGGCTGAGGAAGGTGTATAACTTCAACGGCTACATTCATTTAAAGGGCATACCGTATGCCGACGAAACGCTTGTAATGAAGGCGGCAAAATATGTCGACAGAATGAGCTACAACATAGAACTTCCCAGCGAAAAGTCGCTTAAACTGCTTGCTCCGCAAAAGACAAAGGACAGCCTCATTCAGCCGATGAAAAAATTGCAGTCGGCACTCATATACGACAAAGAAAACAAGATAAAGCGCGACAGAGTAATTCCCGCAGGCCAGACCACGCAGATGATTGTAGGCGCCTCGCCTGAGAGCGACGGACATATTTTAAGGCTTACGGAATATCTGTACCGCAACATAGGACTCAAAAGAGTTTACTACTCCTCCTATATCCCCGTTGTAAAGAGCGACCTGCTGCCCTCCGACCCCGCGGGACTTCTGCGCGAACACAGACTGTACCAGGCCGACTGGCTGATACGTTTTTACGGTTTCGACGTGAACGAGCTGTGCGGCGAGGGCGAAAATCTTGACGCCGACTACGACCCCAAATGTGCCTGGGCGCTTAAAAACATGCATCTGTTTCCCGTTGAGATAAACAAAGCTCCGCTGGAAATGCTGCTGCGCGTTCCGGGAATAGGCGCAAGGAGCGCTTATAAAATTGTCAACGCCAGAAGATTTGCCTTGCTTGACTTTGATAATCTTGCAAAAATGCGCATAGTATTAAAGAGGGCCAGGCA
>ERZ1090860.1142-NODE-1145-length-14687-cov-4.639625_pt1 | contig 14687 bp, 10 predicted proteins | sample MGYA00478483_ERZ1090860 | MGnify/ENA primary metagenome ERZ1090860 (study PRJEB33644, sample SAMEA5815741) | chicken gut metagenome | biome: Chicken; feature: Gastrointestinal Tract; material: Caecum | place: Ireland | collected 2019-01-01 | study: A study of...
GCGGAAGCCTGAAAGATGAAGGAAACAGCGCAAAAGACAATTTCGCGTCCGAACTGGGAGCAGAGTATTATGCAGAACTGTATCGGAAGGACGGACTGCGAGGCGGGCACATTATACTGCTCAACCCGCCTGGATCAGAATATTATAATGCCACGAAGGCGCAGGCAATGTCAGCTCTTAAAGCCTATCCCGGAGGAATGCAGCTGGGCGGCGGAATCAATGCTGAGAATGCACAGGAGTATCTGAAAGCAGGCGCAAGCCATGTGATCGTTACGTCCTATGTGTTTAAGGATGGCACGTTCCACAGAGAAAATCTTGAAAAACTGGTTGCGGCTGTGGGAAAAGAGCATATTGTACTGGATTTGAGCTGCCGGAAAAAGAAGGATGGATATTACATTGTGACGGACCGGTGGCAGAAATTTACCGATGTAAAACTGTGCCCGGAAGTACTGGAAACTCTGTCAGGATCCTGCGATGAGTTCCTCATCCACGGTGTAGATGTGGAAGGAAAGTCATCCGGAATGGAGACGGAACTGGTCAGAATGCTTGCCGGATGGGAGGGGATCCCTGTTACATATGCGGGCGGGATCGGTTCTGTGGAGGATCTGGAACGGTTCCGGGAAGTGAGCGGAGGCCGTCTGGACTTTACCATAGGGAGTGCCCTGGACCTGTTCGGAGGGAAGATACCGTATGAGAAACTTGTTAACATACTATGAACTTATTGAATTAGGCGGAAGTTAGTGCTAGAATGGAGAACAGAGTGGTGTCGTCTGTCAGACACTACAGACACTAAATATATATTTAAGGAGTTAATTACGGGATATGGGATTTATAGAAAAGATCTTTGGAACTCACAGCGAAAATGAACTGAAACGGATCTATCCGATCGTCGACCGGATCGAATCGCTGGAACCGGAGATGAAAGCCCTGTCGGATGAGGAACTGCGCGGCAAGACCAGGGAGTTCAAGGACCGTCTGAAAGAAGGAGAGACCCTGGATGATCTTCTCCCGGAAGCGTTTGCTGTTGTCCGTGAAGGTGCGTACAGAGCGCTTGGCATGAGGCACTACAGAGTGCAGCTGATCGGAGGCATCATCCTTCATCAGGGCCGTATCGCCGAGATGAAGACCGGTGAAGGAAAGACACTGGTGTCGACCCTTCCTGCGTACCTGAATGCCCTTGAAGGCAAAGGCGTACACATTGTCACGGTCAATGACTATCTGGCAAAGCGTGACGCGGAATGGATGGGAAAAGTCCATGAATTTCTGGGGCTCACTGTCGGTGTTGTTCTGAACAGCATGACCAACGAAGAGCGGCGTGCCGCTTATAACTGCGATATCACCTATGTCACGAACAACGAGCTGGGATTTGATTATCTGAGAGATAACATGGTGATCTACAAAGAGCAGCTTGTGCAGAGAGGTCTGCATTTTGCCATTATTGACGAGGTCGATTCTGTCCTGATCGATGAGGCAAGAACACCGCTCATCATTTCTGGACAGAGCGGGAAGTCCACAAAGCTGTACGAGGCGTGTGATATCCTTGCGCGACAGCTGGAACGCGGCGAGGCCAGCGGGGAGTTCTCCAAGATGAACGCCATCATGGGCGAGGAGATCGAGGAGACAGGAGATTTTATCGTCAATGAAAAAGAGAAGACTGTCAATCTTACGGAAGACGGTGTGAAAAAGGTGGAGAAGTTCTTCCATATTGAAAACCTTGCGGATCCGGAGAACCTGGAGATACAGCACAACATCATTCTGGCTCTCAGGGCGCACAATCTGATGTTCCGCGATCAGGATTATGTGGTGACGCCGGAGGGCGAAGTCATGATCGTAGATGAGTTTACCGGACGTATCATGCCGGGACGCCGTTATTCTGACGGACTCCATCAGGCCATCGAGGCGAAGGAGCATGTGAAGGTCAGAAGAGAGAGCAAGACGCTTGCGACCATCACATTCCAGAACCTGTTCAACAAATTTGACAAGAAGAGCGGTATGACCGGTACAGCCCTCACAGAGGAAAAAGAGTTCCGCGACATCTATGGCATGGATGTTGTGGAAATCCCGACCAATGTACCGGTACAGCGTGTGGATCTGGAGGATGCCGTTTATAAGACAAAGAAGGAAAAATACCACGCTGTGATCGAGGCGGTGAAAGAGGCTCACGCCACCGGGCAGCCGGTGCTGGTGGGTACGATCACTATCGAGGTTTCCGAACTCCTGAGCAGGATGCTCAAGAAGGAAGGAATCCCTCACAATGTGCTGAATGCAAAATATCATGAGCTGGAGGCGGAGATTGTTGCGGACGCCGGTGTCCATGGAGCAGTCACCATCGCTACAAATATGGCCGGACGTGGTACGGATATCAAGCTGGATGACGAGGCGCGCAAGGCCGGCGGTCTGAAGATCATCGGTACAGAACGGCACGAGTCCAGACGTATTGATAATCAGCTCCGCGGACGTTCCGGACGTCAGGGAGATCCGGGTGAATCCCGCTTCTATATTTCCCTGGAGGATGATCTGATGCGTCTGTTCGGTTCCGAGAAGCTGATGAACGTGTTTAACACACTGGGCGTGGAAGACGGCGAGCAAATCGAGCACAAGATGCTTTCCAGCGCCATTGAGAAAGCTCAGAAGAAAATTGAGAACAACAACTTCGGTATCCGTAAGAACCTGCTGGAATATGACCAGGTCATGAACGAACAGAGGGAGATCATCTACGGCGAGCGCCGGAGAGTCCTCGACGGGGAGAGCATGAGAGATACGATCTACAATATGATCACAGAGTATGTGGAGAATATTACGGACCGCTTTGCGGCTCCGGATGCGGAGTCTGACGAGTGGGATCTGAAGGGACTTGACGTGAACCTTCACAATGTGATTCCTCAGCTTCAGCTCCCGACGCCGGAAGAGTGCCAGGATATGCGCCAGAAGGAACTTAAGCATCTGCTTAAAGAGCGGGCAGTAAAGGCCTACGAGGCGAAAGAGGCTGAGTTCCCGGAAGCGGAACAGCTGCGTGAAGTGGAGCGTGTCGTTCTGTTGAAGGTCATCGACGCCAGATGGATGGATCATATCGATGATATGGATCAGCTCCGTCAGGGTATCGGACTTCAGGCTTACGGGCAGAGAGATCCGCTGGTTGAGTATAAGATGATGGGATACGACATGTTCGGAGAAATGACGAACATGATCGCAGAGACGACGCTGAGGACTTTGTTCCGCATCCGTGTGGAGCAGAAGGTAGAGCGCGAGGAAGTCGCGAAGGTGACCGGAACGAACAAAGACGACAGCGCGGTACGCGCACCGAAGAAGCGGGAGACAAAGAAGATTTATCCAAATGATCCATGTCCCTGCGGAAGCGGAAAGAAGTACAAACAGTGCTGCGGAAGAAAGCAGACTGCCTGAGATCGGGCAGGAGTGTTCTTGCGTTTTACTGATAAATATCTATTTATGAAAGAGGTGATCAAGGTGGTTTTAGTAGAAGAATTAAAGTCCAGACTGGGCGCATATGAAGAACCGCTGAAAGATTTGAGGGATTCACTTTGACCTGGCTTCAAAGAAGTTGAGGATCGAAGAATTACAGAAGAGAATTGAAGAACCGGGATTCTGGGATAACCCGGAAGCCTCCCAGCAGGTGATGAAGGAACTGAAGAACCTTCAGGATTCTGTGGAACAGATCGAGAAGCTTTATGCAGACTATGAGGATATGTCTCTCCTTATTGAAATGAGTGAGGAGGACACCGATGAGGAGACCGTGGCCGGCATAGAGGAAGAACTGGAACAGTTTGAGAAACGTTTTGAGGAACTGCGTATCAGCACGCTCCTGACTGGACCATATGACAGGGATAACGCGATCGTTACGCTTCATGCCGGGGCCGGCGGTACGGAATCCTGTGACTGGACAAATATGCTGTACAGGATGTATACGCGCTGGGCTGAGAAGAAAAACTACAGTGTGGAGATCCTGGACTATCTGGAAGGCGATGTGGCGGGAATCAAGGGCGTGACATTCCAGGTGAATGGAGAGAACGCGTATGGATATCTTCGCTCAGAGCAGGGGGTGCACCGTCTCGTCAGGATCTCGCCTTTTAACGCGGCGGGAAAGAGACAGACGTCTTTTGCCTCCTGTGACGTAATGCCGGATATCGAGGAGGATATCGACATCGAGATCAACGATGATGACCTGAAGATCGATACTTACCGTTCCAGCGGTGCCGGCGGACAGCATATCAATAAGACGTCTTCCGCTGTCAGGATCACGCATCTGCCGACTGGGATTGTTGTGCAGTGTCAGAATGAGCGTTCACAGCACATGAACAAGGACAAGGCGATGCAGATGCTCAAATCCAAGCTTTATCTGATGAAGCAGCAGGAGCAGGCAGAAAAGATGTCGGATATCAGAGGCGAGGTAAAGGATATCAATTTCGGAAACCAGATACGTTCTTATGTCATGCAGCCATACACCATGGTGAAGGACCACAGGACAAATGCGGAGATCAGTAATGTGGGAAGTGTGATGGACGGCAATATCGATCCGTTTATCAATGCCTACCTCAGTATGAACGCAGAAGCACAGAAAGGGAGGAAGTAATGGTAAATATAGCAGTGATGGGATACGGCACAGTAGGATCAGGAGTGGTGGAAGTCCTGGAGAGGAATAAAAAGATCATCACCCAGCGTGCCGCTGACGAGATCAATGTAAAATATGTTCTGGATCTCAGGGATTTTCCCGGAGATCCGGTTCAGGAAAAGATCGTTCATGATTTTGAGACGGTCATAAACGATCCGGAGATCCGGATCGTGGTGGAAGTGATGGGAGGCATCGAGCCTGCCTACACTTATGTGAAGCGCTGCCTTGAGGCGGGGAAGAGCGTTGCCACATCACACAAGGCACTTGTGGCAAAACATGGTGCAGAGCTGCTCTCCATCGCAAGGGAGAGGAATATCAACTTCCTTTTCGAGGCAAGTGTGGGAGGGGGAATCCCGATCATCCGTGCGCTTAATTCCTGCATGACAGCGGATGAGATCGAAGAGATCACGGGAATTCTCAACGGGACCACAAACTACGTCCTGACAAAGATGTTTTATGAGGGAGCAGACTACGAAGAGGTGCTCAAAGAGGCTCAGGAGAAAGGATATGCTGAAAGAAATCCGGAGGCGGATGTGGAAGGATATGATTCCTGCCGCAAGATCGCGATCCTCTCTTCTCTGATCTCAGGACAGCAGGTTGACTTTGAGGATATCTATACGGAAGGAATCACAAGGATCACAAAGAAGGATATGATGTACGCCAAGGAAATGGGAATGACCATCAAACTGCTTGCTTCCAGCAAGCGCCACGGTGATCATCTCCATGCGATCGTAGCGCCGTTCCTTCTCGGAAAGGATCATCCGCTTTATAATGTGGACGACGTATTTAACGCGGTCTTCGTAAGAGGAAATATGCTTGGCGACGCTATGTTCTACGGAAGCGGCGCGGGAAAACTCCCGACAGCCAGCGCGGTAGTTGCAGATGTAGTGGATGAGGCGAAACATCTCCACAGAAATATCATGACCATGTGGAAGAGCGAAAAGCTGGAGCTGGAGCCTATTGAAGATACGAGCAGACGTTTCTTTATCAGGATCAGCGGAAATACGGATGAGAGAAAAGCAGAGGCGGAAAAATGTTTCGGCTCAGGCAAGATCATCCATGCAGACGGGCTCGATGACGAGTTCGGTTATATGACAGAGTCCATGACAGAAGGAGATTACAGGAAAAAGGCAGAGGGCTTTGAAGGGATCCTCGGTATGATCCGCGCAGAGGACTGATGCAGAGTTGAAAGGCAGTAAGAATGAAATATATTGTGATTTTATGTGATGGCATGGCGGATGAACCGCTGGATGAACTGGGAGGAAAGACGCCTCTTGAGGCGGCACGGACTGTAAATATGGACAGCCTGGCAAAACTGTCGGAAATCGGCATGGTCAGGACTGTCCCGGAGGGGATGGCACCCGGAAGTGACACGGCAAACCTCTCTGTTATCGGATACGACCCGAAGGAATATTACACTGGAAGATCTCCGCTGGAGGCATTGAGCATCGGTGCGGATATGGCGCCGGACGATGTGTCCTTCCGCTGTAATCTGGTCACCCTCTCAGAAGAAGAAGACCGCTATGAAGACCGCCATGTGCTTGATCACAGTTCCGGCGAGATCAGCACAGAGGAGGCTGCGGAGCTTATAAAAGCGTTGAGTGAAGGACTGAAGCGAGAAGGCTATGAGTTTTATGTAGGCACCAGTTACCGTCATCTTCTGATACAGAAAAAAGGGAAGGTGGTGGAGCTGACAGCTCCCCATGATATCCTGACAAAGCGGATCGGAGAGTATCTTCCGGAGGACAAGGTACTCAGAGATATGATGGTGAAGAGCTATGATATCCTGAAGGATCATCCGGTCAATGTAAAGCGCCGGGCAGAGGGGAAAAACCCTGCCAATTCTGCCTGGTTCTGGGGAGCAGGGACACGTCCCGCACTCATGTCTTTTGAGAAGAAGAACGGCGTGAAAGGCGCTATGATCTCTGCTGTGGACCTTCTCAAAGGAATCGCAGTGGGAGCGGATATGGACAATATTATCGTGGAAGGCGCGAACGGCGGCCTTGATACAAACTATTCGGGAAAAGCGCAGGCGGCCGTAAAGGCTCTCACGGAGGAAGGATATGATTTCGTTTACGTACATATCGAGGCGCCCGATGAGATGGGGCATCAGGGAAGCTATGAGAATAAGATCACAGCGATCGAACGGATCGATGAGAAAATCGTCGGACCGGTGAGAAAGGAACTGGAGAATGCCGGAGTTGAATTCCGGATGCTGATCCTTCCGGATCATCCCACTCCGGTGCGTGTGCGGACCCATACTTCAGATCCGGTGCCGTATCTGTTGTATGACAGCAGAAAAGCGGTAAAGACTGCAGATACATACAACGAGAAGACCGGAAGACAGACAGGGATTTTTGAGGAAAAGGGTTGCTGCCTGATAGATCATCTTCTGGAAAAGAACTGATAAAAGCTCTCCGGCTGCACAGGCAGTGCAGCGGAGAGCTTTGAGTTTTTATGTATCCGGGATTTCAAGCACCTTGCGGGCAAGACGCCTGTCGTCGGGGGAAGCCTGGCGATAGCCCTTCAGCAGGAGCAGTTCTTCTTCTGTGAGATAGATCATATCGCCGCTTTTGATCACCAGTCCGGGTGAATAAGGCCCCTTTTCTTCTCTGGAAACGGATGTGCGTGACATTTCGGAAAACGGACGTGCGATAAGATCCTCCAGGCTGATCCCGTAAATGTCAGACAGGCGCAGCAATGTCTCGATATCGGGCACACGTTTGCCGGTCTCATAGTTTGAGTAAGCCTGGCGGGAGATGTTCAGCTTTTTGCTGAGCTGGAACTGTGTGTAGTTGTGTTCGTCTCTGAGACGGCGCAGATTTTCTACCAGTTGCACGTTCGCCACGGGAACACCTCCGAATACAAGAAGAATATTTGCTTTAAACGGTCATATTATATCAATTTTTCCTGTATTCAAAGGAATATGCAACGAAGTGAAAATAAATCTGGAAAAAGCAACAAACTGTTGCTAAAACCAGATTGAAGTAACAGGATTATATTTTGCTCAGTGTGCTGTTATGATATTCCGTCGAGAATGTGACATCCTCACCCAGCCATCTGGGCGGCTGATATGCGCGCGCTGACTGTTCATCCGGAAATTCAATTTCGGCAAGGATGAGTGGAGCAAGATCGCTATGAAAAATGTCGAGCTCCAGGGTGAGCCCATTTTCAAGAGGGATCACATATCTTGTCTTCGTGATGATACGGCCGTCTGCCTTTGCACGCAAATGGGCATATGCTTCGGCAGTAAGGGGAAGGTTATATTCTTCCCGCACCATCAGTCCTTTGGATTTGTATGTGAGAAAATAGTCGTCATTGTCTCTGCGGATCCGTACAACAGGAGAGGTGCAGAGATAGCCCTGTTCAATCTGACGGCTGGGAAATTCTTTCGGATCAAATGGGAGCTGTTCCGGAGAAGTGATGAGAAATTTTCGTTCTATTTCCATTTAAAAGCGCCTCCTTTTAAATCAGTATTCGGTTAAAGCTTTCCACCCGCCCGCATGCGCACCTGCTGCGCTTACGCGTGTCAGTACCGCCCGTTACGGAAGGGGAAGATCGCTTATGTGGATAGTAACCGTTATCATCATAATACGCACGGGAAGAAATGTAAACCGTTGCATTTGAGGATGTCTTTTGATAGACTGAAAAGCAGCAGGAAACTGATCATACTTATTAAAATAACAGGAGGGACAGATATATGAAGGTTTGTGTTTTTTTAGCCGATGGCTTTGAAGAAATTGAAGGTCTTACAGTTGTGGACGTTCTTCGCAGAGCAGGAATCGAGGTGACTATGATGTCCGTGACAGGAAGCTTGTCAATCCGGGGATCTCATGATATCTGCGTTCAGGCTGACTGCCTGTTTGATGCAAAGAAGGCGGGAGAGGCTGATATGCTGGTCCTTCCCGGAGGCATGCCGGGAACTCTTACATTAAAGGCGCATGAAGGACTGAACAGTCTTCTGAAAACTTTTGACAGCGAGAAAAGAAATATTGCTGCCATCTGCGCTGCTCCCAGTATTCTGGGCGGCCTGGGGATGCTCAGAGGCAAAAAGGCGTGTTCGTATCCGTCTTTCGAGGACAAACTGGACGGAGCGGAGGTACAGCAGGTTCCGGTCGTGACTGACGGACATATCACTACAGGACGGGGAATGGGCGCAGCGATCCCGTTTGCACTCAGACTTACGTCGATCCTGTGCGGAGAGGAGAAGGCAGAGGAAGTGAGAAAATCCATCGTATTTCAGGTTTAAGGAGCGGCGGTTATGAGTTCCACTCGTACTCTGGAACAGGATAAATGCTTCTTGCATGCAAGCATGACGTTGCATTTTCCCTGTTCCTGAGTGCGGTGTGAACTGTAATTGCCGGTTTGAGCAGAAACCTCGAAAAAACACTGGAAATATGCGGTTTTGTGTGCTATACTGCTTTAATGAGTGCAAAGGATTAATTTGCGTAATCAAGGAGGAAGAAAATGAGTTTACAGGTAGAAAAGTTAGAACATAATATGGCCAAGCTGACAATCGAGGTATCAGCAGAGGATGTTGAGAAAGCTCTTCAGGCTGCATATCTGAAAGAGCGCAGCAAAATCAGCCTTCCGGGATTCCGTAAAGGAAAGGTTCCGCGTCAGATGATCGAGAAGATGTACGGACCGGAAGTGTTCTATGACGAGGCTGCAAACCATATGATATCAGAGGCATATGGAAAAGCTTATGATGAGTGTGAGCTTGAGATCACATCTCAGCCGAAGATTGAGATCACACAGCTTGAAAAAGGAAAACCGTTTATCTTTACAGCGGAAGTTGCTGTAAAGCCGGAGGTTAAGCTGGGCGAATATAAAGGGTTGAAAGTAGACAAGGTTTCCACAAGAGTCACACAGAAAGAAGTTGACGAGGAGATCGATAAAGAGCGTGAGCGCAATGCAAGGACCATCGATGTAACTGACAGAGCAGTACAGGATAAAGATCAGGTAGTGCTTGATTTTGAAGGATTCGTTGACGGCGAGGCATTTGAGGGTGGAAAAGGCGAGAACTATCCGCTTACCATCGGCTCCGGCTCTTTCATCCCGGGATTCGAGGATCAGCTGATCGGCGCTGAGATCGGAAAAGAGATGGAAGTCAATGTGAAGTTCCCGGAGGATTATCACGCAAAGGATCTTGCCGGAAAAGACGCTGTCTTTAAATGCACAGTACATGAGATCAAGGCAAAAGAACTTCCGGAGCTGGACGATGAGTTTGTTTCCGATGTATCTGAAGAGAGCGAGACAGTCGACCAGTATAAGGCAGAGGTAAAAGGAAAGATCAAAGCCCGCAAAGAGCGTGAAGGCAAAGAGAAGAAGGAGAACCAGGCTGTAGAGCAGGCGGTTGAGAATGCAGAGATCGATCTTCCTGATCCTATGGTAGATCTTCAGGCAAGACAGATGGCGGACGATTTTGCACGCCGCATTATGCAGCAGGGCATGACACTGGAGCAGTATTTCCAGTTTACAGGTCTGTCAGAAGAGAAGATGATCGAAGAACTGAAACCTCAGGCTGAGAAGCGTATCAGAACAAGACTTGTTCTGGAGGCAATTGTTGCAGCAGAGAACATTGAGGTGTCTGATGAGCGTCTCGAGGAAGAACTCAAGAAGATGGCTGATTCCTATCAGATGGAAGTTGACAAGCTGAAAGAGTTCATGGGCGAGAACGAGAAGAAACAGATGAAAGAGGACATTGCAGTTCAGGATGCAGTGACTCTGATTACAGAGGCAGCTGTAGAAGGTTAATTGAGAAAAAATTGATCGCAAAAGGTGTGCCGCAGACGGTGCACCTTTTGTTGGACAAAGAAGAAAGAAGGAAGATATATGAGTTTAGTACCTTATGTCATTGAGCAGACGAGCCGCGGAGAGCGTTCTTATGATATCTACTCCAGGCTTTTGAAAGAAAGGATCATCTTCCTGGGAGAGGAAGTAAATGATGTGTCAGCAAGCGTTATTGTGGCGCAGCTTCTTTTCCTTGAAGCGGATGATCCGGATAAGGATATCCAGCTTTATATCAACAGCCCGGGAGGTTCTGTTACGGCGGGCCTTGCCATCTATGATACAATGCAGTACATCAAATGTGATGTCTCAACAGTATGTATCGGAATGGCTGCAAGCATGGGCGCTTTCCTTCTGTCAGGAGGAAAGAAAGGAAAGAGATTTGCACTTCCGAATGCTGAGATCATGATCCATCAGCCGTCCGGCGGAGCGCAGGGGCAGGCTACGGAGATCCAGATCGCGGCAGAGCACATTCTCCGTACAAAGAAGAAATTAAATGAGATCCTGGCGGCGAACACAGGAAAACCGCTGGAGGTTATCCAGGCCGATACAGAGCGTGACAATTTCATGTCTGCTGAAGAGGCGAAGGAATACGGGCTGATAGACGAAGTGATCGTAAGCCACTAACTGGTTGTATGAGGTGACATTTATGGCAGGAAAAATGATGGATGATATCGTAAGGTGTTCATTCTGTAATAAGACCCAGGCGCAGGTGCGCAAACTGATCGCAGGACCAAACGGAACATATATCTGTGATGAATGTATCGCGATCTGCTCGGAGATCATTGAGGAAGAGCTGGATTATAACGACAGGAGGGCTCTTGATGATATCAATCTGCTCACTCCCGAAGAGATCAAAGCTTTTCTGGATGATTATGTGATCGGTCAGGATGAGGCGAAAAAAGTACTCGCGGTGGCGGTTTATAATCATTACAAGAGGATTCTTGCAGACCAGGATCTGGGTGTGGAACTGCAGAAGAGTAATATCCTGATGCTGGGACCGACCGGATGCGGAAAAACACTTCTGGCTCAGACTCTTGCAAAGCTTTTGAATGTTCCGTTTGCGATAGCGGACGCAACAGCGCTTACAGAGGCAGGTTACGTCGGGGAAGATGTGGAAAATATCCTGCTGAAACTGATCCAGGCTGCGGACGGAGATATCGAACGTGCTGAGCATGGGATTATTTATATCGACGAGATCGATAAGATCACGAGAAAATCAGAGAATCCTTCTATTACAAGGGATGTGTCCGGCGAAGGCGTACAGCAGGCTCTGCTTAAGATCATTGAGGGGACAGTGGCTTCTGTTCCTCCCCAGGGAGGAAGGAAACATCCCCATCAGGAACTGATCCAGATCGACACGACCAATATCCTGTTTATCTGTGGCGGCGCATTTGAAGGAATCGATAAGATCATTGAGACGAGACTGGACAGAAAGTCCATTGGTTTCAATGCGGAGATCGCCACGAAGCATGAATATGATATGGATGTGCTTCTTCATGAGGCTCTGCCTCAGGATCTGGTAAAATATGGTCTGATTCCTGAGCTTGTGGGAAGACTTCCGGTCACGGTTTCTCTGGATCTGCTGGATAAAGAGGCGCTGATCCGGATCCTTACGGAGCCGAAGAGCGCGATCGTGAAGCAGTATCAGAAACTCCTTGAACTGGATGGGGTTGATCTTGAGTTTGATAAAGATGCACTGGATGCGATCGCAGAGACGACGCTGGCAAGAAAGACAGGAGCCAGAGGACTCCGGGCGATCATGGAGAATATCATGATGGACACTATGTTCACAGTTCCGTCGGATGAGACGATCAAAGGCTGCCGTATAACAAAAGAGGCGGTCCTGGGAACGGGAACACCGCTCTACGAGCGGGATGGAGAGGAACGCCGCTCGTTCCTCACATCGGAGAGTGCATAAAGCAGGACAGAGTATTCTGCACAGAGGGCGGGCGCAATGGAGAGATACCTATGTGCCCGCCTGTTTTAAAATATTTTGAAAACGGTATTCAAAGGGGACAGGTCCCTCCGTTAAAAGGGTCTGCCCCCTTTGAATACCGGGAAAGCGGGACAAAATGGATAATGAGATAAAGAGTTTCCCGATGGTCGCACTCCGGGGAATGACGATTCTGCCTGAGATGGTAGTACATTTCGATGTGAGCAGAGAGCGTTCGATTGCGGCGATCCAGGAAGCTATGGTAGAGGAACAGAAGATTTTTCTGGTCACACAAAGATCTGTGGAAACAGAGGAACCGGAACAGAAAGATGTCTTTGAAGTGGGCACGGTAGGGACGATCAAGCAGCTCATCAAACTTCCAAAGCACATTGTAAGGGTTCTGGTTTCCGGAGAGACGAGAGGAATCCTGCGCGGCATCGAACAGACAGATCCTTATATGAGGGCTGAAGTTGAAGTCATCGACGAGTCCGGAATGGAGATACCGGACGATCCTAAGGCGGAGGCGATGGAGCGGAGCCTGAAGGATATGTTCGTGGATTATGCCGCAAAAAACGGGAAAATGTCAAAGGAATCCGTTGCGCAGCTTCTGGAGATTACAGGACTTAAGAAGCTGGTGGATGAGATCGCGGCTAATATCCCGATCCCGTATATAGATCAGCAGGAGATCCTCAATGAAATTGATTTCGGGAAGCGTTATGAAAAACTTGCCTATAAACTCGTAAACGAAGTGCAGATCATAGGTATCAAGGAAGAGATACAGAGAAAGGTAAAAGAACGGGTTGACAAACATCAGCGCGAATATATCCTGAGAGAGCAGCTTAAGCTGATTCGGGAAGAACTTGGCGAGGATTCCACGATATCCGACGCGGAGGAATTTGAAAATGCGGTGAAGAAGCTGAAGGCTCCGAAGGAAGTGAAGGAGAAGCTTTACAAGGAGATCAGCCGCTTTAAAAGTTCACTGGGATCGCCGTCAGAGAATGCAGTGATCCGCACCTACATTGAGACTCTTCTTGAGATGCCCTGGGATAAGGCGTCAAAAGACAACAATGATATCGCCTATGCAAAACAGGTGCTGGAGGAGGACCACTACGGACTGGAGCAGGTGAAGGAGAGGATACTTGAATTTCTTGCCGTCCGCACTCTGACAAAGAAAGGCGAGAGCCCGATCCTGTGTCTTGTGGGTCCCCCGGGAACGGGAAAGACCTCTATCGCACGGTCCCTTGCCAGGGCGATGAAGAAAAAATATGTCAGGATCTCCCTGGGAGGAGTCCGGGATGAGGCGGAGATCCGCGGACACCGGAAGACATATATCGGGGCAATGCCGGGAAGGATCGCCAATGGTATACGGATGGCAGGCGTGAAAAATCCGGTCATGCTGCTGGATGAGATCGACAAAGTCAGTACAGACTATAAAGGAGATACTTTTTCCGCCCTTCTGGAGGTGCTGGACAGTGAACAGAACTGTAAGTTCAGAGATCACTATCTGGAAGTACCGCTGGATCTCTCGGAGGTAATGTTTATCACAACAGCGAATACACTTCAGACGATCCCGCGCCCTCTTCTTGACAGGATGGAAGTGATCGAGATCAGCAGCTATACGGAGAATGAAAAGCTTCATATCGCCATGGAGCATCTGATCCCCAAACAGCTGGAGCACAATGGCCTGACTGCCGGACAGCTTTCTTTCAGCAAGCATGCCGTCTGGAAGATGGCACGTAATTATACGAAGGAAGCCGGCGTCCGTCAGCTTGAGAGGGAGATTGGAAATGTCTGCAGAAAGGCTGCAAAAGAGATCCTGACAACGGGCCGGAAAAAGATCGCAGTGACGGACCGGAACATTCACAGATTTCTGGGAAAAGAGAAGTACAGCTATCAGATGGCCAACCGGGAACCGGAGGTTGGTATCGTCAGAGGACTTGCATGGACCAGCGTGGGCGGCGATACGCTTCAGATCGAGGTGAACGTCATGCCGGGAAAAGGCGAGATCATGCTGACGGGACAGCTTGGCGATGTGATGAAAGAGTCCGCCCAGACCGGGATCAGCTATATCCGTTCGGTCAGCAGCCGGTTTGATATCGCGGAAGACTTTTTTGAGAAGCATGATATCCATGTACATATCCCGGAGGGAGCTGTGCCGAAGGATGGCCCTTCTGCCGGGATCACCATGGCTACAGCCATGCTGTCAGCGGTGACGGGAAGAAAAGTGCGCGCAGATCTGGCGATGACGGGAGAGGTAACGCTCCGTGGAAGAGTCCTTCCTATAGGAGGTCTGAAAGAAAAACTCCTGGCAGCGAAAAATGCCGGGATCAGGAC
>ERZ1090860.1144-NODE-1147-length-14652-cov-3.799205_pt1 | contig 14652 bp, 4 predicted proteins | sample MGYA00478483_ERZ1090860 | MGnify/ENA primary metagenome ERZ1090860 (study PRJEB33644, sample SAMEA5815741) | chicken gut metagenome | biome: Chicken; feature: Gastrointestinal Tract; material: Caecum | place: Ireland | collected 2019-01-01 | study: A study of the...
GCCTTGTGAAAAGTGTGCTTGATACACGTGCCGAAGGGCTGACTGGATTATTCAGATAACGGAAAAATCAGGGAAAAACGCATGAGGATGGCCGCCGCTTCAGCGCGGGTAGCGCTTCCTTTGGCATCCAGTAGGCTGCCGCCTTTGCCGGTGAGCAGACCGTTGTTCACGGCCCACACCACAGCGTCCTCGGCCCAATCAGAGGTCTGGCCGCCATCGGTGAAATCGGACAGGTTACCCTGAACGGTATCATCATATCCCTTGAACTGGGCGTAGCGGTACAGAATAGCCGCCATCTGCTCCCGGGTAATGCTGTCTTCCGGGCCGAAGGTGCTGTTGCCGTAGCCGTTTACCAGACCGTTGGCTGCAGCCCAGTTCACCGCTTCGGCGTACCACATGCTGCCGGAAACGTCGGTGAAATGGGCGGAACTGCCGGTGGGAGAACCTTCCAGCCGCCACAGGATAGTGGCAATCATACTCCGGCTCAGCAGGTTGTCGGGCTGGAAACCGTTACTGCCGGTGCCGTTCATCATGTCATACTGTACGGCAAACTGTACTGCCTCATAGAACCAGTCACCCTCCTTGACATCGGTGAAGGACAAAACGACGGAGGTATAGTCCTCGATAAAGGAAGCGGCAATGGAAACGTTGCCGGACGGCATGCTGAAGGTGTATTGAGCATCGTTCTTCTGATCCACAGGGACAAGCTTTCCGGTAGAATCGGTCACCGTCAATTTGTTCATGATATAGCCGTCAGCAGGATTGACCGTAATGGTAACAATGGTGCCCTGCGCCGCATTTCTGGGGCTGATAGAGACGCTGCCGTTGACCGTGCTGGGTACTGTCACGGTATAGAGCGGCTTGGAGCTGCCGCCGCCGGAAATAGTGCTCCAACGGGCGTAAATAACAGCGTCCTGAGTGAATTGCGTGTCAGTAGTGACTGCGGTGCCGCCATCTGCTGCCGTGTACCACCCGGCAAAGGAGTAACCGCTCCGGGTGGGGGTAGGCAGACTGGGCAGCTTGCCGTTTACAGTAGTGGCAAAAGTGGGTTCCACAGAGCCGCCGCCTGCATGGAAGGTGATCGTGTACTCCTTGGGTACCGGTGCGGAAATTGTGACGGCCACCACGTCAGAGGTAGAGGTTGCGGTTTTGGTACCGGTGGCCTCGTTGTCGGTGTTGGTGACCACGCAGTAGTAGTAGGTGGTGCCCACAGTGGCGGTGCTGGGGATGTAGCTGGCTTCGGTGGCCCCGTCAATGGGAGTGCCGCCCTGGGTGCTCTCGGTGGTGTTGCTGTACCACTGGTAGCTCAGCGTGCCCTTGGTGACGGTGGCTTCCACAGTGAGGGCCGCCGCGGTGTCGCCCTGGGTGTAGCTGGCGCCCACAGGCTGGGTATTGATAGCGGGAACCTCGGCATTGGTCTGGGTAGAGAAAGAGGCGGTGACGCTCAGATTTTCCTTCAGGCTGTCAATGACATACGTTCCGTCGCTGCTGACAGAGACGATGCTGCCATTCACAACCAGCTTATTCAGGTAATAGCCCTCCGCCGGCGTGACCTGGATGGTGACGCTGGAGCCGTAGTCCACGGCGCCGCCGCTCTGAATCGCAGTATTCGCCACACCATTTACGGTGCCCGTAACGGTGATTGTGCCGTTTGTACAGGGGGTAATGGTGACAACAGGTGTGATTTCGCCGGCGCCGAGGGCCGCGAAGGCGGTATAGCCGCCATCATCGGTAATGGCCATGCGGGCCTTGACCACGGCGCTGCCGCCGCTGGAGAGGGAGACGTGTCCGAAGTCATCCACCTCGCAGGTTCCGATGGCGGGAATGACGCTCCACTCCACCAGGTCGCTGCCGCTCAGGTCGAGGGTGGAGCCATTGCTCAGCACGGCCTTCACGGAGAGGGTGGAGCCGCCGTTGCCCACAGTCAGGGCTTCTGTCTCAGACACTTCCCTGCTGCCGGAATAGATGGCCAGGCGGGTCATCTGGCCCAGGCCGGGTTGACCACCCGGATGGTACGGGTGGTCTCATTCCCCGCCGCGTCGGTGGCGGTGAGGGTGAGGGTGTGGCTGACGGCGGAGGCGTCCAGGAACAGCGCTTGGGAGAAGCTGCCGTCCGTAACGGTGATGGATTCAGCCCTGCCGTCCACCAACAGGCTCAGGGTGCCGTCGGTCCAGCCGGTGAGGGTAACGGAGCCGTCGCTGCCGAAGAAGGAACCGCTGATGGGGGAAGATACCAGCAGGGCCGGGGGCGTGGTGTCCACCGAGAAGCTCTTGGTGTACAGGAAGGCGTCGCCCTGGCGGTTGGTGCCCTGGAACCGGATGGTGTGGGAGCCCTCGGTCAGTTCTGTCAGCTCCATCTGGATGGTGCTCTGGCTTTCAACCTTCCGCTCCGCGCCGCCGTCCAGGGACCAGACGCCGCTGACGGCCTGGCGCTTTGTTTCCGTCAGGGTGACGGTGAGGGCATTGGTCCGGTAGGTAAGTGTGGAGAAGGTCTCCTCCCCGGCCTTGGTACTCACAGTGGTGCCTTCGACGTCGGCATTCCAGGAGAAAGCGGGCGGGTTGGGGGCGGAAACTTGGACGGAAGCGGTGGCTTCCTCCGAGTAGAGGGTAACGCCATTTACTGTCCTGTAGGCAGATACGCCCATGGTGTAGGTCTTGCCCACCTCCAGGCCCACGGTGACGGTATTGCCGGTGGAGATAAGGTTGCCCTCACTGTCCAGGACAAGCTGCCCATCTTCATCGGTCTGGTATTCCGGCCCGGTGGCCTGGCCGCCGGCGGGGTAGGTATTGCCGGTGCTGGATTTTTCCAGCACCAGGCCGCTGACGCCGGAGACCAGATTCCCTTCGGCGTCATAGAAGTTGATCCGGTAGCCGTCAACATCCGCGTCGAAGACGGTGAAAGACACCTTGTAGTCTCCGGCGGACTTCACGGCGCTTACTTGGGGAGGGGCGGGCTGGTTGGGATTGGTGTAGGAGAACGATACGTCTTTCGTGGAAACCATAGCCTGCTTGCTGTCCGCCGCAATGGCCTGAAGGGTGTAGTCCCCGGAGGGCAGGGCGGCGGTGTCCATGGGGATGGTGACGCCGGTGCTGCCGAAGGCCTCGTTTTCGCTGGTCACATGGCCCACCATGCGGGAATTGTCGGGATTCTCCTCGTCCACCGCCAGCAGGGTGATCTGGGAGAACTGCTCCAGGTCGGTGCCGGTGACGGTGGCGCTGCCGTCCGTCACTCTGACGCTGTCGATGCCCGGCAGGGGCGCCACCCGGTAGAGAGCCAGACTGGCGGGTTTGCCGGTGGTGATGGAGTAGGTACCGGCCCGGTCGGGCTGGAAGGTCACGGTCATGTTGGCCTGATGGGCCGTGGAATCATAGGTCACCTTGGCGTTGGCGTTTGGGGTGGCGCTGGCGTTGGCCACATCCTGGACAAAGGTCAGGGTATACTTGTCGATGGTGATGGCCTCGGCCTCCTTCCGGGCCTGTTCCAGGCTGGCGCTGTCCCAGGTGAGGGTCAGGGCGGCGGGAGAGGTGTGGCCGGAAGCCAGGACCAGCTTGTGCCGGGTACCCTCAACATTGCTTTTCAGGCTGTCCCCGTCGGCCCGCGTGGTGGGAATGGTGCTGGCCACCAGGCCCAGCTGGGACTGGGCGGCCAGGGTGGCGTTGGTGCCCACCACGGCGTAAAGGGTCCTGCCGGTGTCGGGAGCGGTGTATACGGGTACGGTGGCCAGACCCAGCAGGTCGGGGTGGTTGGGTGTGGCGGCGTCGCCGCTCCAGCTGACCTCGCCGCTGCCCCAGTAGTAGGTGATGCCCACCTGGATGCCCAGGGCCTCGGCGGCGCCCCAGATCTTTTCCGCGTTGACGCCCATGCCCACGTTGGCCAGGGTGAGACCGCCGATGAGAGGCAGGGTGCCGGGCAGGCTCAGGGAGGCCCGGATGAAGAACTCGAAAATGCCGCTCTCATCCAGCACCAGATAGCCGCCGCCCTGAAGGACGCCCGCGATGTTCATATCCACCGAGGACAGGAAGAAGAACTCGGGGTACCAGTCAAACTCCAGGCTGGCGCTGTCCAGCACGGCCACGGAGTTGGCCAGCACGCCGTTGCTCAGCTCCGCGCTGATGCCCTGGAGGCTCAGGGCCAGCGTGGCCCGGGCCGAGATGATCTGGAGGATGGAGAACTGCGCCTCCAGAATGAGCTGGAGGGGCGGAACTGACTCGGTGAGGAAAATGGTGTCGTACAGGTTGTTGATGCCGCCGCCGGCGCCCTGGAGCCAGATCACGCCGAAACCGTCCAGGTTGATGCCGGGGACGAAGCCGCCCACGAAGAAGTGGAGGGTATCGGGGTAGGGGATGCCGTCCTTGCTCTGGACGGCCAGCTCCGCCTCCATGGCGAAGGTGGCGAAGGAGGCTGCGCCGGACACGTCCACCGCCCAGTCGCCCACGGTCCTGACGGTGAGCACGCCCTCGATGCCGGGCATGCCTTCAAAGTAGCTGGGCAGGCCCAGGGCCACGGAGAAGTTGACGCCCTGGTATTTGCCGCCGCCGAACAGGATATCGTCCACCTGGATGGTGGCCGAGCGGCTGTCGCCGTCGCCCGCCTCGGCGCCGTCCCCCATGTCGGTGGAGGTCTCAAAGGGCGGGGCGTTGGTGTTCACTGTGTCGGCGTTGTGGGGGTACTGTTCCTCCAGGGCACGCAGGTTTTCCGGCGTGTCCTCGCCGCTGCGGATGAGGTCCTCCTTGGCCTGATCCAGGGCGGAGGGGGTGTCGTCGGCCTGCTTGGCGGCGGGGATGAGGAAGGACAGATCCAGGCCGCCGCCGAAGCCGATGACGCCGCCCACGTCCTCCATATAGCCCAGCTCGCCGTACTTGAACTCAAAGAGCAGGCCCAGCAGACTCTGGGCGGCCTGGCCCACGCTGGGCCACAGGAGGGTGATGTTGCCGTCCTCGTCCCGGTCGCCGCTTTTATCGTAGGTGGTGAGGGAGCAGGACTCCCCGTCCACAATGGCGGTGAGGCAGCAGCGGCCCTTCCAGACGGAGGTGCCTACGCCGGAGACGGTGAGGGAGGCGTCGAAGTCCACGGTGATCTCGTCATTGGCGTCGGTGATGGTCACCTGGCCCTCCCGGATGTCCAGGCAGTTGTTCAGGGTCATCACATTGTCTTCCTTGCCCAGAGAGACGCCGGTGAGCACGGTGGTTCCGTTCTTTTCCTCCTTGGTGAAGGAGCCGCGGAACTCCAGCAGGACGGCGCCGTTACCCAATTTTTTGCCTTCCGCTTCATAGCTCTCCTCCGTGGCGTAGGTGTGGATGGAGTAGTTGTTAGAGCCATCATTTTCCACCGTCACCACGCCGTAGCCGTCGTTGCGGTACTCCGGGTCGTCGGTGACCTGGAAGCGCAGGGCGGGCGCGGTGATATCAGCCGTGGAGGTGTCGGTATAGTCGATGGTCAGCTGATATTCCCCGATGGCCAGCGCGTCGGTGATCACCACGTCGGCAGTATTGTCATCCGTGTTCAGGATGAACTGGTTGGCGGGGATGGTCAGGCTGTCCTGGCCGTTGATCTTTCCGCCGTCGGTGCGGGAGAGGCGGAGGGAGTAGGCGCTCTGGTTGGACAGCATGCTGAAATTCCTGCCCGTCAGATAGAGATGACGGGTGCCGGTGATGTAAATGAGGTCGGGGGAGGAGCTGGTGAAGCCCACCTGCGGCACATCCCCGCCGGTGCCGGGGCAGAGGAGCCAAACCGTCTGAGCGCACAGCAGGTTCTGGGCCTGGAGCGCGCCGTCGCTCCCCATCTCATAGGCCTGGAAGGTAAGTTTGCGGTAGGCCGCGTCCTCCCCGGGTACGGCGTGGAATTGAAACTCCAGATTCTGGGAGCCGTCTGCCTGCACATTGGTCAGGTCGATATAGTAGGGGTCCAGATAGCTGGCGGTTTTCTGAAGGACGCCGTTCTTGTCGTAGGGGGTGATGTTCTCCCCGGGATAGACCACCACCCGGACATTATCCAGGGTCTGGCCGGAGATGTTGGTCATGGAGGCGGTGACGGTAAAGTCGCCGCCGCCGGTGTAGCCGGTCCGGTCGGCGTTCATCTCCAGAGCCTGGGGCAGGTCGGTGAAGTTGAGGGTGAGCCGGTCCCCCTCGGCTGCTGCGGCGTTGGAGAACACGCCGTAGTAGCCGGCCGCGGCGGCGCTGCCGCCCTGTCCCACGCTGCCCAGGTCATAATACAGGGCAAAGGCGCTGTCGGCGGTCAGGTAGTCCCGGTTGTAGGGGGTGGTGAAATACAGGCTTTCGTCGGGCGTATAGTCAAAAACGGTGGCCGCCAGATTGTTCCAGTGGGCAAAGGTCACCTGTTCCGGCGTGCTGGCGGCGTCGCCCACGGAGCCGTTGAGGAAGTAGGCGAATACGCTGGGATTCTGAGGGTCGTCATAGGCGAAGAAGCTGTTCTGGTAGCCGGAAATGCTCCGTTCGCTTTCCACCGTCAGGTAGCCGCCGCCGGACTGGGCCACCTCGTAGACGCCGTAATCCTGGGTACCCAGGGCGGTGTCCATGAGCAGGCGCAGCCGGATGTCGGCGGCCTCGCCGCTGTTCTCGGTGGTGTAGCTCAGGTAGGCCATGCCGTGCTGGGTGGCGCCGGGGTTGGCCAGGCGGAGGGTCTGGGTGACGGTGATGCCGTCCACTGACCACACCGCTTGGATCTCCTCCGATGTGGCGGTCACCGCCACATCGGAGGAACCGGCATACTTGCCGCCGAACACATAGTCCTTGGTCTTGCCGTTCCGGGTGACCCGGAGGGAGGCAAAGGAGGTGTCGTCATCCCCCAGGGGGAACAGCAGGTTCTTGTTGTTGTCGTCCTTCCGGATGGCGTCGCCCTCCAGCGTGCGGATGGAGAAGCCGCCGCTGCGTTTGTCCACCAGTACCTGCAGGTTCTCGTTGGACAGGGTGTATACATTTCCCAGCTCCGCCGCCAGGACGGAGATGGGCAGCAGCCCCGAGACCAGGCACAGGGACAGGACCCAGGCCAGGAGACGGGATAGCGCTCGCTTTTTCATGTTCATGCTCCTTTCCGGCCGCTCAGCCCTTGACGTAGAGGTAGAAGACGTACTCCGTCCGGTCCTGGGCGCGGAGGTAGAGGGTGTGGAAGCCGCTGGCGGTGAGGGCGGTCTCCAGAGGATCGGTGTAGCTGGCGTTGGCCAGCAGCACCTGGGAACCCAGCTTCATCTGGGCAATGGTCTTGTACCCCTGCTTCAGGCTGAGGTATACCGGCGCGTCGGCCCCCTCCAGGGTGATTTCCGCCGTCCCCTTCTCCAGGGTAAGGGTGCTGCCGGGCTGCACCGTCTGGCCGTTCACCCTGAGGGTTAGGATGCTCTGAGCGGTGAGTACCAGGGTGCGGGTGACGGAGGAGCTGTTGCCGGCGGAGTCCTCTGCGGTGTAGGTGATCATGTAGCTGCCCGCCGCGTCCCAGGTCACGCCGGAGGTGTCCACGGTGAAGCTGAGGCTGCTGTCCCGGTTGTCGGTGACGGTGACCCCCTCCCGGAGCAGATCCAGGTTCTTCGCGCCCGCCGGGGCATACACCGTCTGGCTGGGCAGGGAGATGATGGGAGCCACGGTGTCGGGCAGCGCCACGGAGAGATAGGCATACAGGGTGTTTCCGTCTGTGTCCTTTGCTTTCAGAATGGCCAGACTGCCGCTCTGGGGTACGGTGAAGGACGTCCAGGTGCTCTTGTCCACCGGGGCCTCTGTCCCGCCGAAGCTCACCGTCACATTCCGGGTGGATTTGAGATAGAAGGTGCTCCCGGATGTCAGCTGGCCCAGCTCTGCCGGATCGGTGACGGCGTCGCTGTCGCTTCCGGTTTTGGAGAAGGACAGGGCCAGCTTGTCGTCCAGGTTGGTGACCGCGATTTGGATGGTGGTCACGTTGCCCGCCTGGTCGGTGAAGGTCAGGCTGCTCGTTCCATTCTGATAGATGGTACAGGTGTGCTGGGTGTCAAACCGGGTAGTGGAATTGACGCAGGCTGCCTGCTCGCTGGCAGTTTCCTCATCGGTGGTGAAGGTGAGGCGCACCGAGCGCTGGCCGCTGCCGTCCACCGTATACACGCCGTTCACAGGGCTTACCGTGGGGGCGTTGGCCGTCACGGTGACGGTGGGGGCGTCCATGTCCAGACAGGTGACCGCATACAGCAGGCCGCTGGAGCCGGATGTGTATTCAAATGTCTGCCCGTTCTGGGCAACCGCACTTAGACGCGCGTAGGGGCAGTTGACAGAGTAGGTGACCCGAATCAGGTTGCCGGACACGGTTACGTCAACGCCTTCCGCAGGGATGGGTTCGTCTGCATCATGCGCTGTAATTTCGGCGCTGGCCAGCGGCAGGTTGGCGGTAAAGGTGGCCGTGACGGGGGTGTTGCTGCGCAGAGTTTGCTGGGCCGTTTGCCAGCTGTAGTTGCTCGTATAGGTCTGGCCCCGGCACAGCCAGACGGGTCCGCTCACCAGTTCCAGAGCCGTGTCGTCGGAGTTGATGGTGCGCACCGTGGCCGTGGCGGTCCCGATGTTGCCCGCGGCGTCGGAGAAGCGGAAGGTATAGCTGCCGTTGGCGGTAAAGGTATAATAGTACTGGCCGTTGTGTTCACCGCTGCTGGTGTCCAGGGTCAGATTGCCGGTGTCCAGGACGGTGATGGGTTCCCCGCCGGGTACCAGATAGGCGTAGACGGGAGCCTTGGTCAGGCTGCCGTCCTCGCTGCCCGCCGCATATTCCACCGTGGCAGCAGGGGCGTCGCTGTCCACGCCGGGGAAGGTGAGGGTCAGGGGCGCGGCGGCGTTGCCGGCGGCGTCCACCAGATAGACGTAGACGGGGCCGCTGGCGTTCCCGCCGGTCCAGGTGACGGTGGAGGCGGACAGGCTCAGACCGGCGATGCTGTCGCTGGGGTCGTCATAGCCGGGGACGGCGGTACTGCTGCTCCTGACGATCAGGTTCACCGGGGAATCATCCTGGATGGAAAAGACCACCCGTACCCCCTGGCCGGAGAGGGACAGCATATCGCTGGCGATGCTGCCCACGGACAGCTCACCGCTGGTCAGCAGAGAATCGTAGCTGTTGACCTGCTGCCAGATGCCGGACTGCTGGACGTACAGGCCCGCCTGGTAGGTGGGGGCCGTGGTATCCTCCGGGGGCTGGACGCCGCCCGCCTCATTCACCACGGCCCAGGGCAGGGTGGCGGTGACGGTTGTGGTGTTGCCCACCTGGTCAGAGATGCTGAAGGTGAAGCTGTCCCCCTTGGACGAGCCGTTGGGGAAGACATAACTGGTCTGGCCCACCAGCAGCTCATCGCACAGCAGGGCGGCGGTCACCGGGCCGGTCACGCTTTCCGCGCCGCTCTGGGTGTCCAGCAGCGCGCCGTCGGGGCCGTAGAAGGCTACGGTGACGGGCTCCACGGCGTTGTCGATGTTGGTGACCTGCACGGTGTAGGTGTTCGTCCCCATGGTGATGGTGACCGTGTCGTTCTCCCTCAGCTCCAGGGTGGCGGTGGAGCCGGAGATTTCCGCGTTGCCGTGCTTGCCGGAGGTGACGCTGGTGAGGGTGCTGCCGCCGGTGGCGGTGGCGGTGAGGGTCACCGGCCCCCGGGTGGCAGCGGTCTCGGACAGGGACACCGTCAGGTTCTCCCCGAAGGGGGAGGCGGCAATGTCCTGGGTGTACAGGATTCCGAAGGCGTCCTCATACTGGATGGTGGCGGAGTTGGTATAGATAGGCAGGGAATGTTTCTCGGCAAAGGTGCCGGCGGTATCTGCGGGTACCGGGTCCAGCACCCGGATGGGCTGGTCGGAGGTGATGGGAATCAGCCCGTTCTTTACCGCGCCCACCGTGATGGTGGGGGCGGAGGCGGTGTTGGAGTAAGCTCCCACGGCCCATTCCTTGGAGTACTGGCTGACCGCGGCGGTGTTGCCGGCGTTGTCCTGGCAGGCCATGGTGATGGTCACGCTGCCTGCCGAGCCGTAGGGGAACATGCCGTTGATGGTAAGCGCAACCGAGGTGTTGTCGGTACCTTCGGCGGTGATTTGGTAAACGCCGTTGTAGTTGGAGCCGTTTCCGCTCCAGGTGCTGTTGAGGGAGAGTTCAGGCAGGGGGACGGTGGTCGCCGTCCCGTCTTCGTAGGTAAAGGTGAGGACGAAGCTGCCCAGATCAACCCCGCTGTTGTACGCATCGCCCAGCGGCTCCGCGACGGTGGCGTTCAGGGTGTACCCTCCCTGGGGCGACGCGCTGCCGACATAATCGCGGTGATAGATCGTGGGCGCCATGATATCCACCGCCTGCCCCACCAGCAGGTCGCCGGTCCTGGCGATGTTCCAGTTGCTGTCGTACAGCCGGAGATAAAATTCCTCGGCCCAGTTTTCCTTCATTTCCGTCAGGGACAGCTCAAAACCCAGATTGCTGTCCAGGGTGACGGGGCGCAGCTCATTGCTGAACTTTGCGTAGACGGTCCGGCCGTTGAGGAGCAGCTGCTCCTGGGCATACTGGTCCGCGGTGAGCTGGACGCGGACGCTGCCGTCTTCATGGGGGATGACCTCGGCCGAGATGGAGAAGGTCTGGTTGACCACCAGGACGGTCAGGGTCTTTTCCACATAGGTGACGCCGTTGACATGGGGGCTGCGGTAATGCAGGGTGTTCTCCCCCTCGTGGAGGTAGAGGGTGCGGCTGTCGGGGGAGGCGGGGATGTCCGCCACCTTCAGCTCCACCTGGCGTTGGGTGTAGTCGCTGGGGTTGTAGGTGGCGGTGACCACCTGGTCCGGATTGTCCTCGCACCAGACCTCAATGGGCTGGTAGGTCAGCAGGGTGGGCGCTTTGGGATTGCACTGGCCGAACTGGAAGGTCAGCGTGCCGCCGGTGGAGCCCGTCATGCCAATGGTGAGCTGGGCGGTCTCGGCGGTCAGACCCTCGCTCCGGACAGTCTCGCTGTAATATTTCTGCGTATAGCCGTTGGGGTAGAAGTCTGTCAGGAACGGCCCGTCGTCCATGTAGAGCGTGATGGGATCGTAGGTCTCGTTCTCCTCCGTGATGCCCGTGGCGTCCCGGACGCTGCCGTCCAGGCATACCAGGTGCAGGCGGGGAACCACGTACAAGCGCTGGCCGTAGAGAGGTACGGTAATGGGGTAGTAGAGGAGGTTTCCGATTACTTCCTCCCTGGTGAAATAGTACCGGCTTCCGGACAGCTCCTCGGTGCCGACTGTCAGGTATGCGTAGGAGGCGGTGTAGTCTATGTCGTCGTAGCGGAAGTCGCTGGGCTGGCCGGCATTTGTGTTCAGCTGGATAGGGATGCGCAGGCCGGTAAGGGTCTGAAGGACCCCCGCCTGAGCGGCCCCGTTCTTCTTCTCCAGGGCGGCGTCCACCTGGTTTCCATACTGATCCACGGGCGGGCGGAACCAGACCATGTAGTTGTTGGCGCTGCCTGTGGCCACCTTCATGTCGAACGCTTCCAGCGCCTCGGGCGTGACGGTGAAGCTGCCGTCCACGGCGGCATCCACGGCGGCGTTCCAGTCCGGCACGGACATGGTGAAGAGCGTCATGGAAATCGTGCCGTAGACCTCGTAGGAGGGCGTCCAGACTTGAGTATTGCCTTCCGTATAGCCCGTAAAACTGACGGTCCCGTCTCCCACGGCGGCGGAGGTGGCGGCAGCCTGGCGGTAGCTCCCTACCCGGATGGGCTCTACGGTGCCTTTGTTCTCGTCAGACTTCAGCCAGAAGATGCTGTAGAGCTCGTTGTGGGTCACGTTGTTTTCCAGGCGCATGACCGCCACGGAAATCATCTGCTCATCGCCCGACGCGCCGCCCCGGGCGGTGGGGCGGTACAGCATCAGGGAGGGGTGGCCGGTAATTACATTGGGGTCGCTGCCCAGGGTATAGCGGGTGGTGACAGCCCCCAGGGAGTAGGAATAGCTCCGGCTGGCGGTGCTTGTGTTGCCAGCCGCGTCCGCCGCGGTGACCGTCAGGGTGGCGGTGCCGCTCTCGCCTGTGGCGGTATAGGCGGTGGTGCCGGAATAGGAGGCGGAGGCGTAGCCCTCCTCCAGCATTTCATCCTGGCTGTCGCTGTCCCACTGGACGGTCACGCTTTTCAGGTGGGAGCCGTCGGACACCGAATAGGGGACCGACAGGGTGTCCTCCCCGGTGAGGGTGAAGGTGTCGGGCAGGGTGATGACAGGTTTGCTCCAGTCCGCCCGGAGGCTTTGAGAGGTGGAGGCGGAGGCCTGGTTGCCCGCGTAGTCCCGGCAGGTGGCGGAGACCTCCACCGACGTCTGGCCGTTGGCCGGCTCAAAGCGCTGGCTCAAATCGGCGCAGGAGACGTGCAGGTAATAGGTATCGCTGCTGCCGGCGGGCAGGGGGAAGGTGGGCTGCTGGGCCGACAGGGTCTTATAGAGCCCGTCGCCGCTCTCCGGCGGGGTGGGACTGTTGGTGATGCAGTACATTACCGCGGCGGCGGTGTCTGCCAGGATATCCAGCGCGACCTCCTGCTCGCGGTCCACACCGGAGCCGTCCGCCTCATCGGTTACGGTGAAGGGGAAGGTGATGGTCTGGGCGGGGCCGTCCGCGCTGACGGAGATGTTTTTCGTCAGCAGGGTCACCGTGGGAGCCGTCACATCCAGACCCAGCTTCTCCACCGGGGTCAGGCTCACGGCGGTGTTCAGAGGATTGCCCGCCATGTCGCCCAGGGTGCTGCCGTCGGGGGCTTTCAGGGAGACGATGCGGATGGGATTGCTTCCGTCCAGGGCCATCCCGTCGGCGGGGCGGAAGAAGTCAAAGGTCAGGATGGTGCTGGTGCGCACGTCGTTGACGTTGTCCATGGCGTAGGATACGCTGCTGAGGCCCACCTCAATGGGGGTTCCGTCACTGTCCTTCACATTGAGGACGGCCGTGACGCCGCTTTCCTTGTTCAGCTGGGCGTAGCTCTCAGCCGTACACAGCCCCACTTCTTCATTCAGGGTGAGGGTGAAGGCCAGGTAGTCCCCCGTGCCGGCCCAGGTGGCGGAGGGGGTGATGTCCTCCGGCCAGTCGCCGTTGGTGTCGGCCTGATAGCCCTGGGTCATGTTGCCCGCGGCGTTGAGCCGGGTATAGCCGGGGGTCACGTCGTCCAGATAGAGCCGGCTTTCCAACTCCCGGCTGGCGGTCCAGCTGAGGGGGTTGCCTGCCAGGTCGGTGATCTGGCTGTTGACGGTAAAACTGCCCACGTTCAGGGGTGCGCCCTTCTCGTCCAGCAGCTTCAGATCATAGCTGCCGCCCATCCAGGCCTGCTGGCTGGGGCTGACGCTTACCACTGTGTAGTCCATGTTCTGCCCACTGGGCACGGTGTAGGAGAAGATCAGCTTGTTCTCTTTGAGAGAGGCCAGCTGGGTCTCCACCGTCCGGTCGGTGCTCTGGCCGGTCTGGGTGCTGATAAGGGGCAGGGTGAGGGTCAGATCCTGGTTCACGCCACCGGCGAATCGGATCGGCTCGCTCATTTCCATGGTGAGGTAGAGGGTCTGCCCGCCCTTGTAGGCGGTGCGGCTTATTTTCTCACCCATTTCATCGCTGAGGTAGATTCCGGTGAGGGTGGGCGCTGTCGTATCGGAGAGATAGATGTAGACCTTGCTCACCTTGGAGCTGCCGCAGGAGCAGTCGGTGGCGCCCATGCGGAAGCGGAGGTTGCTGCCCCCGGAGGTGAGCACGCCGCTGCTGGTGTAGGTGCGGGCCACCCCGTCCGGGTCGTTGGAGCTGTTGCTCACCTTCACAATGGGGGAGGTGTTGTAGCCGGCATACAGATAGGCCTGGGCCCGGTCGGTCAGGTCATTGTGAGAGCCTATATGCATATGCCGGTCCGCGGTCAGCGAGGCGCTGACGGTGGCGCTGATCTGCATGGAGGAGAGCAGCGCCTTCATGGTCTCGCCCATGTCGGCCCACTGGTAGGTGGTCCACCACTTGCGGTTCTCACTGTGCATATAGGTGCTGGCGGGGTTGAGAACCGTTTTGTCTCCGCCGCTGACGCTGACAGCGTTCTGCTCCGTTGTCAATTCGGTAAAGTGGCCGTCCACGTGCAGACCGTTTGCAGTCAGCACATTGGTGCGGATAAAGCTGCTGTCATTGGCCGCCTGGGCGGGAAGCAGGTAAGCGCCCGCCACGTCGGGCGTATAGCTGGCTTCCGCCGCCCCGGCGGGCAGCGGCTCCACCAGGGACAGAATAAGGCTCAGTGCCAGGAACAGACCGAGCCCGCGCCTTCTTCGTTTCATTCCTCAAATCTTCCTTTCTCTTGCTGCTTGCTTCGCTCTATCCAGCGGCAGAGCCCTTCCGACAGCGTTTCCTCGGTCCATTCACCCTGCACAAAGTAATCGGCCCGCAGCCGGTAGGCTTGCAGGGAGAAATCCAGGTCGCTGCCCCAAATGAGGGCGCAGTTGGGACAGAGGCGGCGCAGGTGTTCGGCGGCATTCAGCCCTGCGACTCCGTCCATGGACAGCACCACCCCGTCCGGCGGGGAGGCGCGCATGGTGTAATAGATGCCTTCCAGATCCTCCGGGGCCTCCAGACATGGGAAATATCCCATGCGGGCCAGATACGCTCCCAGCTGTCTGCACAGCCATATCCGGGTGTCCGGCGAACGGCACAATACCGCGACCCGGTGCATACCACCCCTCCTTTCTGAAACAGCAGAGG
>ERZ1090860.1146-NODE-1149-length-14633-cov-7.283578_pt1 | contig 14633 bp, 10 predicted proteins | sample MGYA00478483_ERZ1090860 | MGnify/ENA primary metagenome ERZ1090860 (study PRJEB33644, sample SAMEA5815741) | chicken gut metagenome | biome: Chicken; feature: Gastrointestinal Tract; material: Caecum | place: Ireland | collected 2019-01-01 | study: A study of...
CTGGCGATTCTGCCTGCCCGCCTGAAAGAGGAGATGGAGCTTCTGGCAGAGTACCTGGTGGAGAAAAAGGATGTCCGGTTCTGCGAAGCGCTGGAAAAACATGCGGACTGGGCGGAAAAAATCCTTCCGCAGCATCCGGAACTGAACCGGGACAATGTGATGGATATTCTGAAGGAGGAGATCGGTCAGGTATTCGTCAAGGTTCTGGAGGACGCGGGCGTTTACAAGTGTACGAAGGAAGGCAGAGAGGCTTTCGCCAGATTCCTGAACACACTCTGAGAGCAATGAGCAACCGTTCAGCCAGCTGAACGGTTACCGCATCCGGCCATTAAAATCGCTCGCGATGGGCCGGATGCCCGCAGGCACTATGCATTCATACGGCCTGTGCAGTGAAGGCACAGGCCTGGCTGATCTGTAATGACAATGATTACAAAAATAAAAAATGGAGGACAAGCACATGAGAATCTTAGTTACCGGAGGCGCCGGATATATCGGAAGCCATACCTGTGTGGAACTGCTGAACGAGGGATATGAGGTTGTCGTTATGGACAATCTTTACAATTCCAGTGAAAAGGCTCTGGACCGCGTGGAGCAGATCACAGGAAAGAAAGTAACCTTTTACAAGACAGACATGCTGGACCGCGAGGGTGTAAAAGAAATTTTCGACAAGGAAAAGATCGATGCGGTCATCCACTTTGCAGGGCTGAAAGCGGTGGGAGAGTCTGTACGGAAACCCATTGAGTATTATACCAATAACATCTCCGGAACACTGATTCTTGTGGATGAGATGAGAAATCACGGAGTAAAGAACATTATCTTCAGCTCATCCGCGACGGTATATGGAGACCCGGCGCAGATTCCGATCACTGAGGAATGCCCGAAAGGGACGCCGACCAATCCATACGGCTGGACCAAGAGTATGCTGGAGCAGATCCTGACGGATGTTCATACATCGGATCCCGAGTGGAATGTGATTCTTCTCCGCTATTTCAACCCGATCGGAGCACATAAGAGCGGTCTGATCGGCGAAGATCCCAAGGGAATTCCCAACAATCTGCTTCCGTACGTGGCGCAGGTGGCGATCGGAAAGCTGGACTGCATCGGAGTCTTCGGAGACGATTATGACACACCGGACGGAACCGGCGTCCGTGATTACATCCATGTGGTAGACCTGGCACGGGGACATGTAAAGGCAATTCAGAAACTGGCGGACAAAGAGGGCGTTTCCGTCTACAATCTTGGCACCGGAAAGGGCTACAGTGTTCTGGAAGTGATCCATGCGTTTGAGAAGGCCTGCGGCCATCCGCTGAAATATGAGATTAAGCCGCGCCGTGCGGGAGACATCGCAACCTGCTATTCCAAGTGCGACAAAGCGAAGGCGGAGCTCGGCTGGGAAGCGGAATACGGCATCGAGGAGATGTGCGCGGATTCCTGGAACTGGCAGACCAAAAATCCCAACGGTTATGAAGGATAAATAAGAGTACGAAACCAGCGGTATCCTGTTGGCACTGTTCCGGAACCGGCGTCGGCCGGTTTCGGAAAACAGGAGAGAAAGAGCCGCCGGACGTCAGAGTACATATTCTCCGATTGCTTTTCCGATTGTGACGATATCGCTTTCTCCCGTAAATTCAAAGGTGATCTTTCCGACTCCGCTGAAGTACAGTTCCAGTTCGCTGTCCAGATCCAGGACGCCGGAGGTTTCGATGGAAAAAAGCTGTACTTTTGAGTAGGGCAAAGATGTAAAATCCTTTTTCTTCCCCGTCATCCCCTGGACATTCACTGCAATGGCTCTTTTGTTGGTGAAGATTACGAAATCACGAAGAGCCTGGTATTCTCCCACAAACTGTTCTCCGGAAACAAACAGCGGAGCAACCAGTTTTTCGTTGCTGAAACCGCCTGTCTTTCTGAGCTTGAATATGCTTCCATTCTTAAAATCAATCATGTTTTCTCCTTTTCTGATGCCGCAAGGTAACAGTTCAGCGGGCTGAACTGCTACGCAGCAAGTGCGTCAAAAGGTATCAGTAACAAATGATAGCCATGCGACAGATATCAGATCATTCTGATTTTTTCAAAGATATCCGAAATTTCGTGTTCGGCGCCCCGGAAAACCGGCCAGGCGTCAATCTGGTCCTGGCTTTTTCGCGGAATGATATGGATATGAAAATGAGGTGCAGACTGTCCGGCACTTTCTCCGCTGGCGTTCAGAAGATTCACGCCGTCATAGCCGCATTGCTCCACACAGTGGAGGGATACTTTTTTCACGGCTTCCATTAAGTGTTTTAATGTTTCTGCATCACAATCCAAAAGATTCTTACAATGCATTTTCGGAATTGCGATCATATGACCGTCAACATCTCTGGCATGATCCATAAATACCAGAGTATAGGAATCTTCATATACTTTAAAACAAGGAAGCTCACCGTTCACAATTTTACAAAACACACAACTCATAGTTCATTCCTCCTTACAAAGGCAACGGCCAGGATTTCTGAGACGATATTGCAGATTCCCCGGAATGCTGCCGCTCTCATTCTGGATTATAATAATAGCATAAGACGGATGCAAAGTCACGAAAAAAGAGCGGATGATGAAATGTTCTGCCGAATTAAAGATGATCCGCTTCACAGTAATTTCATAAAGTGTAGCTTGCGCATTGAAATTGAATCCATTATAATGAAAGAATCAGGTTCATTGGCGAATGCCGATAAAAGTAAATGTTCTGCAGAATTATTTACTTTACTGAAGCGACGCTGCGGAAGGTCGGCACAATGGTCAGAGCTTTCAGCGTCCGACAATAGATTTCTGCGTAAGGAGGAAAGAAATGGATAACAAGCCAAGCAATCAGAACCAGGATCCGCATGGCTCCGGAAACGGCGAAGGGCCAAGAAATAAGCAGACGATGCTGATGGTCCTTGTGTGCGTACTGGTTGCTCTGATGTTTTTGGGGCTGATGAATAATGTTCTGGGCAATAGTTCACAGCGGGAAATCAGTTACAGCGAATTCCTGCAGATGGTGGAGGATGATCAGGTGGAGCGGGTCGTTATTCAGTCCAACATTCTGACGATCATTCCGGACCCGGACAATTCTGAAAACCCGATGATGGAATACCAGACGGTTCTGGTGGGAGATGAAGATTCCCTGAAAGAACTGCTGGACGCTCACAATATCGAATACAGCAAAGAGGCGCCGGACGGAACCGCCAGTCTGATCTATACACTGGTATCTGTACTGCTGCCGGTGGTGCTGCTGGTCGGCGGAATGGTCTGGCTGATGCGCAGCATGAACAAGGGCGGCGGAATGATGGGCGGCGTTGGAAAGAGCAAAGCCAAAACCTATGTCCAGAAAGAAACCGGCGTTCTGTTCAAGGACGTGGCAGGTCAGGATGAGGCCAAGGAATCGCTGCAGGAGGTTGTAGACTTTCTGCACAATCCTGGAAAATATACCCAGATCGGAGCAAAACTGCCCAAAGGCGCTCTGCTGGTCGGCCCTCCGGGTACCGGTAAGACACTGCTGGCAAAGGCGGTGGCGGGGGAGGCGCACGTGCCGTTTTTCTCCCTGTCCGGTTCTGAATTCGTCGAGATGTTCGTCGGAGTCGGAGCGTCCCGTGTCCGGGATCTGTTTGAGGAAGCGAAGAAAAACGCTCCCTGTATTATTTTTATCGATGAGATCGATGCGATTGGAAAAACCCGTGACTCCCATTACGGGGGAAACGATGAGCGTGAGCAGACGCTGAACCAGCTGCTCGCCGAGATGGATGGTTTTGACACATCCAAAGGACTTCTGATTCTGGCGGCAACCAACCGCCCGGAAGTGCTGGATCCGGCTTTGCTGCGTCCGGGACGGTTTGACCGCCGGATCATCGTGGAACGTCCGGACCTGAAAGGACGTGTGGAGATCCTGAAGGTCCATGCAAAAAATGTTCTGCTGGATGAGAGTGTGGATCTGGAAGGAATCGCGCTGGCGACTTCAGGAGCTGTGGGTTCCGACCTTGCGAATATGATCAATGAGGCTGCGATTCTCGCGGTCAAGAATGGAAGAAAGGCAGTTTCCCAGAAGGATCTTCTGGAGGCGGTGGAAGTGGTTCTTGTGGGAAAAGAAAAGAAAGACCGCATCCTCAGTCAGGAGGAGAGGAGAATCGTCTCCTATCATGAAGTGGGACATGCGCTGATCAGCGCGCTGCAGAAAGACTCTGAACCGGTGCAGAAGATCACGATCGTGCCGAGAACAATGGGCGCGTTGGGATATGTTATGCAGGTGCCGGAAGAGGAAAAATACCTGAACACAAAGAGCGAGCTGGAAGCGATGATCGTCGAGTGTCTGGGCGGCCGGGCGGCTGAGGAGATCGTATTCGGAAACGTGACGACAGGCGCGTCCAACGATATCGAGAAGGCGACCAAAATTGTCCGGGCGATGATCACGCAGTACGGTATGTCCGAGAAATTCGGCCTGATGGGTCTGGCGACACAGGAAAATCAGTATCTGGACGGACGGATCGTACTTAACTGCGGAGACGCCACGGCGACAGAGATCGACCATGAAGTCATGCGCGTGCTGAAAGAGGCCTACGAGACGGCAAAGAATATGCTGGCCGCAAATCGCAGGACGATGGACAGAATCGCCGCGCATCTGATCGAAAAGGAAACGATTACCGGAAAAGAATTTATGGAGATTTTCCATCAGGCCCAGGCAGAGGATGGAAAATTACCGGTTTCCGCTGAAAATCAGCCCTCTGCGGATCAAAGCCGGACGGAGGATCAGGAGATGTCTGTGGAAACGGGAGAGTCTGCCGGGGAGGAAGGCTCCGTGAGCACGGCAGCTGAAGCAGAAGTGGAATATGTGTAAATGCGCCGAAGATCCTGCGGAAATAAGGAGGCGGCCCGGAGCAGAGGGAATTCCGATTCTCATGCTCCAGGCCGCTTTTCCATTTTCGGGGAATGTCCCTGGGACAGGCCACAGAAAAACTTTCGGCAGGAGGGGCACGCCGCAGTCATATGGCTTACTGCCTTGCAGTATGACAGGAGACGCAGCAAATGCGTCGGGAGGAGGAAACAATGGCATTTGATATAGAAGAAGAACTGAAAAAGCTGCCCGCAAAGCCCGGCGTTTATCTCATGCATGACGCCGATGATACGATTATCTATGTGGGAAAAGCAGTCTCACTGAAAAACCGTGTCCGCCAGTATTTTCAGGAGAGCAGAGCGAAGCGCCGCGGACCGAAAATCGAGCAGATGATTTCGCTGATCGATCATTTCGAATATATTGTCACGGATTCTGAGCTGGAAGCGCTGGTGCTGGAATGTAATCTGATTAAGGAGCACAGGCCCAAATATAATACAATGCTGATGGATGATAAGTCTTATCCATTTATCAAGGTGACGGTGCAGGAAGATTACCCGCGGATTCTCGTTGCCAGGACGATGAAAAAGGACAAGGCGAAGTATTTCGGACCCTATACCAGCGGACAGGCGGTCAGGGAGACGGTGGAACTGATCCGGAAGCTGTATCAGATCCGCGTCTGCAATAAAAAACTTCCGAAGGAGCAGGGAAAAGACCGTCCCTGTCTGTACTATCATATTCATCAGTGCAAAGCGCCCTGCCAGGGATATGTGAGCCCGGAAGAGTATCAGAAACAGATCCGGCAGGCGCTGGATTTTCTTAACGGAAATTTCCGGGATACTATCAAAGACCTGCAGGAAAAAATGATGCAGGAGTCGGAGGCGATGAACTATGAGAAGGCGATGGAGTACCGGGATATGATCGACCATATCCGGAGAATCGGAGAACGGCAGAAAATCACAAACAGCGACAGCGAGGACAAAGACGTGATTGCCCTGGCGATGGATCAGGAGGATGCGGTGGCGCAGATTTTCTTTATCCGTTCCGGCAAACTGATCGGACGGGAACACTATTATCTTCACGTCGGAGAGGGCGACACAAAATCCCAGGTGCTGCTCAGCTTCATCAAACAGTTTTATGCAGGAACTCCTTTTATTCCCAGGGAGCTGATGCTTTCGGAAGAGATTGAGGAGCAGGAACTGATCGAAGAGTATCTGAGCAGGAAAAGGGGAGGGCGCGTTCATATTCGTGTGCCGAAAAAGGGAACGAAGGAAAAGCTTGTGGAGCTGGCCCAGAGAAATGCGGAAATTGTTCTGAACCAGGACAGGGAACGTATCAAGAGAGAAGAGGCGCGCACGACCGGGGCGATGAAGGAAATCTCCGGCTGGCTGGAACTTCCGGGACTGGACAGGATTGAAGCTTATGATATTTCGAACATCAGCGGGTTTCAGTCTGTCGGCTCGATGATTGTCTACGAAAAAGGAAAGCCCAAACGCGCAGACTATCGGAAGTTCCGGATCAAGTCGGTGCAGGGGCCCAATGATTATGCGAGTATGCAGGAAGTGCTCGGCCGGCGATTCCAGAGAGGCATCCAGGCGGACAGTGGCTTTGACCGGCTGCCGGATCTGATCATGATGGACGGCGGGCGGGGACAGGTCAACGTGGCGCTGGAGGTCCTTGACAGCCTCGGACTGACGATCCCTGTCTGCGGAATGGTTAAGGATGACAGGCACAGAACCCGCGGGCTGTATTATAATAATGTGGAGATTTCCATCGACCGGAACAGCGAAGGGTTTAAGCTGATCACCCGGATTCAGGACGAAGCCCACCGTTTCGCGATTGAATATCATCGCCTGCTCCGGAGCAAGGGACAGGTGCATTCGATTCTCGACGATATTCCCGGGATCGGTCCCAGCCGGAGAAAAGCGCTGATGCGGCACTATCAGAGTCTGGATGAAGTGAAAAATGCCAGCGAGGAGGAACTGAGCCAGATCCCGTCCATGAACGCAAGGGCCGCCCGCCAGGTATATGAATTTTTCCACAGCAGTCCCGACGCCTGAGATATGAGATGAAAACGGCCATGGAAACCTGGCTGAACTGCAACGATGAGATGCAAATGCATGCTAAAACTGATTGAATACAGGTGGTTCCTGTGCTAAAATGATAAAAGCAGTATTGTAGCAGAAGCTGCTGGCAGTTCAGCAGACTGTGCTGCCGTGCATAAAGAAATAGGGAGTCATTTCCGCGCGCGGCCGGAGAAGGACAGGCAGAAATGGAAGAATTCCCGGGAGGAGAAGAGATGAAAACAATCGGTTTGACAAAGCTGGTGGAAGAATTGAATCTGAAAAATCTTACACCGGATGTGGACATGGAAGACGTGGAAATTGTGACGCCGGACATTAACCGCCCGGCGCTGCAGCTGACAGGTTATTATGAGCATTTTCCCAATGAACGGGTACAGATAATAGGGCATGTGGAGTTTTCCTATCTGCAGCATCTGCCGGGAGAGGAGAGAATCAAGGCGTTTGACGGCTTTGTGTCCAGGAAAATTCCCTGTGTGATTTTTGCCAGAAATTCCGAGCCTGGCCAGGAGCTTCTGGAATTGTGCGAAAAGTACCATGTTCCTGCGCTCGGGACAGAAAAATCGACGTCTTCCTTTATGGCTGAGATCATCCGTTGGCTGGGAGTCCAGCTGGCTCCGATGATTTCGATTCACGGTGTGCTTGTGGACGTTTTCGGCGAGGGCGTCCTGATTATGGGCGAGAGCGGCATCGGCAAGAGCGAGGCTGCGCTGGAGCTGCTGAAACGGGGACACCGTCTGGTCAGCGATGATGTGGTGGAGATCAGTCGTGTGAGCGACGTGACTCTGGTGGGAACGGCGCCGGATATTACCCGGCATTTCATCGAACTGCGGGGCATTGGAATTATTGATGTAAAAACGCTTTATGGTGTTGAGAGCGTGAAAGATACCCAGTCGATCGATCTCGTAATCAAACTGGAAGAATGGGATAAAGAAAAAGAATACGACCGCCTCGGACTGGAGGAGGAATATATAGAATTCCTCGGAAATAAAGTGGTCTGCCACTCTCTTCCGATTCGGCCGGGCCGTAATCTGGCAATTATTGTTGAGACTGCTGCAGTCAACCACAGACAGAAAAAGATGGGATATAATGCGGCTCAGGAACTGTACAAACGTGTGCAGGCAAATCTCACCAAAAAAAGAGAAGGAGACAGATTCGGAAAATGAAGAAATATGTATTTGGTATTGATGTAGGCGGAACAAGCATCAAGTGCGGACTGTTTCAGGTGGACGGAACTCTGCTGGAAAAGTGGGAGATCCCGACGAGAACGGAACATGACGGAGATCAGATCCTCCCGGATGTGGCGGAAACCGTGCTGAAGAAGATCAGTGAAAAAGGAATCGAAAAGGACGAGGTGGTCGGCGTCGGCATTGACGTTCCGGGACCGGTCAACGAAAAAGGCGAGATTTCGGTGGCGGTAAATCTGAACTGGGGATATAAGGATATCGTTGGCGAACTGAGCGGCGCAATGGGAGGAATTCCTGTACAGGCAGCCAATGACGCCAATGCGGCGGCGCTCGGTGAAATGTGGGGCGGCGGCGGACGCGGCGCCAGAAACCTGATTATGGTTACCCTGGGAACCGGAGTCGGCGGCGGAATTATCATCGACGGGAAAATTGTTGCCGGAGCGCACGGGGCAGGCGGAGAGATCGGACATGCCTGCGTGGAGCCGGAAGAGCCGGAAGCATGCAACTGCGGAAACCACGGATGTCTGGAGCAGATGGCATCCGCAACCGGAATCGTTCGTCTCGCAAAACGTTATCTTGCGGAATATAAAGGGAAAACTGTGCTGAACCCGTCAAGAATCTCTGCAAAATCCGTTTACGATGCTCTGAAAGCGGGAGACGAAGCGGCAGCCGCAATTGTAGAGCAGGTTTCCGACTACCTGGGCAACGCCCTTGCAATCTTTTCCTGCGTGGTAGACCCGGAAGTGATCGTGATCGGCGGCGGCGTCTCCAAAGCGGGGCAGATTCTTATTGACAATGTCAAAAAATATTATCAGAAGTACGCGTTTATTTCCTGCAAGGATACGCCGATTGTTCTGGCGGAGCTGGAAAATGATGCGGGAATTTACGGAGCGGCAAAGCTTGCTCTCGACGGACAGAATCTGTAATTATTCAGGCCAGCAGGCTGATTGGATGTCCGGCAGAAAAAATCGCTCTGCGGCGGGCCGGATGCCCGAAAAACAGAAAAAGAGAAGAGATCCCGGATATGTTTTTCGGAATCTCTTCTCTTTTTCTGTTTTTCTGCCTGAACGGTAACCTTATCCTCCGCTCCGAGGATCCGAAGACGGTTCACTCTGCGGGTCGGCGGTGTTTTCCTCCGGTGCGGTTGTATTCTGATCGGAAGGATCCTGTGAAGGAGTCTGCGGATCGGCAGGCGTCTCTTCCGGGTTCTGTGTTTCTGTCTCGGATGTTTCCGGCGTTGCCTCCGGCGTCGGTGTCGGCGTCGGCGCTACATAGTGGCCGGAACAGCGCCTGGAAGGAATGTCGGAAACCGCGTAATACTCTGTCACAGCGTCGCAGCTGGAACGGGCCAGAAGTCCGGTTTCACTGCAGATGCTGACTTCTCTGACTGTCGCGGGCATTTCAAATTCCTTTTCCGGAAGCCCTTCATGGATTCGCTCCATGACTTTCTGCCACAGGGCTCTGTGAAAACTGCGGTTGCTGCTGGGCATTTCCGCCTGAACATCGTATCCGGTCCAGATTGCAGCGGTATAATAGGGAGTAAATCCGGCAAATACAAGGTTGGTGTAATCATTGGTGGTACCTGTCTTTCCTGCAACCGCCATGTTGTCCAGCTGGCAGTCGGTTGCGGTACCTCTCTTTACAACGTCCTCCATCACATTGGTCAGCAGATACGCGGTACTCTCGCGGAATACCTGTGTGCTCTGGCGATTGGTGTTGTCCAGGAGGATATTTCCGTCGCTGTCTGTGACTTTGGTATAGAGAACCGGTTCAATGTACCTTCCGCCATTGGCAATAGCCGCGTATGCGCCGGTCAGTTCCAGATTGCTGACGCCGTTGGTCAGACCGCCCAGAGCGATAGACTGATGGGTGCTTTCTGAGGGCAGAAGATTGGAAAATCTGAATTTTGTCAGATATTCATAACCGGTTTCCGGTGTGATCTCCGTCAGCACTTTGACTGCCGGAACGTTGTAAGAATGTACCAGAGCTTCACGCACCGTGACGTCTCCGTGGTATCTTCCGTCGGAGTTGCGCACCGGAGTTCCGTCTGCGTAGTTGTACGGCTCGTCCTTAATCACTGTGGACAGGGTGATCGCACCCGTGTCAAGCGCCGGGCCGTAGGCGGCCAGTGGTTTGAAAGAGGATCCCGGCTGCCGGTAGCTGTCTGTCGCCCGGTTCAGTGTCAGACTGGCGGTTTTTTCACCGAGTCCTCCGACGATCGCTTTCACGTAACCGGTGGACTGGTCGATGATTGTCATGCACGCCTGGGGCTGCATGGTGAAATCTGTCCGTTCTGCGGTGACTGTGTCGCCTTCGGCCAGAATAGAGGCCTTGTAAGTATCGATATAGCTCTGCGCTTCCTCCTGGGAATCAAACAGAAGGTCAAATTCCGGATCGTCATTGCGGAAGTACACCTGCATCATTTCCTTGCTGTAGTTCTGAACTGTTCCGTCCGCCTGGGTGACAGTCAGAGCCCAGTCCAGGCTCACCTGCGTATCCGGCGGATAGTTGTCCGGATTCTGGAATTCTTCATCCAGCACCGACTGGATCCAGGAATCCTGCGTGGTGTAAATATTGATGCCGCCGCTGTAGACAACATTCCGGGCCTGTACTTCTGTGTAGCCTTTCTGTACCATCAGGTCTTCAATGACCTGGGAAATCACTTCGTCATTGAAATAGGAATAAGGAGTTTCCTGCTCCTCATACTGGCCCTGCATCTGAATTCGTTCGTAGACATTGTCGTTGAGTGCTTCCTCATATTCTGCCTGTGTGATGTATCCCTGTTCCAGCATATTGCTCAGCACTTTGCTGCGGCGCTGCTGATTGTTTTCCGGATGTGTTCGTGGATTGTATCGGGTGGGTGCCTGCGGAATCGCGGCAAGAACAGCGCATTCAGAGAGAGTCAGATCTTTGGCGTCTTTGCCGAAATAGGTCTGTGACGCGGTCTGTACTCCGTAGCAGCCGCTCCCGAGGTTGATGGTGTTCAGGTAATTTTCAAGAATTACGCTTTTGGCGTCTTTTCCCTGCTCCGTCAGATATTTTTCCAGTTCAAGGGCCAGATACTGTTCCTGGAATTTCCGTTTGAATTTCTCCAGAGTATTTTCCTCCATCCAGTCCGTGAATACATTGTTTTTCAGAAGCTGCTGAGTGATCGTGCTGGCGCCTTCCGTAAAGTGGAAGCCGTTTGTGATACCGACCACGGCAGCGCGCAGGATACCGCTGGGGTCTATTCCGTTATGCTCATAAAAACGCTCGTCTTCGATCGCTACGATGGCGTGCTGCATATCCAGCGGAATTTCGTCGATGGAAACGGAAATACGGTTTCCGCCGGCGCCTGTCAGTTTCTGGATCTGATTGCCGTCCGCGTCATAGATAAAAGAAGCGTTTCCAAGAGGCATGATATTCACGTCAGAAATGTCCGGCGCGCTGGCAACCAGTCCGCGGAAAACTCCGACCGCAAGACAGATGACCAGAACGACCAGCAGAAGCAGGAGAAAAAAGCCCGTCCGCAGCGCGTAGACACCCGCCGACCATCCGACCTTGTGGGCGGACGACGTCAGTTTGTCACGCTTGTCGGTGACACTCTTTTTTCCAAAATTCATATCGTTCCTCCTTACTTGATATCACTGTGAAGCTATATGGTAAGTATAACCATATTGGCATTATATCAAATCTGACGGGGCAAGAAAAGTGAAAAATGAAAAGTTCACAATTTTGGAGGGACTTGTCAGCGGCGGAAGGATGAGATATAATCGTAGGGTGGCGGAAATTGCAGAGTTTCATCTGCCGAAGCATAAGGTGCTTTGGGGATTTTATGTAAAGAGGAGTGTTGCTATGGTTGAACGGCTTCGGACGGTCTATCAGGGCGGCGTCGGCGAAATCGTGGAAAAAAAATCGCGGTTCATCGCTACGGTGCGGCTGGTGGAATCGGAGGAGGAAGCGCTGACGGTCCTTGAGGCGGCCAGAAAAAAATACTGGGATGCGACGCATAACTGCTTTGCCTACGTAATCGGCGAGCGCAGGGAGACCGTGCGGTGCAGCGACGACGGGGAGCCTTCCGGAACGGCGGGAAGGCCCATGCTGGATGTGCTTCTGGGAGAGGAAATTACCAATGTGATCGTAATTGTAACCCGGTATTTCGGCGGAACGCTGCTGGGGACCGGCGGACTGGTGAGGGCGTATTCCCGGGCGGTTCAGGAAGGACTGGCGCACAGCAGACTGATCGAAAAAATGTACGGCGTCCGTATGGAAATTCAGTCGGATTATACAGGGATCGGGAAGATCCAGTATCTGCTCGCTTCCGGTCAGATTCCGGTGCTGGACACACGGTATACGGATCAGGTGGTGACGGAGGTGCTGGTGCCGAAGGGACAGGCGGACCGGATCCGGTCGGAGATCACAGAAGGCACCAACGGACGTGCAAAGATGAGGGAGACAGAGGAACTGTATTTTGCGGTCCTTGACGGGGAAATTATTTACAAAGACGCATTATCGCAATACAAAACGTTAAAAATGTAATGATTTTGTTGCAATATTGTCAAAGTTTTTGTCGAAAAAAGTGTTATAATCGTTAGCAGTTCGGTCAGGTCTGTGCATTCACTGCACAGACCGTGCGAAAACGCAGAGCCTGCGGGCATCCGGCCCATCGCGAAGCAATTTTTCATGGCCGGATGCCGTAACAGTTCAGCTGGCTGAACTGTTACTTATAATCGTTAGCAGTTCGGTCAGGTCTGTGTGTTTGGCCGGATTGTGGGCCGGGCGCTGGGCCGGACATGAATCCGGAAATGAGGGAGAGACAAATGAAAAGGGGTATGAAGACATATGAAAAAAAAGAAAAAGGTTCTTCTGATCATTGCAGGTGTGCTTTTTGTGCTGATGATTGGCGCGTATACGGCCAATGTACTGCATTTCAGAACCCATTTCTATTCAGGAACAATGATTAATGGAATGGATAGCACGGAAATGACAGCGGACGAAGTGAAGGAACAGCTGGCGGAGGAAACACAGAATTATGTGCTGACTCTGGTTAAGATGGACGGTACAACGGAGACGATCAGCGCTTCTCAGATCGGCCTTGCGTTCGAGGACAATCAGGAAGTGGATGAGCATCTGCAGGAACAGAATTCCTGGCTGTGGATCATTGAAATGTTCCGGGATAAGGAGCATGAGCTGCAGATTGCCGTAAGCTATGATGAGACCATGCTGGAAGCTGCGATTGACGGACTTGCCTGCATGCAGGAAGGCAACTATACGGCGCCGCAGGACGCAACTATCGGGGATACGGAAAACGGTTATACCATTGTGCCTGAGGTGGAAGGAAATCAGCTGGACCGCAGTACGCTTCTGGAGGCGGTGAAACAGGCGGTCAGCTCCGGAGAGACGGAACTGAATCTGTCTGACAGCGGCTGCTATCTGAAACCGTCCGTTTATCAGGATGATGAGGCTCTGAATACGAGGGTCAATAATCTCAATCAGCTGGTAGCGGCGAATCTGACCATGGATTTCGGCAGCGGACGGACCGAGACGGTTAACGGCGCGCTGCTGAAGACCTGGGTAACCCAGGATGAAAGCGGAAACGACATCATTGATTCATCGAAAATTACGGAGTATGTCAGCTCTCTGGCCGACAAATACAATACAGTGGGAAACCACACGTTCCGGACGACAGGAGGCAGCACAGTGACTTTGAATGCCGGAGATTACGGCTGGGTGATGGACGAAGCGACGACCGCTCAGAACCTTTCCGATGCCATTGCGGCAGGTACGCAGGGGGCTTTTGAAGTGACTTATACCAACTCTGCCCGTTCAAGAGAGACCAATGATATCGGAAATTCCTATGTGGAAATTTCCATCGATCAACAGACGATGTGGTGTTATGTGGATGGCCAGCTTCTGGTGGAGACTCCGGTGGTAACCGGATGTGTACAGAACGGAACGGAGACTCCGCGGGGCGGCGTGTGGAAGGTTAAGGGAAAACGGACCGATTACACAATGCGCGGAGCGATCAATCCGGATACGGGCGAACCGTCGTATCTGCAGTTTGTCAATTACTGGATTCCGTACAGCGAGGACATGACGATCGGTCTTCATGATCTGACTTCCAGATCTGCGTTCGGAGGAAACATTTACATTACGAACGGTTCCCATGGCTGCGTCAATACGCCGCTGGATGCGGTAAGGCAGATTTTTGAGGTCGTTTCCTATGGGTTCCCTGTGATTGTGTATTAAACGGCGGAATGACTGTTTGGAAAGGAAGAGAGAATATGTATGATCGTCTGACGGAAAGCGATATTAAAAAAATGCAGGAAGAGATTGATTACCGCAAACTGGTGGTGCGTCCCAAAGAGCTGGAAGCGGTAAAAGAGGCCCGGGCCCAGGGAGATCTCAGCGAAAATTTTGAGTACAAGGCTGCCAAACAGGATAAGAACCGCAACGACAGCAGAATCCGTTATCTGGAGAAAATGATCAAAACCGCGCACGTGATCTCGGATGAATCGAAGGACGACGAGGTGGGGATCAATAATACCG
>ERZ1090860.1153-NODE-1156-length-14601-cov-8.298983_pt1 | contig 14601 bp, 7 predicted proteins | sample MGYA00478483_ERZ1090860 | MGnify/ENA primary metagenome ERZ1090860 (study PRJEB33644, sample SAMEA5815741) | chicken gut metagenome | biome: Chicken; feature: Gastrointestinal Tract; material: Caecum | place: Ireland | collected 2019-01-01 | study: A study of the...
TACGGCTCGGGCCTTGACCACTCGGACACCGACGGTATGATTCTGCGCACCCAGCTGACCCCGATCTTTGACCAGTACGACATCGACGTTGTCCTGCAGGGTCACGACCATACTTACAGCCGCACCAAGCTGCTCTACGGCGACGGTCAGACCCACGGCACCTATGAGTTCCGTCTGAACGAGGACGGCTCGGACTACGACTGGGACAATGCATACAACACCCAGACCGATGAGCAGATCCCGCTCTATCCCGAGGATGAAGCCGGTCAGGCCAAGCACGATGCATTCCAATCCGACAACGAGTGCTACACCATCGAGGATGTACAGGGCAACACCGTCACCAACCCGCAGGGTATCCTGTACATGACCGCAAACTCCGCTTCGGGCTCCAAGTTCTATGAGCTGATCGCTTCTCAGCAGGATTACGTTGCCGAGCGCAGCCAGAACTGGCTGCCGAGCTACTCGGTCATCAACCTGACGGCTGACACCTTCTCGATCGACACCTACCAGATCACCGATGCCGGCAAGGTAGAAAAGATCGACAGCACCTTCACCATCAAAAAGACTGATGAGCAGGCCGCTGCGGTCACCGTGGACGGCGTAGCCAAGCAGGTTGCAACCGCTTCGGTCGGCGGTGAAACCTACTACCGTCTGCGCGACCTTGCTACCGCGGTAAACGGCACGGCTGCCCAGTTTAACGTCGAGTGGAAAAACGGCGTGATCGTCATTACCGGCGAGCGCTACGATGCTGCGGCCCTTGCCCCGGCTGCCGAAACGACCGGTGTCAAGCAAACCCTGACCATGCAGGTGAACGGCAAAACCGTGACCACGGCCGCCGCCAACGTGAACGCTAACTATTATGTCCCGGCCAGCCTTCTGTCCACGCTGGGCATTCAGAGCACGGTATCAAACGGCACGCTGACCATCACCACCAAGTAATTCCTTCTTTTTCTCTCTTCCTTTTTCTCCGTTCTTCCGGCTGATTCTCCGCGGATGACAGCGCATCCGCGGAGAATTTTTCCGGTTTCCCCTGTTTTTTGTCTTTGCCTTATGCGCAAGACATGATCCATTTCCGTAAAGCGAGTGATTGATTTGCATATCGACCAAAACCACCCCGTCCGCCGCCTGCTGCTCCGCTGGGCGCCGCCGCTTTTGCTGCTGCTTTTGTTCTTCGTATTCGTTGTGCGCATCAATGCGGTAGAGAAAATCGGACTCGTCTCCCGCGAGGGTCAGACCTTTGAAAAGGGCGTTGTCACCGAGATCATACGGGACAATTTGCAGTACGACGGCAGCCGCGTAGGCGAACAGCTGGTGCGCGTGCAGATGAAAACCGGTGCACGTGCCGGGCAAACGCTGGAAATGACCAGTTCCTCCGGCTATCTGTTCGGCGCAGGCTGCACTGTGGGCATGAAGGTCATCGTCATGCAGAGCGTTTCGGGCGACTCGACTGTTGCAAGCGTCTACGCGCAGGACCGCGAAACCGTTATCTATGTATTTGCGGGACTGTACCTGCTGGTGCTGTGCCTTGTGGGCGGCAAACAGGGTGTCAAGGGTGCGCTCGGTCTGGTGTTCACCTTTTTCTGCATCCTGTTTGTGTATCTGCCACTTGTCTACCGCGACCACTCCCCGTTCTGGGTGTCAGTGTTCATCTGCACGATCACGACGATCGTCACCATGTACCTGATCGGCGGCCCGACGAGGAAAACGCTGGTCGCAACCGGCGGTACTGTTGCGGGCGTGTGCATCGCAGGTCTGGCCGCGTCCGCGTTCAGCGCGGCTTCGGGTATCACGGGTTGGAACGTCAGCGATATCGAAAGCCTGCTTACGCTGTGGAACACGAACGGCATTCAGGTCGGCGGCCTGCTGTTTTCCGGCCTGCTGATCTCCAGTCTGGGCGCAACAATGGATGTGGCCATGTCAATCGCCAGTGCCATCAGCGAGATCCACGCCCAGACGCCGGATATCTCCCGCCGCGAGCTGTTCCGCGCAGGTATGCGCGTCGGCCGCGACATGATGGGCACGGACTCCAATACGCTCATCCTCGCTTTTGCGGGCGGCAGCATCAGCATGCTGGTACTCGACTATGCCTATGATCTGCCCTATCTGCAAATCATCAATTCCAACAACATCGGCATTGCAATCATGCAGGGGCTGGCCGGCAGCTTCGGCATCGTGCTGAGCGTCCCAGTGACCGTGTTGCTCGCAATTTTCCTGTACACACACGGCCGGCAAAAAGAATCGTCCTGAATCTCCCCCATCGGCGGCGTCTTGATGAAAAGGCGCCGCCGATATTTTTCCGTACATTTTTCCTCAAATCGTCTGGTAACCGCTTCCAAGATGCGAAAAAAGCAAAAAAACGTTTCCCTCCCCGGATTTCATGGAATATAACTCTTGTAATGCGCGCCGGTTTTGCTTAAAATGATTGTATATGATTTGCTGCCTGCGGGCGGCACAAGCCCACACACAGAATGCGGAATAAACACTGCATGGAGGAGGAAGCATGAGCAAAATCGAACCATATATCACCAGCATCCCGGATTTTCCCGAACGGGGCGTGATCTTCCGGGACATCACCACGGTCATCGGCAATGCGGATGGCTTACAGCTGTCGGTGGACGAAATGGCCGCGCTGCTGGAGGGGGAAACATTTGATGTGATCGCGGGACTGGAATCGCGCGGGTTCCTGTTCGGTATGCCAATCGCCTACAAGCTGCACAAGCCGTTCATCCCGATCCGCAAGGCCGGCAAGCTGCCGCGCGCGACCGCCGGGATGTCTTACGAGCTGGAGTACGGCACCGCCTCGATCGAGGTACACCGCGATGACATTCAGCCGGGCATGCGCGTCGTGCTGATCGACGACCTGATCGCCACCGGCGGCACGCTGGAAGCGGCGGCCAAGCTGCTTGAGTCGCTCGGCGCAACCGTGGTCAAGATCGTCTGCCTGCTCGAGCTGAAGGGGCTGCATGGCCGCGACCGTCTGCAAGGCTACCCGCTCGCCACGGTCGTATCCTATGACGGAAAGTAAGCAAGGGGAAAAGAGAAAGGAAAAAAGGGCTGAAAACACACATGTTTGAAAAGATGTTCAAACTTTCGGACAACCACACCACCGTCCGCACCGAGGTCATGGCGGGTATCACCACCTTCATGACCATGGCATACATCCTTGCGGTCAACCCGAGCGTCCTCGGCTCGACCGGCATGGATCCCACCGCCGTCCTGCTGGCGACTGCGCTTGCCTCCTGCCTCGGCACGGTCTGCATGGCGTTTATGGCAAACCTGCCATTTGCGCTGTCTGCCGGCATGGGCCTGAACGCCTTTATGGCATACACCGTCGTCGCCGGTTACGGGTACAGCTGGCAGGTCGCGCTGCTCGCGGTCTTTATCGAGGGCCTGGTCTTTATCGTGCTGTCGCTGACCAATGTGCGCGAAGCGATCTTCAACGCCATCCCGCTGACGCTCAAAAAGGGCGTTTCGGTCGGCATCGGCCTGTTCATCGCTTTCATCGGCTTGCAGAACGCCGGGCTGTCCGTGGACTCCTCCACGCTCGTCACCATCACGAGCTTTACCGACAATTTCCACACCTCGGGCATCTGTGCGCTGCTTGCACTGGTCGGCCTGTTCATCACGGCGGTGCTGTATATCCACCGCGTCAAGGGCGCGATCCTGTTCGGCATTTTGCTCACTTGGATCATCGGCATGCTCTGCCAGCTGACCGGCCTTTATGTGCCGGATGTGGAAGCGGGCTTCTACGCCCTGTTCCCGGCCTTCGGCATGACCGACTTTACCAAGCTGGGCCTGACCTTCGGCCAATGCTTCAACGTGGATTTTGGCGCGGTCGGCATCATCAACTTCATCGTGGTCATCTTCTCGTTCCTGTTTGTTGATATCTTTGACACGCTCGGCACACTGATCGGCGTTGCCACCAAGGCAAACATGCTCGACAAGGACGGCAAGCTGCCGGGCATCAAGCCCGCGCTGCTGTCCGACGCAATCGCAACTTCGGCGGGCGCCATCCTCGGCACCTCGACCACCACGACCTTCGTCGAGTCCGCGTCCGGCGTAGCTGTTGGCGGCCGTACCGGTCTGACCGCACTGGTCACCGGCGTGCTGTTCCTGATCTCCACGCTGTTTGCGCCGATCTTCACCGCGATCCCCTCCTTCGCTACTGCACCGGCGCTGATTATGGTCGGCTTCCTGATGGTCGGCACGGTTTCCGAGATTCGCTTCGATCTGGACAACCTGACCGATGCCATCCCAGCTTACCTCGCCATCATCTCCATGCCGCTGTTTTACAGCATTTCCGAAGGCATTTCGATGGACGTTATCTCCTATGTCCTGCTCAATCTCGCCGCAGGCAAGGGCAAAAAGGTCACCCCGCTCATGTATGTGCTGGCGGTGCTGTTCATTCTCAAGTATATCTTCCTGTAAGCCTGTTGCACGGGCCGCTGTCCTCTGGGGCAGCGGCCCGTTTTATGTTTCTTATCGAATGATTGACGGCGCGCGCGAAAACGGTTACAATGTGGGTATCTTATTATCCCACGTTTTCCCTATCAAGGAGGCCGTTATGAAAAAAAGGCTTACTGCCCTATTGCTGATGCTTGCCCTGCTTGTCCCCTGCCTGCCGCTCGCTGCGGCGGCCGAAGAGACGCCCGTTGCGGCAAATACCAGCACAAAACTGATCGCCTTCACCTTCGACGACGGCCCCTCGGCCTATACCGCCACCCTGCTGGATGGACTGAAGGCCCGGGGCGCGAAAGCCACCTTCTTTATGAACGGCACCAACGGCTCGCACGGCATTGTCAATCACAAAGACATTCTCACGCGGATGCGGGACGAGGGTCACCAGCTCGCCAACCATACTTACCAGCACCTCATCCCGTTCGACAGCTACGGCGCGAGCACGATTTCGAGCGAAGTCAGCCGCGTGGAAAGCCTGCTGTTTGATCGTATGGGCGGCTCGTACACTGACATGGTGCGCACCCCCGGCGGCGCGGTAGGCGGCGCGGTCAAGAGCACGGTTGCCGCGCCCATCATCCTGTGGAGTGTGGACCCGCTTGACTGGAAATACCGCAATGCGGACACAGTCTACAACAACATCATCAAAGGCGCGCACGACGGCGCGATCGTGCTGACGCACGACATCTACCAGACCAGCGTACAGGGTGCGCTGCGCGCGATCGATACGCTCAAGGCACAGGGGTATGAATTTGTCACCGTAGCCGAGCTGCTGCGCCGCCGCGGCATCACCCCGCAAAACGGCGTGGTCTACACCAGCGCCCCGAACAAGGGAACCAACCTGCCCGCATATACTGCGCCGACCATCACCTCCACGCCGGGTGACAACGGCGTTTCGGTCACATTCTCGACTGCGGACAAGGGGCTGACCCTGTATTACACGACCAGCAACGCAACCCCGCACCTCGGCAGCACCAAATACACCGGCCCGATTACGATTACCAAGGATACAACGTTCACGGTCGTCGGCATCGACAAATACGGCACCCGCACGCCCGTGACGACTAAAACCGTTGCAGGCATACCACCCACGGCGGCACCGACGGTTTCCTATGAAAACGGCTTGCTGACGCTCTCGTGTGCCACCGCGGGCGCATCCATTTACTACACCACCGATGGCTCCACGCCGACTGCGTCCAGCACCCCCTACACTGGGCCGTTCATGCCCGCAACGACGACCAAGTGCATCGCCATGCTGCCCGGCCATCTGGACAGCACGGTTGTCACCTGCACGCTGACCGAATATGGTCGCCTGTTCACCGATGTGCCTGCGGACAGCTGGTATTATGACAGCGTGGGCGAGATTGTCGAGCAGGGGCTGATGAACGGCATGAGCGCCTATACCTTCTCGCCCGATACAGTCGTCACACGCGCGATGCTGACCACGGTACTCTATAACCTCGCGGGCAAGTCCGAGGTGGGCGACAACCTCGGCTATCCCTATGCTGACGTAGACGCGAATGCCTATTATGCACTTCCCGTCTACTGGGCACGGGCAAACGGCCTCGTGACCGGCTACACCGACGAAACCTTCGCACCGAATGACACGGTCACCCGTGAACAGGCCGCCGTGCTGCTTTACCGGCTTGCAAACTTCCTCGGCATGGATACCAGCGCACGCGCTGACCTGTCTGCTTACACGGATGCCGCACAAGTGAGCGCATACGCGCAGGAAGCCATGCAGTGGGCGGTCGCGTCCGGACTGCTGAGCGGCCGCACCGCGACCACGCTCGCCCCGCAGGGCAGCGCCACCCGCGCGGAGGGCGCGAAAATCCTGACGAGCTTCACCGCACTGACCTAACCCCACAATGGGTAGAAATAAACGGGACGTACGATCCAAGTACGTCCCGTTTATTCTATCCAGTCGATTTCACAGGGTTTGGGCAGAAAACGAAAATGAATAACGATCTTCTGCCGCTTGACCCTGCCTTGCTCTGTTTTTTCGTATGTACCCTGCCCGATCTCAATCCGCTCGATCAGCTCAAACAGCAGAGACGGCGTCAATTCCTCCACATCCGTATAGCGGCGAATGATTGCCCACAAGCGTTCCTGCAGCCGCTGCAAATTTTCCGCACCGCTATCCGGCTGCAACGTGTCGATCTGCTGCTCCAGCGCAGCCGTCTTGCTCTCATACCGTTCGAGCAGCGGATAAAAGTTCGTCTCGCCAATCCTGCCCGCCGTGCGATCTTCATAAAGCTGCGCAACCAGACGCTGAACCCGCTCCAGCTCCCGTGCCATCCGTTCCCGCTCGCGCCCCGCTTCCTGTCCCCGCTCGTCCAGCCGCAAACGGCGGTTCAACCGCTCAAACAATACGCTGCACTCGTCCTCAGACAGGCAGACATATCGCCGCACCGCCTCCAACACACAGCGATAGAGCGATTCATACGAGATAAAATGATTGGAACAAGCGGATGCTCCCCGGAGTTTGTACGCACCGCACGCCAGATTAGCCGCCGAGTCTTTTTTGCGCGTACCAACCGTGGACATGGACTTGCCGCAGTCCAAGCAGAAGACAAGCCCCGCAAACAGATTGGAAAACGCCCTTTTCCGGTCACAACGGCGGGCAGACCGCTGGCGCTGCACCGCAGCAAATGTCTGTTTGGAAACCAGTGGCTCGTGCTGATTCAGGACAACGATCCACTCATCCTTCCGCCTTTCGCGGGTCTTTTTGCTTTTGAAGCTGATTTTGTCGGTCTTCCCCTGTGCGATATGACCCAGATAGACCACATCTCGCAGCATACGGCTAACACCCACCGAGGTCCACGCCTTTCGTTTGGAGTAATGGTCCGGGTTAAGCCCCGGATGCGCCAAAGTGCGATAGACAGCCGGCGGCACCTCGCCGCGCTCGTTCAGCATCCGCGCGATCTCCGCAGGCCGCTTACCCGCTGCCGCCCAAACAAATATCCGCCGCACGACGGTCGCGGCCCGCTCGTCCGGTATCAGATGATTCTTGTCTTTGGGGTCTTTTTGATACCCGTATGGCGCAAAATTGCCGATAAACTTGCCTGCCTGCATTTTGGCATGCAGCGCACCGCGAATCTTGCGGCTGGTATCGCGGGCATACATTTCGTTGATGACGTTGCGAAACGGTGCAAGGTCCGTATCCGCCCGCGCGGTGTCGATCCCGTCCCCTACCGCAATCAACCGCACACCGTGCTCCGGGAACACCAGCTCCAAATACCGCCCGGTCTGGATATAATCGCGTCCCAACCGCGACAGGTCCTTGACCAGTACAACCTCAAACCGGTGCTGTTCCATATCACGGAGCATGGCCTGAAAGCGCGGACGGTCAAAGCTGGTGCCCGACCACCCATCATCCACGTACTCCCCGACAACAGAAAACCCTTCCTGCTCTGCATACGCCTTTAACAGGCTGCGCTGGTTCTGGATGCTTTCGCTTTCCCCGGGGTTGTCATCGTCGCGGCTCAGCCGCAGATACAAGACCGCCCTGCAGGCGGCCGATGATTTTCGCATAGGTGCCTCACCTTCCTATTGTCGCCTGCAAGCGATCCCGATGACCTATACCGGTTTCTCAGCCGTTTCTGCCTCGAACTGCGCCGCAATGACGTTCTCGAGCAGCTTGAGCAGGGCGCGGCGCTGTACCGGACGTGCATTCGTCTTAGTGTGGTTCATGCACCCGTCTCCTTTCTACTCTGATAGAATTCTATGCCTCCCCTTCTCAAAGTATCTCGTAAATTCCTTTCTTTTCCAATTCTTGTCCCGATTCGTCCGTAAAGGCTTGCATATTGTACTCCCATTAGATACAAATTTTGTCAAAAACCCATTGTCCTTTTGAACAAGATGGTTTATAGTAATAGCATGAGATTTGTGCAAAACGATGTAGAAAGTCCAGGCAATGCGCTTCAGCGGTTTATACTTGCTCAGGCAGAGACAAACTCTGCTTTTTCGTATATCAACTTGCGCGTTGACAATGCAAGGGGATTTTCAATGATTGCCATTGAAAATGCCTCTTTACTGGGTCAGATCAAAGGAGGAGGAAGGAAAGCGAATATGAAATACGCAAATCCTGCTTTAAAATTTGAATCCAAGGGGGCTAAATAATATGAAAAGGCAGTCAAACAATCAACATTACTCACAGCGTTGAATTTGGGAACTATTGCACTGGTTGTCCTGCTGACAATCTCTTTTTTATTATCGGCATCTATGAACAATCGCGCGATGGAAATGTATAGCAATGGAGAAGAACTGACAGCAGCGGCGCAACAATTCTTGGATGCCTCCGGGTACTTAACGGAGCAGGCAAGAGCCTGTGCTGCTACCGGTGAAGCAATCTATCACGATAACTACCAGAATGAAGTAAATAATTTGCAAAACCGTGAAACCGGCTACAGCAGAATGGAGCAGGTAGGTATTACGGACGAGGAAAAGGCTCTCATAACCGAGATGTCGCAGATCTCCAATACTTTGGTGCCGCTGGAAGAAAGCGCTATGAGTTCGGCAATGGCCGGAGACATTGACTCTGCGCTGGAATATGTATTCGGTGAGGACTACAGCTCGGATTTGAGCAGAATTCAATCTCTTCAGGATGAATTTGTAGAGACATTTCAGGCACGTCTTGCGTCTGAAATCGAGCAACAGCGAACACTTGTGTCCATTATGCAAATTGTAGTCATCATCATTGTTTGCCTGATTATTGTATTCCAGCTCTTCAGCACTATGTTCACGAGGAAAAAAGTAATCCGTCCTCTTAAAATCATACAGGAAGAAATGCTTGAATTTTCCAAGGGCAATCTGTCGATCGGCGGTAAACTACAGGAAGATACTTCGGAATTGGGAATGCTCGTTTCTTCTGTACATCAGATGCGCAATCATTTGAAAGAATTCATCGAGGATATTCATAATAAATTGCTGCAAATAGCGCAATGGGATTTGGATATCAAAATGGATATTGCATACATCGGTGATTTGGCTGCAATTGAAACTTCTCTGAAGAAAATCAGCACATCTCTGAGCGATGCATTCCGGGAAATTGATCTTGCTTCCCATCAGGTTGCTTCGGGCGCAGATCAGGTATCCAATGGCGCACAGGCGCTGAGCCAAGGCGCGACGGAGCAGGCAAGCGCCGTGGAGGAGCTTTCGGCAACCGTGCAGGAAATCAGCATGAGAATCAATCAGAACGCGAAAGATACGGATTCTGCCAACAATTTAACCATGCTTACCGGAACCAAAGTCAATGAAAGCAAGCAGAAAATGCAAGAACTCATGACAGCAATGGATGAAATCAAGCAGACCTCGCATCAAATTCAGGGAATTATCAAAACCATTGATGATATTGCGTTCCAGACCAATATTCTTGCTTTGAATGCAGCGGTGGAAGCCGCCCGCGCAGGAGCGGCTGGAAAGGGATTTGCTGTTGTAGCCGATGAGGTAAGAAGCCTTGCAGGCAAATCGGCGGAGGCCTCTCAGAATACGCAGGAGCTGATTAAAAATTCTATCTCTGCCGTGGAGCGTGGCGGTGCATTGGCAACGGATGCGGCAAAGGTTTTGGATGAAACCGTAGAAGCAGCGGATCAGGTAGTGGCATCTATTAAACGAATTGCGACGGCTTCTGCAGAACAGGCGCAGGCAACCGACCAGATCGCACAGGGACTGGATCAGGTTTCCAGCGTGGTGCAGAACAACTCTGCGACAGCAGAGGAAAGTGCAGCAGCAAGCGAGGAGCTGTCCGGTCAGGCCAGCATGCTTAAAACATTGGTCGGCAGATTCAAAATTGCAAATGCAAGCACAGGCTATCAAATCCAAGAAACTCCTGATTATGCACCGGTAACACCCGTAGCACCGTCTGAACCATCTGATATGTATTATGACAAGTATTGAGTGCGTCAATAAAACCCAATAACGGATTTTCCCCAGCTTCGATATCTTACTTATAAAAAAACAGGCATCCACAAAACTGTGGATGCCTGTTTTTTCGCCAGTGTGAACTGCTTATCACATAAGTATAAAAAGCAGTATGCATATTTCGCTTTTACAGATTGTACTCGTTGCAGAAGCGCATCAGGATAGTTGCGACCTGCGCGCGGGTGGAATACTCCGCCGGGCCAAGCGTAGTGGCCGTAGTTCCTTCCATAATGCCGCGACCGCAGATCCAATAGAATGCCGCGGTTGCGTAATCGCTGATGCGGTTTGCATCCGCAAAGCCGCCCAGACTGCCGGTCGTGCCGACCGAATAGCCCTTATACTGCGCATAGCGATACAGGATGGCCGCCATCTGCTCGCGGGTAATCCTATCCTTCGGACCGAACAGACCGTCGCCGTAGCCGGTGACGATATTGTTGGCCGCTGCCCAGCGCACGGCGCTACCATACCACATGGATGGGTCTACATCATTGAATCGCGTCCCGCTGCCGCTCGACGGGCTGCCAGCCTGCCGCCACAAGATCGTAACGATCATCGCGCGGGTAGTCGTCTCGTCTGGCGCAAAGCGCGTGGTCGTCGTGCCGTTCATCAGGCCCTTATCCGTGACGAACTGCACCGCATCGTAATACCATGCGCCGCTGTACACATCCGAGTATCGGTTGCTCCAGATCGGCTGCTGTTCCTGCTCTTCATAGCCGATGACATACTTGGAAAAATGCGTGGTGGTAAACGTCACCTTGCGGCGGCTGGTATTATAGGACGTATCGCAAGCGGTCAGGTTGCCGCTGTTGTCCATATACCAAACGACAATGCCGTCCGCAGTCTGACCGGACTTGAGCGTGTACGGCAGCGTGACCGTCACATATCCGCCATCAAAATCGGAAATGGTTGTGCCGCCGCTCTTGAAAGACAGATCAAATACCGGCGCGCTGCCCACAACCTGCCTTTGACGGCTGGTCAGCTCGCTGGTGTCCACAGCTGCAACATTCAGTGTGACCATGCTGCCCGCCTGCGAAGCCACTGCATCGATCGCGTCGCTGTCAAGCGTCACCTCGGCAACATCCGAATCAATCGTTAGCGTTGCATAGGCGTACTCGCTGAGCTTTTCCAGCGAAGATACCGGCAACGTGACTTTCACGCCGTCCGCACGGCTGGACGTATCCACGCTGATCACGACAACCGGGTCCGTGTCGTTCCTATCGGCGGCGTTGAGCACTCGGTTCACCGCGGTGTTCATGGTAGAGGTGGAAATCGTAACACTGGCCGTCGAGCCGGACAAATACGAATCCACATCCATGATGACGGTAGAGGTACCGCCGCTGGTCGAGGGCTGCGAAACCGTGCTGGAACCGCTGTCCGTCGAGCGCTGCCACAGCGTGATCGAGCCGCTCAGGGTGTTATAGTTTGCTGCATCGCTGGGTGTAAATACCCACTTGTAAGAGGTGTTTGCCGTCACTTCCGTAGTTGCCGCCTGCTCCCATGCGACCGTACCGGACACGCTGAACGTGCCACCGGTCGTGGTCAGGCTGGCATCGGCCAACGTTTTTCCGCTGGTGGTGATCGACGTGTACTTGGGCGCGCCGGTCGGCGTAGCCTTGGCAATGGTCACCTGCACGGTTGTCGTGCCGGAAAGATACGCTTTATCGTCCGGCATGAAGCATACTTCATACGAGCCGCTGTCTGCCACGTTCTTCGGGACGGATTTACCGGTACCCCAGCTCCATGTGCCGGATACCGTCTTATCGCCATCCTTGGCCGTGCCAACGATTGCCGACGCAGGCACATCCTTACCGGTATAGGTAACGTTGATCGGATTGACCGTCAGAGTCGGCATGATCTTATTGCTGCCGGTCAGCGTCACGGTGATGGTATAGGCGTTATAATTATCACCGCTGCTCACCGGAATAGTAATTACGTACGCGAAGCCATCTTGCACATTGCTGTCGCCAGTGTAAGTCAGCTTGTTGCCTTCCAACTTCAATATCGTGACGGCATCCGCTTCGGTAGTCGGCTGACCATAGGCTGCGCCGTCCGGCACGGCGGGCAGCGTGACCGAACCAACGATACCGACTGCTACCGTACCGGAAGCGGTTTTTACAACTTCCGTCGCATCCGCCTTGCTGATGGTGACCGTCTGTGTAGCAGTCGTTTCGTTATAGTTGTCATCCCCAGCCTTGGTGGCGGTAACCGTCACGGTACCCGCCTTGGTCGGGGTCAGCACATTGCCGCTGACGATTGCACTGCCGGTATCAGGCGTGATGGTATAGATTACCGCACCAGTACCAGAGCCGCCCTCGGCACTCAATGTGAGCGTTTGGCCAAAGGTGACTGTATTCGCGCTGCTGATCGTCAGCTCGGCCTGATCTGCTTTCGTGATGGTAAAAGTAGCCGACTGTTCACCATAATAGGTTTCATCCGAGTAGAACGCTGTGACGGTATAAACGCCGGCAGTCGTTACCGCAGGCAGCTCAGCCAGCGTATCATATTCTTGATCGTTGTAACGGTATTTTGCGGTTTTGCCATCGGCCACCGTCGCCTCGTTGAACTGTTCGCCCAGTTTATAACCGACCCCGGTGTACTGCTTGCTTTCGTTCTGCGCAGTAAACGTCACCTCAATCGGTGTCTTATCCGTCACTGTCACCTGCACGGTTTTCTCTGTGGCACTGTAGTTGTTGTCACCCTCGCAGGAAACCGTAATGGTGGTGCTGCCAACCGCCTTACCGGTTACATTGCCGTCTTGGTCCACTGTGGCAATGCCGGTATCCTTACTTTCATAAGATAACGTTAAACCAGCCGGATCAATCGACGCATCCAATGCAGTCGATTGGTTTATCATAACCGACAAGTCCTTCGCGGTAATGATCGGCGTGGCCTTGGCAATGGTGAACGAGCCTGCGGACAGTCCGGTTGCCGCGGCATAGTCTGCGCTCGCTGCTACATCAAAGGTCACCGTGTAGGTGCCTGCGCCCGTGGGCGCGGTTTCGCTGCCATTATACTTGACCGTGATTGCACCAATACCGGTAATCTCGCTTTTCGCCTGTACTTGCGCCTGTTTGGGCTGTCCATCATAGGTCAGATCTGCGGGGGCCGTATAGGTAAAATCGTTTTCTGTTAAAACGCCCTTTACCGTAATTTCTACCGTTGCAGATGCACCATCCGCCTGAATAGTGATCGATATGGTGCCTTTTTGCAGGTTGTCACCGTTTACAACGGTGTAACCCGTGAAATTCTCATCGGTCGTGCCGTCATCATAGGTTGCCTTGACCACCATGCCAGTCGGATCAAAGCTCTCGCCTGCGATATATTCATTCTTGGTTGGCGGAGTTGTGATTTCAAGGCCCGTTACCGTTTTCGCGGTCTTAGTGGTGACCGGCAGCGGCTGGGAAGCCTCAGACGCCTTGGTATCCTCTGTTTCCGCTATACGGACATAAATCTGATATTCCGTCTTGGCAGTTAAATTGGAAAAAGTATTGGATTTTTGCCAAGCACCATCTGTCCCCAAACGGTACTCCCAAGCATCATTTGGCGTAACAGTAATAGATGTTTCTGTAATCTCTGTCGCAGAGAACTCTGCCGGAGCTTCTGGCGCATCCTTTTTCTCTACGGCAGTGGTCGGATCGCTAAAAACACTGCCGGAATAGTTTTCCGCCATGACCTCAACTTTAAGAGTTTTGCCTGCATCCGCCGCAACGGGGGTGTAAGTCTGTTCAGTCGCGCCATCAATCTTCGTGTCGTCTCGATACCACTGATAACTTGGCACCGCATCTTCGGGCATACCATTCGTTATCGCCGTCAATTGTACGCCGATCTTCGCCTCGCCCTCAATCGTCACCGTGCCGGAGAGTGATGTCTGCTGCTGATAACCCGTCTCCGACAGCTCAAGAATGCTTTCGCCATACAGACTCTTGCTATCCTCATCATAAGTATATTGAATGCTTTTGCCACCCGCAGTGAAGGTATAACCAGTTTCCATGCTGCCGCCTTGTTGAGGTGCATCAAGGAACAGCCCACCGTCTGCACCAACCGTGCCTGCATCGCTGTTGGTCACATCGACCAGATAGTTGTTTCCGTCCAGCTTGACGATGTTCCACATATGGCCGCCGCCATCCATGTTGCCTTTAACCGTATAACAAGTTGCATCATTAAATGTAGACTGATCGCACAGATACTGAAACGCCTTGGAATAGCCTTCACAAACGACCGTAG
>ERZ1090860.1156-NODE-1159-length-14585-cov-39.825602_pt1 | contig 14585 bp, 10 predicted proteins | sample MGYA00478483_ERZ1090860 | MGnify/ENA primary metagenome ERZ1090860 (study PRJEB33644, sample SAMEA5815741) | chicken gut metagenome | biome: Chicken; feature: Gastrointestinal Tract; material: Caecum | place: Ireland | collected 2019-01-01 | study: A study of...
TCATTGCGTTATACTGCGGCGTATCAAATTCAACCGGCGGATCCGGATCAAATCGCGGCGCATGGTATCCGTCATGAAGGTAAAATTTGACCGTCACAAGGGCCGTGTCTTCTTCACTGGGGAGTTCTATCAAGAACTTGCCGGGAACAGCATCCGTATCTTGTTCCTCTACGCAAGCCATTTCCAGGATTGTTTCGACGCCGTTGGTACACAGAGAAATCTTGCCGCTGCCTCCTTCTGTGCCATGTTCTCCCGAAAAACACATGCTAAAGACGGCCGCTTTATCAGGCGCATCACTGACAACGCTCACACCAATGCTGTGAACCAACCGGCGGAAGCCTTTAGCTGTCTGCAGCATTTGCAGAATGTTCTCGTCCTGAACGCCACCCACGATTTTTGCGAATGTTACCAAACGCTCATCGTTCAAGAAAACAGGAAATCGGTTGGCTTGTGCATCGGAGCCCCCGCCGCCGACGGGCTTATCAACCAGAATATACAGAGCCTCTCGCTGAGGGATGGGATCCCGTGGAGCAATTCGTTGATCCCGCATATTTCCTTCACCTTTTCATGATAAAATTTTTGCTTTCTGGCAATTTTTCTCTATCATAAATCCTTATGTATGAGTGCGCTTCTCATTTTTTGCTATACGAATTCTTGTATTTTGCTTTTTTGTTTTCCGTAGCGGATTAACCGCTCTGATTGAAAAGTCAGCAATTTTCGATCAATTTGCTTATACCGCCAAGAAGACGCCACAACCCTGCCGCCATTCATAGTTGATTCTGATTTTGTAAAGTTGTTTCCCGTTTGCCCTTACTCCGCTACTGTTGCTACCATTTATTTAATTTAGAGAACCATGATGAAAAATAAGGATAGGCGAATGTTGCGGTTTCTGTTTGTTCCTCTGATTCTTGAAAAAGATGTAGGATGAAACAGTCTTTCTCATTTATTGCTGTATTCCAGAGAGTTTTCAAATGGCTGACAGCTTTTCGCCATACCCATGCCATTTGTGCGCTTGCCATGCAATCGAAAAGCTGCTATAGTGAGTCACAAGAACAGCAGCCCGAGTAAATCGGTTGCGCCTTACACGATTCAAAAGGAGCTGAAATAATTATGGAAGGTGCCTACTATAACGGGCAATATTTGAACAGACTGGAACGGCTTGGATATTCGCAGGCCGAAATTGACAACAAGCTGGAAAGCACATTTGAGGAGATGTTCTATGGTCCGGAGGGGGTTCGCCTTTGCCATTTTGCCGGACCTGAGATGATGTACATAGAGGATACGGGGAACCATGACGTCCGTACCGAGGGCATGTCCTACGCAATGATGTTCTGCGTACAAATGAATCGCCAGAAGGAATTCGACTGCCTGTGGCGATGGGTCGTGACCCACATGTACCTCACCGAAGGGGAAAACGCCGGCTATTTTGCCTGGTCCTGTCATACTGACGGCAGCAAAAATTCCGATGGACCCGCCCCTGACGGCGAAGAATTTTTTGCCATGTCCCTGTTTTTTGCAGCCAACCGCTGGGGTTCCGGCGAAGGGGTACTGGATTACGCTTCCTGGGCACGGCGCATCTTGCACACATGTGTACACAAAGGCGAAGAAGCCGGTTCCGGATTTCCCATGTGGAACCCCGAAAACCATCTCATCAAATTCGTTCCCAACTGTGAATTTACCGATCCCTCTTATCATTTGCCGCATTTCTATGAACTTTTTGCTCTGTGGAGCGACGAATGCGACCGTCCTTTCTGGCATGCAGCCGCAGCGGCCAGCCGCCAGTACCTGCGCAAAGCCTGCCACGCCCGTACCGGATTGAGTGCCGAATATGCCGAGTACGACGGCCGCCCGCATCGGGGTGATCAGCCGGACCGTCACGACTGGTTCTTCAGCGATGCATACCGCACGTTGGGCAACATTGCTTTGGATGCCCAATGGTTCGGGGACAAAGACGGTTGGGCCCAAGAAACAGCTGCACATATTCAGCAATTTTTTGAAGAAAAGGAACACGGGCAAACAAACGGCATCTATCTGATCGACGGCACACCCGTTGAAGGAAATGCTCTGCATCCTGTAGGGCTTCTGGCTACCATTGCGCAGGGTTCCCTGATTCTGGATGACGCCTGCGCGGATGAATGGCTCCGCCGGTTCTTTAGCACTCCGCTCCGTTCCGGACCGCGGCGTTATTATGACAATTGCCTGTATCTTTTTGCGCTGCTTGCTTTAAGCGGGCATTACCGCATCTGGTTCCCGCAAGAAGCAACGGCATAATGTACCCTACCGAAAAAACGATTTTTTCCTTCCCCTTCGGTTTGCTTTTTTCCATGAACCGCAGTTTACCGGACCACACATTCAGGAGGCTATGTCAATGTTGATTTTCATTAACGGCAACCGCTCTGTCGGCACCATCAATAAAAACATCTACGGGCATTTTGCCGAACATCTGGGGCGCTGCATTTACGGCGGCCTGTATGTAGGCGAAGATTCCGAGATTCCCAACCAGAATGGAATGCGCACCGATGTTGTCAATGCTCTCAAAGAGCTGGATATTCCCGTCCTTCGGTGGCCGGGTGGTTGTTTTGCAGACACCTATCACTGGCAGGACGGCATCGGTCCCAAGTCTTCCCGTAAGACGCTGATCAATACCACATGGGGTGGTGTACGGGAGGATAATTCCTTTGGCACCCATGAATTTATGGAGCTGTGCCGTCAGTTGGGATGCGAAGCATACATCAACGGAAACGTAGGCACCGGCACTGTACAGGAAATGTGCGACTGGGTCGAATATTGCAACATGCCCGGCGTTTCCCCCATGGCGGACTTGCGGCGGCAAAACGGTCAGGATGCACCCTGGAACGTAAAGTACTGGGGAATCGGCAACGAAATGTGGGGCGGCGGCGGCAATATGCGCGCAGACTACTACTCCGATCTGTGCCGTCAGTATGCCAGTTTCCTACGGGACTACGATCCTTCCCACAAGATTTACAAAATTGCAAGCGGCGCCTGTGATTTCAACTACGATTGGACGCAACGGGTTGCTGAACTGACCGGGGCGCTGGTAGACGCTTTAAGCCTGCATTACTACACCATTCCCGGCAGCGAATGGGAGCACAAAGGCTCTGCCACCAAGTTCAGCCGCGAAGAGTATTATATTACCATGTATAAAGCCCTTCAGATGAAGGGGTTGATTGAAAACCACACCGCACGGATGCGGCAGGCCTGCCCCAACAAAAATCTGGGGCTTGTAATTGATGAATGGGGTACATGGCTTGATGTGGAGGAAGGAACCAACCCCCATTTCCTGTACCAGCAAAACGCTATGCGGGATGCCCTGGTCGCTGCAGTCAACCTGAACATCTTTGGCGATCATTGTGATTCCGTCGTCATGGCCAACATTGCACAAACGGTCAATGTGTTGCAGGCTATGATTCTTACCGACGGGCCGCGCATGCTTTGCACGCCCACGTATCACGTGTTCCATATGTTCAAAGGCCACCAGGGGGCTCGCCAGCTGGAAACTTACGCAGAAACAGCGCTCATCGGTGCAGACGGGGCAGACTGCAAGGTTCCCAATTTGCACGTTTCCGCCAGTGAAGACCATAACGGCAATGTGCTGGTTACCGTCGTCAACCTCAGCGATCATTCCTCTGTGCCTGTTGAAATTCACTGGGATGGCCTGAGCAAGTTTACTTCCATCACCGGTCAGGTTCTTAGCGGTGATGGTGCCGGCGCGGCTGCCTACAATACGTTCGATAATCCCCATCAAGTCGAGCCGAAGCCGTTGACAAACATAACTGTTGGTACCAACAGCTTTACTTCCCTCTTGCCCGCATGCAGCGTTGCTGCCTTTACTCTGAAAGCCTGATTTCCAGACCAAAGCAAAAGAGCGCCGGAGATGACTCCCGCGCTCTTCTGCTTTATTCTATGCCGTCAAACGGTTACTTTTTGCCGTCTGAATTCTCCGTAGTATCCTGAGACTGCTCCTGATTTATCTGAGAAGAGTACTGCCCCGAGCACTTCATGAAAACGCCATTTAAAACAAATGCATTTGCATAAGCGATCGAAGAGAACCCCAGCGCAAACCACAAAAACAGTCCATAGCGCAATGTGGTCTGTGTATACAGGGTAAATGCTACACATGCGCCTATCAACAACAACATGGAAAAGGTTTTGGGCAAAGAGGTCACAGACATGATAAACGCATTCCGTATGGTACCTAAAACCGTATTGTTGAATCTTGCAAGCAGCGGGAAAGCATATACGAAGGTCATCACATAAGCGATTGCTGCCACGGGAATCAAAATCTTAAAGATGCTGTTTTGGAAATTCCCGGAATGCCATAGAAGATAGATATCATAGCCCAGAAATCCCCCTGCGGCCCCAAAAAGAATTCCCATCAGCACGCCCTGGCGGAAATTTGCCCGGAATGACTTGAGAAAACTGCCGACCACCGGAGTGCCGTCTTTTTCACCCGCCATTTTTGTGGTGACATAATGTAAAGCCGTGATGGCAGGGCCAATGGTGACCACCGGAATGCAGCAAACCAGGAACAGCAGATTCAGGACAATAAGATCCCACACAACGCCCAGGGCGCGCATCAGGGGGCTGTCCGGATTAAAAACGCCTCTCAATGAGTTCTCCTCCTTTTTTTCAGGATGTAAATATTCACCAAAAACAGCGATTCAGATTGTACACTATTCAATCTGTTATTTGATTGACAATGGTTCTGCGGCTGAATTATACTGGCATTATACTTTGCACCGCTAAAAATAGCAAGGTCCTTTTGCAACATTCGCCGGTAAGGAGCTTTGTATGAACCGGTTTCATCATGTCAGAATCAAGCTGGAGAGTTTTCTCAATAACTTAAGCCTGAAGAAAAAACTTCGATATCTTTATTTTTTATGTATTCTGGTCCCCATATTTTTGACCGATATTGTAATTTTACATGCATTAACCAAGAACGAGCATGCCGAGCAGCTGCACCAGATGGAAAAAATAGCCAAATCAGTGCAGTCGATGCTTTCCGCCGCCACAGAAGATTCCGCGCTGATTTCTACCAGCCTGTATATGGATAACTCCCTCCAGGATTTTGTGAGCCGGCAATATGCCAGTCCCCAGGACTATTTTTCAAGTTACCGAGAATACATCCACAATTCTTTGCTGCAGGGTGTTTCCCGGATCACAAATTCCGTCATACGGGTGTATGCAGACAATGAAACCTTGATAAACGGCAGTGAATTTGCACGGTTATCCACCGTTTCGCAGGAGCCCTGGTATCAGCAGTATACTGCGGATGGCTACAGCCCGCGGCTTCTTTTTTCTTATGATGAAACAGATGGGCGCCAGGTGTTGTTTTTACGTGGGATGAATGGCCTTTACAGCGATAATGCGGAGCGCCTTTTGTGTATTGAAATCAATTACAGCACGCTGGACCGCGATTTCCAGAACATGGGGTATAACTATTCAGTTTATGTATGCAGCGGTAACCGGATTTTGCTTACGAACGCAATGCCCAATTATCGTTGGCAGCCTTATGACACATTCTCCCCGTCTGATTCGGTAGGCTTGTCCCAGCATTTTACCCTTTACGGGGAAGATCTGGACATCTATGTGATGGAACCAATCGGCAACGTTTTAGCCCTGATTCGCCAAAACATCCATATCCTGATCCTGCTGCTGCTCCTGAACATTATTCCCCCGCAGCTTTTGATGAATCTGCTGGAGAATTCCATTACTTCTCGTCTTTTCCGTCTGGAAAAAGTCTTCAACCAGATAGACAGCGACGTGTTGATCAAGATTTCCGGGCCAAGCGGTCAAGATGAGATCGGCAGTCTGATGGACGACTACAACCGCATGGCTGACCGGATGAACAGCCTGATTGACACCGTCTACCGATGCCGACTGAAAGAGCAGGAGATGGATATTGCCCGGCAGAACGCAGAGCTGATGGCTTTATACAGCCAAATCAATCCCCATTTTCTGTTCAACGCACTGGAAAGCATCCGTATGCACAGCATCCTGAAAAAAGAAGAAGAAACCGCCGATATGGTACAGAAATTGGCCATAATGGCGCGCCAAAACGTGGATTGGTCCTCGGATTCCAATACCATTAAGCGTGAGCTGGCGTTTGTTGAAACGTATCTGGCCTTGCAAAAATATCGCTTCGGGGAGCGCCTTTCGTATCAAATCAATGCGCAGGAAGATTGCCAGAACATCCTGGTTCCGAAATTGACCATTACCACCTTTGTGGAAAATGCCTGCGTGCACGGTATTGAAGCAAAAGCTTCTCCCGGTTGGATTTTTGTACGCGTGTATACAGAAAACGATGCGCTTTGCATGGAAATTGAAGATACCGGTGGCGGTATGGACGAGGCCGAGGCAGAACGTATTCAAGACCGGATGCGCAACGCCAGCCTGAAAATGTTAAAAGAAAAAGGACGCGTAGGCATGGTGAACACCTGCCTGCGCATCCGCATGATGACGGAGGATACTGCACAGTTCTCGGTGGAAAGCGAGCCGGACATTGGAACACTTGTTTCGATTCGGTTCCCTCTAAACAAAGCAATAAGGGCGGAGTGACATGTTAAAAGTTATTATCGTAGATGATGAGCAGTTTATTGCGCAAGGTTTGCAGGCGTTGATTGACTGGAACGCCGCAGGCTATGAAGTGGCTGCCGTTTTGTCCGACGGGCAGGAGGCTTTGGAGTACATAAAAAAGTTACCCGTTGACCTTGTCATCACCGACGTTATGATGCCAAAAATGACCGGACTTGAATTACTGGAAACTGTTCGCCGGGAGAATCTTTCCAACGCCGGTTTCGTGATTCTGAGCGGATACAGTGAGTTTTCCTATGCTCAAAAAGCGCTGCGCTACGGGTGTATCGACTATCTTCTCAAACCGGTGGAAAAGCAAGATCTGTTATCCATTCTCAGCAAATACAATAACATCTCGCAAAACAGCAAAATGGAGGAGCAGTACGAACTGGCCTATCAAGCCCGGTGTTTGATCTCGTTGCTGTTCGGCAAATATGATCCCAACGGCGTGGATTATCTGCATAAGCATCTGGATTTTTCGGACGGCGTTCGTTACATTGAAATTTCCGCTTGCCATTCTTCGGACAGCGAAGATGACGATGATGAGAACCACTTCCGTATGGTGCAGCGTGACCTGTACCAAAGCTGTGTGCAAATTTTAGGCGAGGACCGGAGCCGGTGTTTCTATGACGCTTCGCTGGATCGCGTTGGGTATGGGATTGCTTTTGTTTACAGCGGTGCGCTTGCCCGAAATGCCGGCTGTTCCGAAACACAGTATATCCAGGATTTTTATAAGAAATTGGGTGTTTCGACACAACACGAATTGCGATTTCTGGTTGGCAAAAAAGTGGACGATATCACCACTGTTTCTGAATCGTATGATACCGTCTGCGGGCTGAAAAACCTTTGCGCCTTCCGCCAGCAAAAATCGATCTATTATTACGAGGAAGAGTTATCGGTTCCGCAAGAAAGAGCCGTTTTGTGCAAAGATACCCTGGATCAGTTGATTACCGCCATTGAACTGGATGAGCAGGAACGCATCGGCTCCGAAATAGACCATTTGTTTGCCGAAATGCAGCAGCGTGGCGTACATGACAAAGATATCAACCTGAACTTAAATTATCTTTTGTTCCGGCTTATGCATCTTGCATCCAATTTGGACAACGAAGCCAACCAGAAGGAAATGCTGCAATTTATCAGCGCGCAGTCTTTCCGGGAAGGAATTTCCCGCGGGAGCCGACAGCATCTGTTCCGCTTTGCACGCGAGTATGCAGACTACCTTTCCCTTCTGCGAAAAAATATCTCCACCGATATTTTGGATTCTATCGACAAGGAAATCCAGGAACACTACTCGGAAAACCTGACGTTGCAGGGCTTGGGCAAAAAATACTATATCAACAGTGCATACTTAGGGCAAATCTTCCGCAAAAAATACGGACAGTCCTTTAAAAACTATTTGTGTTCTTACCGTATTAACGAAGCGTGCCACCAGCTATTGTACACAAACAAGCGGATCGGCCGCATTGCCGAAGATGTGGGCTATAAAGATGTGGATTATTTCCTTTGCAAATTTATCGAGCTGAAAGGCTGTACGCCTTCCCATTTTCGGAAGAGCAAAACCGAGAAACCACATTCTGAATTTCCCGGGAAATAATTCACACCAGAATAATCATACACTTGCTTTTCGTTTTTTGCATTCTTAAAAAACAACGATAAGCCAAGCAAAAGTGCAGGCATGTTGCCCTCCAAAATACTTCAAGGATGGGGGACTGCCTGTCTTTTTTGTATCATTGTTTCGCTGTTTAACGCGATTTCCTCTTCCGTTGAATTTGCAAAGCTATAATTTTCAGGGGTTTTTACTAGAATTTGTCGGTTGTGTAAAATATTTTTAGTATATATACTTAAATTGGAAAGCCCGCAAGGGGCGAAAAATCTATTTACAGGAGGCCAATTATGAAAGTAAAATTGTGGCGGCGCGTATTTGCGGCAAGTATGTCCGCGGCCATGCTGCTGGGCTTAACGGCATGTGGCGGCGGCTCTGATTCCACCGAATCGTCCGATGGGATCAAAACATTTACGATGTTTACCGCAATGCCCGGTTCCGAAATCAATGATGACAACGACATTATGAACATCATTGCCGAAAAGACCGGTGCCAAACTGAAAGAGACCTGGCTGACCGGCCAGACCGACGCAGAAGCCATCGGCACAATCATCGCCGGCGGCGAGTACCCGGATTTCATCAATGGCGGCGATGCCATGATGTCTCTTTATGACGCAGGCGTCCTGGTGCCCTGGGATGATTACCTGGAAAAGTACCCCAACCTGAAAGAACTGTACACCGACGAAGAGTGGGACAGCTTCCGTCAGGATGACGGCAAGATTTATTGGGCCAACGTATTCCAGAACACCTACGGCGAAGATCGTTCCACCACCCATAACGATGAAGCCTTCTGGATTCAGGCGCGCGTTCTGGAATGGGCCGGTTACCCCGAAATCAAAACCCTGGACCAGTATTTCGATCTGCTGGAAAGCTATGCCGATGCCAACCCCACCATGGCAAACGGTACCAAGAACATTCCCTACACGGCACTTTGCGAAGACTGGCGCTATTTCTGCATCGAGAATGCACCCCAGTTCCTTGATGGGTATCCCAACGACGGCTCTGTCATTGTAGACAAGGATACGATGCAGGTGGTTGACTACAATACCACGCCCACTGCCAAGCGGTATTTCCAGAAATTGAACGAAGAATACCAGAAAGGCTACGTGGACGTAGAATTCGCCACCCAGACCTACGATGAATACATCGCCAAGCTTTCCACCGGCGCTGTGCTGGGCATGTGCGACCAGTGGTGGAACTTCGCGTACAATGTCAATGATGTTTTCAAACAGCAGGGTTTGGACGAGCAGGGCTGCAACTACGTTCCGCTGGGCCTGACCATTGACGAAGGAATGGAAAACCGCTGGCACAACTACGCCGATACCCTGAACAATTCCAGCGGCGTGGCCGTTACCACCAGCTGCTCCGATATTGACGGTGCATTTAAGTTTATGAACGATCTGCTGGATCAGGAAATCCACGATCTTCGCTTCTGGGGCGTTGAAGGTGAGGATTACCTGGTTGATGAAAACGGCCTGTATTACCGCACCGAAGAAATGCGGATGAAATGCGCAGATCCCGCCTATCAGGCCTCTCACCTGTGCAACTATTCCTACATGCCGCAGTGGCTGGGCACCAGCCGGGACGGCAAGAACGCCATGCAGCCCGACCAGCAGGCAAGCGAATTCCTGGACAGCCTGTCCACCCCCCTGCAGAAACTGTTTGGTGCCTACGGCGTAGACAGCTACGTTGATTTGATCGGTTCTGTGGAAGAAGAACAGGGCCCCTGGTTCCCGATGTATTCTTACTCCAATGCAATGACTACCGAAACCCCCGGTGGTGTTGCCTGGGTCAAGATGGGCGAAGTCAAACACGAATGGCTGCCCAAAGTTGTTATGGAGCCTGATTTTGAAAGCACCTGGAATGAATACATGACTGCGTACAACGCAGCCAATCCGCAGGATTTCTTGGCAGAAATGCAAACTGAGCTTGAGCGCCGTGCCGGTCTTTGATGCCCGTTATTGCAGGCGACACAGACGTTGACACATACAAGTGGCCACGGCTGCACGGTGTAGCCGTGGCCACTTTTTTATGAAATGCATTCAACCCGCAAGCTCCTTAAACGTTAGTTTGCAACACATGATTCGCCATACACGTTCCTTAGGAGGACTCGCCAATGAAAAATCCATCAAAGCGTATTACATGGAAAGAGATTTCACGCCAGAAATTTCTGATGGTCTGTGCGGCTATCTTTTTTGTATACGGCATCGTATTTTATTACGTTCCCCTGGCAGGCTGGGTAATGGCCTTTCAGAACTACAAACCCAAAGACGGCCTCTTCGGATCTGAATTCGTAGGACTGGAAAAGTTTAAATTCCTGTTCTCTGACGAAGTCTTTTTGCGTGATATCCGTAACACTCTGGCCATGGGCGTTCTCAATCTGGTGACCACCTTTTTAATGGCCATTATCTTCGCCATCCTGCTGAACGAAGTACGCAACATGTTCGGCAAAAAGCTTGTTCAAACGATTTCCTATATGCCCCACTTCCTTTCCTGGATCATTGTCACCGGTATTCTGCACGATGCGCTGTCTTCCACCGGTATCGTCAATGAGCTGCTGGTGAACCTGGGCATTCTGGATTCGCCCGTCAACTTCTTCGCCAATCCGAGTTATTTTTGGCCAATCGTCGCATTTGCCAATGTTTGGAAGGAAACCGGCTGGAATGCCATTGTCTACCTGGCCGCCATTACCTCCATCGATCCCAGCCTGTATGAGGCAGCCACTTTGGATGGTGCCGGCCGGTGGGGCAAAATCTGGCACGTCACGCTTCCTGGCATCAAGTCCACCATTATGATTCTGCTGATCATGAATGTTGGCAACGTATTGAATGCAGGCTTTGAAGTCCAGTATCTGCTTGGCAACGGCCTGGTCAAGAGTGTTTCGGAAACCATTGATATCTACACCTTGACCTGGGGCATCAGCCAGAACGATTATTCTTTGGGTACTGCAGCCGGTATCTTCAAGAGCGTCGTTGCAATTATTCTGATTCTCGGCGCAAACTGGATTGCCAAACGTGCCGGTGAAGACAGATTGTTCTAAGGGGAGGATACACATGAAAATCAAATCATCCACCATGGACAAACTCTTTGTTACCTGCAATACCATTTTCCTGGTTTTGTTCGTCACCATTACGCTGTATCCTGTTCTGAACACGCTGGCGATTTCTTTCAACGACGGTATCGACGCCGTACGCGGTGGCATCCATCTGTGGCCGCGCATCTTTACGCTCTCGAACTATAAAACGGTTCTGAATCAGCAGAACATCATCACCGGTGCAGTGGTTTCGGTGGCCAGAACTGTGTTGGGAACCATCTTCGCCCTGGTAACGAACGCACTTTTGGCCTACGTCGTCAGCCGCAAACGCTTTTTGTTCCGTTCCCAGCTGTCTTTGTTCTGGGTCATCACCATGTATGTGAACGGCGGTATGATCCCCACCTTGGTTTTGTACCGCAACCTGAACCTGACCAACACTTTCTGGGTATACGTCATTCCGGGCATGATCAGCGCATTCAACGTTCTGGTTCTGCGCACTTACATGGAAGGTCTGCCCAGCGCGCTGGAAGAATCCGCCATGATTGACGGTGCCAACGATTTCACCATCTTTACCCGTATCATCTCGCCCCTGTGCAAGCCGGTGTATGCCACCGTCGCCCTGTTCGTAGCTGTCGGACACTGGAACTCCTGGTTCGATGCTATGTTGTACAACCGGATGAACGCCCAGTATACGACCCTGCAATATGAGTTGATGAAGCTTCTTTCCTCTGTCATGCAGCAAAGCGGCAGTGCCACCACCGGCGGCAACACCGCTGCCGCAGCTGTCACGCCGGTTACCGTGCGTGCCGCTGCTACTGTGGTGACGATGCTTCCCATCATCCTGCTTTATCCCTTCCTGCAAAGATACTTTGTATCCGGCATGACCATTGGCAGTGTAAAAGAGTAAAATCCTTTTCCTGCCATCCGCCCCTGTTTTCCAGTGCCTGTAATCCGAAAAGTCAGTTCGGCGTCACCCTCCAATAGCTATGGCCGCTGCATCTGTTTTTCCTCTTGGATGCAGCGGCCATAGCTCTATATTTTTGCATGCAGAATATCACCCCTTTATACCTGGAGGTTTTCTATGCTTTCTGTTAAAAATCCTATCATGACAGGCTTCTTTCCCGACCCTTCGATTTGCCGGGTAGGGAACAAATTCTATACGGTTCATTCGACATTTGCGTATTTTCCCGGTGTGCCGGTTTTTGAGAGCGAAGATCTTGTCCACTGGAGTTTGATCAGCAATGTGCTCGATCGTGATTCTCAGGTTCCTTTGTCCGGCTGTCAGCATTCCGAGGGGATTTTTGCCCCTACCATTCGTTACCATAAGGGCACCTGGTATATGATTACCACCAACGTGTCCGACCAAGGAAATTTTATCGTCACTGCAAAAGATCCGCGCGGCCCCTGGTCCGAGCCTTACTATTTGGGTGAGTCTACCGGCGGCATTGATCCCAGTCTCTTTTTTGACGATGACGGTACCTGCTATTATATCGGCCAACGGCCGCGTTCTGCCGGGTACCGCTACAATGGCGACTGCGAAATTTGGATTCAAACTCTGGATCTGGACACGATGCAGTTAAAGCCCGATGCCACCATTGTACTTACCGGATTCCAGCGCAAAGCCATTTGGCCGGAGGGACCTCACCTGTACAAAAAGGACGGTTACTATTACATTTTGCACGCGGAAAGCGGTACTTCCATCCACCACAGCGTCATGATCGCGCGCAGCAAAAATGTGTTTGGTCCCTACGAGTACTGCCCCTGCAACCCCATTCTGACGCATCGCCATTTGGGAGCCCAATATCCTGTTACCTGCGTCGGTCATGCCGACTTAGTGGATGACGGAAACGGCAACTGGTATATGGTTGTATTGGCTTGCCGGCCGAACCAAGGGTACACGTTGTTGGGGCGTGAAACCTTTTTGGCAAAGGTCACCTGGGAAGATGGTTGGCCGGTTGTAAATGCGGGGGTCGGTCATCTTGAAGAAGTAGTCACGCTGCCTTACGAGGGGCAGCCTTCTGACGACGTACCCCAATGTAAAACCTATACGTTTGATACACCTTCTCTGCCGCTGGAATTGCTGACTTTGCGCAATCACCGCGATCATGAACTGGAACTGCACGCAGAAGAGCATATTGTTCGTCTTTTCCATCGTTGCGACAGCTTGAAGGATTGCGGTGAGCCTGCATACCTCGCGCTGCGTCAGCAACACTGGAATTGCGAATTTGAAACCAGCTTTATCCCGCATTTCTGCAAAGAGAGTGATTGCGCCGGTATTGCCATGGTTCAAAGCAACGAAAACCATCTACGGGCAGAGTGCTATCCCCAGGATTCGGGGATCAAACTTGTTGTTTCTCTTTGCAAAGATGGTGAAGACAGCTGTTTGGCGCGAATGGATATGTCGGCTGCAACCCCCATCAAACTGAAGTTGCGCGTAGAAGGGCTTGTGGCCAGTGTTCTTTACCAAAGCAATAGTGAATGGAAACCGGTTGCCTACGACATTGATCTGCGCTCTTTAAGCACGGAACATGCCGGCGGTTTTGTCGGCTGTACACTGGGGTTATATGCTTCCGGCAATGGAGAGGACGCTGGTGGTTATTCTGATTTTGAAAGAATGACCTATCGCGAACTTCCCACCAAGTAATCCTTCACGAATCATTCGGTAGTGGCTGCCAAATGGGGAGAGAATGTCCAGCCGGCGAGGAGCCCGCCCACAAATAAAAAGCCATCGAATCCGCGAAAAGCCAAGCGGATGTGGGTGTTTGGAAACCGAATCTCCCGGATCGATACCTGCGTAACCCGTCCATACTCTTCCCTATCGCAAATACAAAAAGCAGACCCTTGGACTCACGGGTCTGCTTTTTGTATGCACGATTCATTTACAAAACGAAACGCCTGATTGCTCCGCAACACAATAGGCTTATGCAGTAGCGCAGGACATCAAGATTCGTAGTTCCGGTGTATGTGATGTACTGCAAAAAGGACTGCGGATGTCTTTTTCAGTGGAAGAAGTTCTAGGCAGAACGATTTTTGAACTGAATCAATTTGTGACTCAATACTGCGAACGAAAAGATAGCGTGTGAGATAAAGGGGATTCTATGTAAGCAGGAGGTGATAGCGTTTTGGAATTGAATGAATTTCTTTTGCTTCTTTCCCTCTTTGGTGGCACGATATACGCTTCCGTTTCTCTGAGCATTCAAGTGCTGGAATACAGGAAAAAGAAAAAGGGCTGACATAATGGCATCAATCCATCTTCCCTGTTATACACAGTGACAACAAAAAGAAAAGAGTCAGCAACTTACTGAACCGATCCAGTAAAAATGGACAGTGACAAAAGACCCCCTGATGTAGGAA
>ERZ1090860.1157-NODE-1160-length-14558-cov-9.552231_pt1 | contig 14558 bp, 13 predicted proteins | sample MGYA00478483_ERZ1090860 | MGnify/ENA primary metagenome ERZ1090860 (study PRJEB33644, sample SAMEA5815741) | chicken gut metagenome | biome: Chicken; feature: Gastrointestinal Tract; material: Caecum | place: Ireland | collected 2019-01-01 | study: A study of...
TTTCTTCTGTGATCCGTTTGATGAGATAGTCTCTCAGCTCTCTCTCTTTTGCGGTCCGCTCTTCCATTGTTTCCGCAGCGCGCTTCGCCGCGGCGCCGTAGCCTACGATCCCCGGAACGTTCTCGGTTCCCGCCCGGCGTTTCCTCTCCTGGGCTCCGCCGTGAACGAAGGAACGGATCTTCACTCCTTTACGGATATAAAGGAATCCTACTCCTTTCGGACCGTTGATCTTATGAGCGCTGGAGCTGAGCATATCGATATTGCATTCATCCACATCAATGGGAAGCTGGCAGAACGCCTGCACCGCGTCTGTGTGGAACAGGATGCCGTGTTCTTTAGCGATCAGGCCGATCTCCTTAACCGGCTGTACGGAGCCGATCTCATTATTTGCAAACATTATGGAGATCAGAATCGTCTCCGGCGTGATAGCTTTTTCCAGATCCTCCAGCCGGATAATACCGTTTTCGTCTACATCCAGATAGGTGATCTTTGCCCCTCTCTCCTTTTCCAGATAGTCACAGGTGTGAAGAATCGCGTGATGCTCGATTTTTGTGGTAATAATATGGTTTCCTTTATTTTTATACGCTTCAAAGGCAGCCTTCAAAGCCCAGTTGTCCGCCTCCGTGCCGCTTCCTGTAAAATAAATCTCTTCTTTTTTTGCCTTAAGTACTCCTGCGATCTGCTCTCTGGCTTTCGTTACCGCCTCTTTGCTCTGCCCCGCCAGATCATAGATACTGGACGGATTTCCATAAAATTCTGAAAAGTAAGGCAGCATTGCCTCAACAACCTCGGGAGCTGTTTTTGTTGTAGCCGCATTATCCAGATATATCATTTTTTTCATTTTATTCTTTGTCCTCCCTGCTTTTACAGCAATTATTTCTTTCTTTCCGTTTTTTCCGGCTTTCTTCTATCAACTGACTCAGCATCAGGGTATCTACCGCCTGGTTGATGCTGTCGTTAATTCTCTTCCATACATACTTCGCCACGCAGATATCCTGAGTCTCACAGCTCTGCTCTTCAGCAGTTCCCGGACACTGAGCCGCTTCCAAGCTCCCCTCCAGGACGCGCAGGATATCTCCTACAGAAATTTCTTCCGCCGGCCGTCCAAGCCGGTACCCGCCGCAGGCGCCTCTGGTACTCTCCACCAGCCCCGCCCGTTTCAGCTTTCCCATTAATTGTTCCAGATAACTGACGGAAATATTCTGTCTGCCCGCAATACTCTGAATAGAGACTGCATCTGTCTCACTGTACAGTCCCAGATCGATCAGAGCCCGAAGACCATATCTTGCTCTCGTTGATAGCTTCATCTACTCACCTCTCTAATTCCGAGTATTTTTGTCGGATTTGATGTGATTACTTTAACAGATACTCGCCGTTCTGTCAAGGTAATTTTATGCATATATTTACAAAAAAACCACAGGATGTCAAAATGTCAAAAAAGAACTTTTTCAGGGGAACTTTTATTCTGACCTGCACAGGAATCATAAGCCGGATCATCGGCTTTTTTTATAGAATATTCCTCTCACATTCCATTGGTGCACAGGGCATGGGGCTTTTCCAGCTTGTACTCCCAGTTCAGAACCTTGTTATGGCTCTGACCGCCTCCGGTATACAGACAGCGCTTTCCAGGCTTGCCGCCTCCAGAATGGCGCTGGGGAAAGATAAGGAGGCAAAAGACGTTTTCTGCGTGGGAACAGCTTCTGCTTTTTTGCTTGCTCTGGCTGCTTCCGTTATCTTATACAAAAATTCTGCTTTCGTCGCGGCAGAACTTCTGAAGGCTCCTCAGACCGTCCCTCTTCTCCGTATCCTTGTTTTCAGTTTTCCCCTGTCCGCCCTGCACTCATGTATCAGCAGCTATTATTTTGCCGGAAAACATGCGGAAATCCCCTCTGCTCTTCAGCTTTTGGAACAGCTTGTCCGGGTATGCTCCTCCTATGTGATCTATCTTGTTTCCATATCGAAAAATATTCCTGTTACCGCAGCCGTCGCGGCAGGAGGAGCTCTTGCCAGCGAGGTAGCCGCCGCTCTTGCAGGACTTCTTATCATTGGTACAAAATTCAGCGGAACCGGGGATTCTGTTCTCAGGATCAAGAACCCCCTGAAAATTCTCAGGGAAATCTTTTGCACATCTGTTCCTCTTACATTAAACCGGCTTCTTCTTACTCTTCTTGGAAGCATTGAAGTTGTGCTGATCCCCCAGCGCCTGCAGGCATCCGGATTAAGTTCTTCAGAAGCGTTAAGTATTTACGGCGTTTTTACCGGCATGGCCCTTCCTTTTATTCTGTTTCCTTCCGCCCTGACCAATTCCGCATCTGTAATGCTGACGCCTTCTGTCGCGCAAATGCAGGCTCTGGGCTGCCGGAAACGGATCCGCCGGATCACCGCGCAGTCCTGTACGGGCTGTCTTCTTCTCGGAACCGTCTGCGCCCTTTTCTTTCTCCTTCTGGGACCCTTTGCGGGAAAAATTCTTTTTCACAGTCCGACTGCCGGAACTTATATCCGCACCATGGCGTTTATCTGTCCCTTTCTGTATATGAATACCGCCCTGACCAGTATTCTTCACGGTCTTGGAAAAACGGGCGTCTGTCTTTTACACAGCGCCTCCGGGATCCTGCTTCGGATCTCCTTTGTGCTTTTCGCCGTTCCACTTATGGGAATACGCGGATATATGTATGGGCTCCTTTTCAGCGAAATCCTGATCAGCATCCTTCATATTTTCGCACTGTATCACTGTGAGTAGAGAGAGCTTTTTTGTGTAAACATGGATGTTTTCTATCGACAATATCTGCAGAATCGTATATAATGAACCGGTATGGTGCAGACCACACATGTTTTATAAAAGAAAAAACTGCCGGATTCTGCGGCAGTAAGGAGGAAAATATGGGATTTTCATTTATTAAGAAACTGCCGACACCGGAAGAGATCCGCAACCAATATCCCATCGACTCTTCCATTCAAGCTCTGAAGGAAGCGCGGGATCAGGAAATCCGGGATGTTTTTACGGGAAAATCGGATAAATTCCTTGCCATCATCGGACCATGCTCCGCAGATAATGAGGACGCCGTGTGCGACTATCTTCTCAGGCTCCGGAATGTCCAGGAAAAAATTGCCGATAAAGTTCTGATCATTCCGCGGGTTTACACAAATAAACCCCGTACTACCGGGGAGGGATATAAAGGTATGGTCCACCAGCCGGACCCTGAAAAGAAACCCAATATGCTGGCCGGCCTTGTGGCGATCCGGAAAATGCATATCCGCGCTATCCAGGAAAGCGGATTTACCTGCGCCGACGAGATGCTTTATCCGGAAAATTACCGGTATCTCTCCGACCTTCTCTCTTATGTAGCCGTAGGAGCCCGTTCTGTGGAAGATCAGCAGCACCGTCTTACTGTCAGCGGTATGGATGTGCCTGCCGGAATGAAAAATCCTACCAGCGGAGATTTCAGCGTTATGCTGAATTCTGTCATTGCAGCCCAGGCTTCTCACCGGTTCATTTACAGAAGCTGGGAAGTCGAAACAACCGGGAATCCTCTTGCCCATACTATTTTAAGAGGAGCGGTAAACAAACACGGAGAAGCGATTCCCAATTATCATTATGAAGATCTTCAGCTTCTCCTGGAAAAATATCAGGAAAAGAATCTTCTGAATCCGGCTGTGATCGTAGATACAAATCATTCCAATTCTAACAAGCAGTATAAACAGCAGGTTCGTATCGCAAAAGAGGTGCTTCACAGCCGTCTTGTAAGTTCGGAGCTTCACAGGCTTGTAAAGGGGCTGATGATCGAAAGCTATATCGAACCTGGCAATCAGAAAATCTGCGGAAATCTGATTTACGGAAAATCCATCACGGACGCCTGTCTCGGCTGGGAAGAGTCCGAGCAGCTCTTATATACCATCGCAGAAATGTGCTGACATATCATGACAGAATCCTGCTTTTCCGGCAGGATTCTTTGCCTGCGGCGTTCTCCCCGTTACGCTGCCGTATGCTTCTTATTCTTATTTTCCCGATTTTATCTTCTCGGATGCGCTTTCATATATACGTCCCGCATCTTCACAACATTGAAGCCCAGATACATCTGTGTGGATGAAATATCCGAATGGCCCAGCATTTCCTGAACGCTTTTTACATCGGCGCCGTTCTGGAGCATATGTACCGCAAAAGAATGACGCAGTGTATGCGGCGTAATGTCGCACTGGATACCAGCCGCAGCCGCGTATCCTTTCAGAATTTTCCAGAATCCCTGACGGCTCATGACACGCCCCTGGCAGTTTGTAAACAGCGCTGTCTCTTTTTTATTTTTCAAGAAAAAGTCTCTTACTTTTTCCACATATGTGGCGAGAATATCTCTGCTGACATTGCCGATGGGTATGATCCGTTCCTTGTTGGCGTCGTGGCAGATCACATATCCCATCTGGAGATTCAAATCGGATATCTTAAGATGGATCAGCTCGCTCACACGCATTCCAGTTGCATAAAGGAGCTCCAGCATCGCTCTGTCTCTCAGCCCCTTCGCGGTAGACTGATCCGGCATCCCCAAAAGCCGGTCCACTTCCTGGACTGTCAGAGTCTGCGGAAGCTTCTTTTCCACTTTCGGCGGCTTCAGATTCTCTGAAGGATCTTCCGCAATGATCCCCTGCCTCAGCAGGTACTGAAAGAAGGCGCGGATTGTGGCAATATTTCTCGAAATCGTAGCCGACGCAAAATTTTCTTCCCTCATTTTGCTCAGATAATTTTGGATATCTGTCTCACTTACGTCCTCCCACCTGCCTATTTTTTTCTTCTCAAAATATTCTTCCAGCTTTTTTAAATCCCGCTGATAGGAAATCTCTGTATTATAGGAAACATTCTTTTTACTATGCAAATATCCTATAAACTCTTCCATAAGCTCTTTCATTTCTATACTTCCTGTATACTCTTTTCTTATTGTTTTGTATTTTTCCACGTACATGAACTAAAAATCACTTGTATCATATCAGCTTTTTCGTCAAAAATCAAACTGGTTTTTTCAAAAAATTTTCAGGCTTTTCATGAGAACCTCGACCACTACAGGATTGCAGTAAGCTTCCAGAAGAATTCCCGCAAAATATACAATACCGCACAGAAACAGCCGAACAGCATACTCTGAAATTTTTTCCGGAAACAGTCCGCGGCTGTGCCAGATTTCCATAGACTGCCGGTACACCTGGTTCATCAGATAAAAGATACATGGCAGATAGATCAGGTACTGGGGAAACAAAAGCCCTGCCCCGATCAGGCCGCCCTGAAGCCCGAATTCAAGGACTGACATGGCCAGCAGGATTCCTGTCTGAAATCCCGTAAGCAGGATTCCTGTCACCGCCAGGGGAACTCCAAAAACAGAAATACCGCAAAAGGCGGCAAGAAGATAAAGGCTTCCCCGTATCTTCAGTACTTCCGCCAGATACTCATGGCCTGACGCTGTTTTCTCCGCAAAAGCCCCGATCAGGTAAAGAGAGGCCGCCGTCTTCTGACGCCACTCCATTTTCCAAAGTATATTCGGAAGCAGAATCCCCACAAGAAATCCTCCGAAAAAAATCCCTCCCGCCGGCAGTTTTCTTCTTTTATAAATTTCCCGTCTTTTTTTCATACCCTCACCCTGTACAATGTACGGGCCTGACAGAAAAAATATTCCCATAATCCTCATTATCGCTGCGTCCGGATGCTCTCCACTTCTGATCAGAAGGCGTTTTTGGATACAAAAGAGCCGTGCGGAATATCCGCACGGCTCTTATATTATTTACTGATGTATGAACTTCGGCCCGTAATCAGTCCGCGACCTATTTTGCATAGTCCACAGCCCGGCTCTCACGAATGACATTAACCTTGATCTGACCCGGATATTCCAGCTCCGCCTCAATCTGCTTCGCAATATCTCTTGCCAGAATGACCATATCTGCATCCGATACATGATCCGGGATTACCATCACACGGATTTCCCTGCCTGCCTGAATAGCAAAAGACTTGTCAACGCCTTTAAATTCGTTTGTGATCTCTTCCAACTGCTGCAGACGGTTAGTGTAAGTCTCCAGAGTCTCTCTTCTCGCACCTGGCCGTGCAGCGGAAATCGCGTCTGCCGCCTGCACGATACATGCCACAAGAGATTCCGGCTCCACATCACCATGGTGAGAAGCGACTGCATTGATCACCACAGGAGATTCCTTGTACTTCTTGCAGAGATCCACTCCTATCTGGATATGCGATCCTTCTACTTCATGGTCGATAGATTTTCCTATATCATGAAGAAGACCGGCTCTTTTCGCCAACCGGACGTCTACGCCGATTTCGCCTGCCAGAATCCCGGCAAGCTGCGCTACCTCAATAGAATGTTTCAGAGCGTTCTGACCGTAACTGGAACGGAATTTCATACGTCCCAGCAGTTTCAGAAGCTCCGGATGAATACCATGAACACCAACGTCCATTGCGGCGTTTTCTCCATCCTCGCGGATCTGCGCTTCTACTTCTTTCTGCGCTTTCTCCACCATCTCTTCGATTCTTGCCGGATGGATACGTCCGTCAACGATCAGTTTTTCAAGAGCGACTCTTGCCACTTCACGCCGGATAGGATCAAAAGCGGACAGAACCACAGCTTCCGGTGTGTCGTCAATGATCAGATCCACACCTGTCAGAGTCTCCAGCGTACGGATATTACGTCCTTCACGGCCGATGATCCTTCCCTTCATCTCATCGCTGGGAAGCTGGACAACAGAAATCGTTGTTTCAGCCACATGATCTACCGCACATTTCTGGATCGCATTGACTACATACTCCTTCGCTTTCTTGTCGGCGTCTTCTTTTGCGCGGCTCTCAAGCTCTTTGTAAAGCCTCGCAACGTCCACCTTCACATCGTCTTCTACTGTTTTCAGCAGCTCGTCTTTTGCCTGTTCGGAGGTCAGACCGGAAATTCTTTCCAGTTCCTGTACTCCTTTTTGCTCAAGTTCTTCTACTTTCTTTTCTCTTTTCTGCAACTCGGCAGCCTTTGCTGTGCATTCAGCCTCACGCTTTTCTACCGCGTCCGCTTTTTTATCTACAGATTCCTCCTTTGATAAAACGCGGCGCTCGTATTTCTGCAGTTCGTTCCTGCGTTCCTTGGTTTCTTTCTCCAGTTCGTTTTTCGTTCTGAGAGATTCTTCCTTTACTTCCAACAAAGCTTCTCTTTTCTTCGTTTCAGCAGTTTTTAAAGCTTCATCTATGATGCTTCTTGCTCTGTCTTCTGCTGTGCCCACAACTTCGGCGTCTTTTTTTGCCTTGTTGTCAACAGCAACCTTGCAAGTAACTGGAACCGCAATAAGCAGTGCGACCACTACAGCGACAATTACACTAATAATTATGATTGCCACAGGAGCACCTCCTTATTTAGTTTTCATTGTACAATTACAACAATACAAGTTTAGCTGTTTTTGATAATTCTGTCAAGTTTTTCTATACTTTTTATTATCATTATTTTCTGCTGAAACTCTGATCTCCAATTCCTCCATAACAGAGGAGATATCCTCCCACCGGAAACCTCTTCTCACAAGATATCCGTATAATCTGCGCATCTGTTTTTCGTCCAGCTCTGATCCCGGCATGTATTTTTTCTCCACAGTGGAACGGAGCAGTTCCCTCTCATCCGGCTGTTCCAGGGAAAACACTGTCTCCCAGGACTTTTCCGCAGTTTCCCGGGCAACGCCTTTCTGATATAATTCCTGGAAAATGCGCTGCCGGCTTTTTTCGTGGATACGGGAAAAGATATAATTTTCCGCATATCTCTGATCATTGATATATCCGTACTCCTTCATACAGGCGACCGCGTCTTCCGCGGCCTCTGCGGAAAAACCGGACTGCGTCAGTTTTTCTCTCAGACCTTTTTCCGTACGGTCCATCCTCTCCAGCAGCCGCATCGCTTTTTTTCTGGCCTGTCTCTTTTCTTCCCGGATGTCTGAATCTGTCGTCATCGCTTCACCTCATCAGGATTCCTCTGTCTCCTGCTGTTCGGGTTCTGTTTCTTCCCGGCTTAACGGCTCGGCTGCGGATACATCCTGCGCCTCCTCTTCCGGAAGCAGGTGGTAATGGATTCTCACCTTTTTTTCAATTTCACTGCAGACTTCAGGATGATCCTTCAGGTATATTTTCACATTTTCGCGTCCCTGCCCGATCTTCTCCCCATTATAGGAATACCAGGCGCCGCTTTTATTTACCACGGAGCAGTCTGCCGCAAGATCGAGGATTTCTCCTTCTCTGGAGATCCCCGTTCCGAACATAATGTCGAATTCCGCCTGTTTAAAAGGCGGCGCCACCTTATTCTTGACAACCTTTACCTTGGTATGGCTTCCGACGATATCTCCGCCCTGTTTGAGGGTTTCACCTTTTCTCACATCCAGCCTTACAGACGCATAAAATTTCAAAGCCCGGCCTCCTGTAGTGGTTTCCGGATTTCCGAACATAACGCCTACCTTCTCACGGAGCTGGTTGATAAAGATCACCACGCAGTTGGATCTGCTGATCACCGCAGTAAGCTTCCGCAGGGCCTGGGACATCAGCCGGGCGTGAAGACCCACATGGCTGTCTCCCATATCGCCTTCAATCTCCGCCTTTGGCACAAGGGCCGCAACAGAGTCTACGATCACAATATCCACCGCGCCGGAGCGCACCATCGTCTCTGTGATCTCCAGCGCCTGCTCTCCATTATCCGGCTGGGAAATATAGAGATTGTCTATATCCACGCCTATATGCTTGGCATATACCGGATCAAGCGCATGTTCCGCGTCAATAAAGCCGGCGATCCCGCCCCGCTTCTGCACTTCCGCAACCATATGTAAAGCTACTGTGGTCTTACCGCTGGATTCCGGGCCATAGATTTCCACAATTCTTCCCTTGGGAATACCGCCTACTCCAAGGGCGATATCCAGTCCCAGAGAACCTGTAGGAACTGTTTCCACCTGCATATGAGCTCCGGATTCCCCCAGCTTCATAACAGATCCTTTCCCATACTGCTTCTCGATATGGCTCAGCGCTGCGTCCAGAGCTTTCTGTTTGTCTTCATTTAACATATTACTGTTTCTCCTTTATTTATTTTCTAAGCTTTTCCAAACCTATGTTCGTGTTTTCTTCTTACATGCTATTATACTTTTCCCCGCATGTCAAGCAAAAAATTTCGACGTCTTTCTTCCTTCCCGGAGTCTCTCTGACAAAAATTTTCCCCCGCCGGAGAACGCCTGCGTCAGTATACAGAAAAAGAGCTCCTGCGCCGGCCCTGTCTGAAGGTATCCTGCAGAAGCTCTTTTTTTACATTTTTTATCAGCCCTGGCTTAATATAGAACGCACATGATCCACTTCTTCCCTTGTGGCCCTGGCGGCGGGCACGTAATATCCCTTTGCCCGGGCAATGTTGTAAATCTCTTCCTGAGACATTTCGCACTGATTGCGGATCTGTTTCAGCGTCTGTTTTAACTGCGGATTTTCGGTCTGAGAGATCATTTCGCCATAACGTACCAGTTCACCGTTGATCCCTGCCAGCGTATCTGCGACCATTGTTTTTTCGTTCATCATCTGACACCTCCTACTGTAAAAACTGCATTAACTGCTGCTTTGTCTGCTGGGCAGACTGCGCGGACTTCTGGAAGAACTGTTTTACTTCCATATCCTGTGCTTTTTCTGCATAATCCTGCATTTTACAATGTGTGGTATCAAAACCTCCGATCAGATGCCGCAGATTCTGTAAATCCAGTTCCGATATTTCTGTCATTGATACTACCTCCTCATTCTTTTATGATAGATAGTATCTCAAAAAATCAGGAATCTATTCATTCACCGATCAGCCAGTTGTACATTTCCTCATACTGCCTTGCGGAATTGTTCCAGGAGAAATCCGCCGCCATGGCGCGATCCACCATCTTGTTCCACTCCCGCTTGTTGTCATAGAATACACGCTCGGCATTCCTGATAGTCGCCAGCATCTCATGAGCGTTGTAATTTCTGAAGCTGAATCCTGTGCCTGTTCCCTCGAATTCGTTATATGGCTCCACCGTATCTTTCAGACCGCCGGTTTCGCGCACGATAGGCAGCGTGCCGTAGCGGAGACTCATAAGCTGGCTGAGGCCGCAGGGCTCGAACAGCGACGGCATCAGGAAAGCGTCGGACGCCGCATAGATCCTGTGGGACAGCGGTTCGTCATAATAAATCTGAGCGGACACTTTTCCATGATATTTCCAGTCAAAGTGACGGAACATGTTTTCATAGCGCTCGTCCCCTGTTCCAAGCACGATAATCTGCACTGCATCCTGGCACAATTCGTCCATAACATAGGCGATCAGGTCAAATCCCTTCTGGTCAGTCAGACGGGAAACGATGCCGATAAGCATTGCTTTCGGATCTTCGTTAAGCCCGAAATCTCTCTGAAGCTGGAGTTTATTTTTTACCTTTTCCTTGCGGAAAGTCTTGGCGTTATATGTCTTGGTGATGTACTGGTCTGTCTCCGGATTGAATACGTCGTAGTCAATTCCGTTGACGATTCCTCTCAGGCTGTTGGAACGTGCCTGAAGAAGACCTTCCAGACGTTCGCCGTAGAACGGGGTTTTGATTTCCTCCGCATATGTTTTGCTCACTGTAGTCACAGCGTCTGCAAAGACGATTCCTCCTTTCAGGAAGTTGGCGTCTTTGTATGCTTCCAGTTTATCCGGAGCAAAATAGTAGTCGGAAAGTCCCGTAATAGCCTTTACTGTCTTCACATCCCATACGCCCTGGAATTTCAGGTTGTGGATCGTCATAATTGTTTTTATATTCCAGAAAAACTCATTCTGCTGGAAAGTATCGTGAAGATATACCGGTACAAGTCCTGTCTGCCAGTCATGGCAGTGGATAATGTCCGGACGGAATCCGATCACCGGAAGCACAGAAAGCACAGCTTTGGAGAAGAAAGCAAATTTCTCCAGATCCCAGGGCGCGCTGTCATAAGGCTTCGGACCGCTGAAATAGTATTCATTGTCGATAAAGTAGAACTGGATTCCGTCATATTCCATCTGCATGATCCCGACATAACAGTTCTTATATCCCAGATCCATATAGAAATGAGTGATGTACTGCATCTTGTCTTTCCATTCCTGTTTCATGCAGGCGTATTTCGGAAGAATGACGCGAATATCAAAATAACGCTTGTCAAAGCATTTCGGCAGCGCCCCCGCTACGTCTGCCAGCCCTCCGGTTTTAATAAACGGTACTGCCTCTGAGGTTGCGAATAATATCTTTTTCATCTGTAAATACCCCTCCTTGGTAACTTCTGCATGTGTTTATTATAACCTAAAACAATCTTATTGGAAAGAGTGATTTTTGTATTCCAGACGTATCTTATCAGCGATCAGGGCAATAAATTCTGAATTTGTCGGTTTTCCCTTTCCGGTACTGACTGTATATCCGAAAAGCGCGTCTATGGTGTCCATCTTCCCCCGGCTCCATGCCACCTCAATGGCATGGCGGATGGCTCTCTCTACCCGGCTTGGAGAAGTCTGATGCTTCTTCGCTATTGTCGGATACAGGATTTTTGTAATAGAATTCAGCATTTCCATATCGTTCACCGACAGAATGATCGCGTCCCGGAGATACTGATATCCCTTAATATGGGCCGGCACACCGATTTCATGGATCACATTTGTCACATCGGTTTCCAGATTATGAGCGCCGTAAACCGCCGTATCTTCCTTTATAGCCTGACGGATCGGTTCTCTGTTCCTTCTCTCTCCCGAACGCCGCAGATTTTTGATTCTATTTAAAAGCACCTGATTGTCAAAGGGCTTCAGCATATAATATTCAGCTCCCAGGTTAAAAGCGTCTTCTGTGATACGTTCCTGTCCTACAGCGGATACGACAATAAAAGAAGGCGTTTTTTTCACCGTATGGTCATGGTTAAACTTCTCCATTACTGTAAGGCCGTCCATTTTCGGCATGATAATATCCAGGATCACCACATCCGGCTCTTTTTCCCGGATAATACTACAGATTTCTTCTCCATTGTGCGCTTTACCGACCAGTGTCAGGTCTTTATCCTCATCGATCATACGACCAAGTATCTCCAGCATTTTCTCATTATCATCTGCAATCGCCACATTTAATTTTTCCATGAGGCCAGTCTCCTCCTAACTTCTAAATCCGAACCTTCGGTACTTTTGTCAGATTATTGGCCCAGGGCGCCCCTCGAATCACCCGGACTGCTATGTACAAAATAACGGGCCCGTTCGTTCTCCTCTTGCACATCAAGGTTATTATAGAAGAAAGAGAAGCGCGAAATCAAGCCGAAAGTGGCTGAAATACCGGATTTTCGTTCGTTCACTTTCGAGCTTTTCGGACATTGTTTTCTCTCCTGATTTCTTATTTTTCGAGGAATTGCACCCCTGTTTTTTCTTTTCCCGCAGCAGATTTTGCCATTTTCCGCCATAACTTTTCGCAGAAAGAAACAGGCCGCTCCCCAACCTGCTGTAAACAGCGGTTTTGAAGCGTTCCTGTCCCGCTTTGGCCTTATCCTTATTTTCCGCTTTTATTCCACAAATCCTGCGCGACGTATTTTTACAAAAGTTCTGTGTTAATCCGTCATATTTTCCAGCATTGTCTCCGCAAAAATGCCGTAGCCGCTTGTAGAATCCTGAACGAATACGTGAGTAACTGCTCCGGCAAATTTCCCGTTCTGGATCACAGGGCTGCCGCTCATTCCCTGGACAATGCCTCCGGTCAGCTCCAGAAGTTCCGGATCTGTCACCTGTATCACAAAGCTTTTATTCGTGTCCTCATGGTTCATATCGATCCTTGTGATCTCAGCTTCATATTCTTTTACTTCTCCGTCCACACAGCAGAGAACGGACGCCGGTCCTGTCTTTAGTTCCTGTTTATAGGCGACTTCCATTTTTCTCAGTGAAATGGCTTCATCTCCTCCGGAAATTTTTCCATAAATCCCGTTTTTACTGTTCCCTGTAATACTTCCCAGGATCCTTCCCGGTTCGTAACGGATCAGGCCCGCAAGCTCTCCGGGATTCCCGTTGCTTCCCTTCTGGATTCCAAGAATTTCCGCCTGGTACAAAGCCCCTGTGCTGATATTCAGAAGATCCCCTGTATCCACATCGCTGATCCCGTGGCCCAGGGCTCCGTAGTTCCCATAACTGTCTACAAATGTCAGCGTTCCGATTCCCTGTGTATTGTCCCTGACCCAGATACCCAGTTTATACTCTCCGGATGTATCCTGGACAGGAGTCAGCGACACCGGGATCGTTTCTCCGTCGCGGACGATCTCCAGCGTAACATCCTGACCGTCCAGAAGATCCAGATCTTCTATCAGTTCTTTTTTATTTGACACCTTTTGCTGGTTGAAAGTTACAATATAATCCCCCGGCTTTACAATATTTTTTGCCGGCTCCTGTGTTTTCCCATCCTTAGACGTGATTTCTCCTGTATCTATGATCAGCACCCCTTCTGTTTCCATGTAGATTCCCACCGTATTTCCGCTGACAAACACTGAGGAGCCGTCCGTGGGCGTTACTTTGATCTCTTTAAAAGGAATAAACCCCAGAAGGCGGCAGGGAAGCAGATAACCGCCCCCGCCGGAAACGGCAACCGCATCGTCAAAAGTCAGAAACGAAGAATCAAGAAGCTTCTGCACCTGATCCTCGCTGCCTTTTGACACACGGATCTCATCAGGAACCTTACGGTCCATATAGCGGTAACCCAGCCAGCACATAGCCAGTATGTCCAGACAAAGGCACCACAATAAAAACCTGCGGTATTTCCTTCTTATGTCCATTCTGCCACATCCTTTCATCATCAGTTCAATAAAAAAGAGAGGATCATCTCTCCTGGATCATCCTCTCTTATTATGTGGTGAACAGACTTATTTCAGTCTTGTATTTTTATGTACCTGTGCCAATTCTTTCATTTCTTTCGCGTTCTGGAATACAGCCTCCGTAATCTCCGCTCCTCCTAAAAGCCTTGCCAGTTCGCGGACAGAGTCCTCTCCTTCAAGAGGATGGATCTCTGTAATCGTCTCCATTCCCTTCTGATGTTTTTCAATCTCAAAATGCGTATCCGCCATAGCCGCAATCTGCGGAAGATGAGTGATGCAGAGAACCTGATGGCTTTTCCCGATCACCGCCATTTTTTCGGATACTTTCTGAGCGGTACGTCCGCTGATACCGGTGTCTATCTCGTCAAAGATCAGCGTCTCTATCTGATCCCGGTCCGCCAGGATCGCTTTCAGGGCCAGCATGATCCTGGAAAGCTCTCCGCCGGAAACGATTTTTCCCAGAGGCTTCACATCTTCGCCCGGATTCGTCGAAATTTCATATTCGATATCATCATACCCATTGTCGGTAAACTCTTTTTTCTTTTGGAAGCTGATACGGAATTTCACATCCAGGAAATTCAGATCACGAAGGCCTTCCAGAATTTTTTCTGATAAAGCGCTGCTATATTCTTTCCGGATTTCAGATAAATCATACGAATACTTTTCAAGCTCTTTTCGGGTCTTTTCCAGATTTTGCCGCGCTTCATGGAAACGTTCTTCAAATTTTTCAAGATCTTCCAG
>ERZ1090860.1162-NODE-1165-length-14539-cov-32.210163_pt1 | contig 14539 bp, 9 predicted proteins | sample MGYA00478483_ERZ1090860 | MGnify/ENA primary metagenome ERZ1090860 (study PRJEB33644, sample SAMEA5815741) | chicken gut metagenome | biome: Chicken; feature: Gastrointestinal Tract; material: Caecum | place: Ireland | collected 2019-01-01 | study: A study of...
ATGGCACGCCTGAAGGGACTCGAACCCCTGACCCACTGCTTAGAAGGCAGTTGCTCTATCCACCTGAGCTACAGGCGCGTATGGAGCGGGTGATGGGAATCGAACCCACGCGACCAGCTTGGAAGGCTGGGATTCTACCATTGAACTACACCCGCATGGGCGCCAACACCTTTGGCATGTCAGCCATAGAATAATAGCATATCCTTGCGAAATTGTCAACAGTTTTTTGCTCATTATTTGAGGGAACCGGAGGCGGCCCGCGCCCGCCTCCGGCTCCCCTGTGCCGCAGCCCTGCTTACCAGATGCCCAGCACGTGCTGCATGCTCAGGCTTACCGCCGCGATGGCCACCCAGCAGCAGAAGCCCATGAGGATGGGCTTGCCGCCGCTCTTTACCAGCTTGACCAGGTCGGTGTTCAGGCCGATGGCCCCCATGGCCATGATGATGAGGAACTTGGACAGCTCCTTGAAGGGGGCGAAAAAGCCGGGCTCCACCCCCGCTGCGGTGGCCGCGGTGGTGATTACCGAGGCCAGCACGAAGAACAGGATAAAGGTCGGGAAGACCTTTTTCAGGGAGAAGCCGCTCTCCCCGGCGCCGCCGGCCCTCCGCGCCTTTGCCGTGCGCCACAGGGCCAGAGCCAGGGTGATGGGGATGATGGCCAGGGTGCGGGTGAGTTTGACAATGGTGGCGGTGTCCAGGGTGTTGGCCCCGGGGTGCATCCCGTCCCAGGCGGCAGCCGCCGCCGTGACGGAAGAGGTGTCGTTCACCGCCGTGCCGGCGAAGAGGCCGAAGCCCTCGTTGCTCAGGCCCAGCGCACCCCCCAGAGTGGGGAAGAGCAGGGCCGCGGCCACGTTGAACAGGAAGATCACCGAGATGGACTGGGCGATTTCCTCGTCGTCGGCGCCGATCACCGGGGCGGTGGCGGCGATGGCGGAGCCGCCGCAGATGGAGGAGCCCACCCCCACCAGGGTGGAGATGTTGGAGGGTACCTTCATCAGCTTGTGCAGGGCAAAGGCCACCACCAGGGAGGTGGTGATGGTGGACAGGATGATGGGCAGGGACTGGAGCCCCACCTTGGCGATCTCTGACAGGTTCAGGCCGAAGCCCAGCAGGATCACCGCGTACTGCAAAATTTTCTTGGAGGTGAAGGCGATACCCGCCTGGGTGCGCCTCTTCTCCCGGTAAAACAGGGCGACTACCATGCCCGCCAGGATGGCGAACACCGGCCCGCCCACCACCGGCACCGCGCTGCCCAGCAGCCAGCAGGGCAGGGCGATGCACAGGCACAGAAGCAGGCCAAGCCCCCGGTCTTTCCAAACGCTCACAGCAGATTCCTCTCTTTCTACGGTTCTTGCCCCATCATACACCTGAACTTCTATCATGTAAAATGATACATATTTATTTTACCATAATATTATCTTATTTCTATTTTCGCCCGCTCCCGCCCTTGCCCCCAGGGCGCTTTTCCGGTATAATGTAGCAGAGTATTCTGCCATTTCATGATAAAGGAGCCCTGCCAGCCATGTTACAGACCGTCATCCCCCAGGGGTACGCCCCCTGCCTGAACCTGTACGATACCCAGAAGGCCATCGGCCTGCTCAAGCGCCTGTTTGAGGACACCCTGGGCGGCGCCCTCCACCTGCGCCGGGTATCCGCCCCCCTGTTTGTGGAGGCCTCCACCGGCCTGAACGACGATCTCAACGGCGTGGAGCGGGCCGTGTCCTTTGACATCCCCGACGCCGGCCGGGACGCCCAGGTGGTTCACTCCCTGGCCAAGTGGAAGCGCATGGCCCTGTACCGCTATCAGTTCTCCGTGGGGGAGGGCCTGTACACCGACATGAACGCCATCCGCCGGGACGAGGAGCTGGACAACCTCCACTCGGTGTACGTGGATCAGTGGGACTGGGAGAAGGTGATCGCCCCCCGGGATCGGACGGTGGAGTATCTCCAGCAGACGGTGAACACCATTGTGGCCGCCATGCGGGAGACCCAGTCCACCCTGCGCTCCGTGTTCCCCCAGCTCACCCCCCTGCCCCTGCTGGCGGAGGAGGTGTCCTTCGTCACCGCCCAGGAGCTGGAGGACCGCTGGCCCGACCTGTCCCCCAAGGAGCGGGAGGATGCCTGGGTAAAGGAGCACCCGGTCACCTTCCTCATGGGCATCGGCGGGGCCCTCAAGTCGGGAAAGCCCCACGACGGCCGGGCTCCCGACTACGACGACTGGAGCCTCAACGGCGACATTCTGGTGTGGAACTCGGTGCTGGGCCGGGCCTTTGAGCTGTCCTCCATGGGCATCCGGGTGGATGCAGCTGCTCTGGATCGGCAGCTCTCCATCGCCGGGTGCGACAACCGGCGGGAGCTGCCCTTCCACAAGCTGCTGCTGGAGGGCAAGCTGCCCCTGACCATCGGCGGCGGCATCGGCCAGTCCCGGCTGTGTATGCTCCTCCTGGGCAAGGCCCATATCGGCGAGGTGCAGGCCAGCGTCTGGGACGAGCAGACTCTCCAGGCCTGCCGGGACGCGGGAGTCATCCTGCTGTAAGCCCCGGCAGGAGCCGGAACAAAACAGGCCCCGGATTCCGTCTGGAATCCGGGGCCGTCTTTATTGGCTGCCAAGCAGCACCGGCTGGAGCTGCCTCCCCGCCAGAGCCGCGTCGATGGTATCCTCCACCTGGGAGAAGTCGGCCACCAGGGAGGTGGGCTTCTTCGCCGGATCGTCCTGCCGGAAGGGGACGAAGTAGACGTTTTTCTTGTCCAGCAGGGCACCGATGTTCCTGGCCGAGGCGGCCAGGCCGTCGTTGGTGGCGGGGCAGAGCACCACCGGCCGTCCGTTGCGCAGGTGGGCCTTGGCCGCCATGGTGACGGCGGTGTCGGTGACGCCGTTTGCCAGCTTGGCCAGGGTATTGCCTGTGCAGGGGCAGATCACCAGCACGTCCAGCAGGCCCTTCGGCCCGATGGGCTCGGCCCTGGCGATGGAGTCGATCACCGGCTTGCCGCAGATGCGCTCCATCTCCGCCAGGAAGTCGTGGGCCCTGCCGAAGCGGGTGTCGGTGACGGCGCTGGCCTCCGAGACAATGGGGGTCACGTCCCCATACCGGGCGCGCACCCGCCCCAGGGCGGCCATGGCCTGGCTGAATGTACAGAAGGAGCCGCAGAAGGCGAACCCCACCCTTACCTGTTGTTCCATGCTCACACTCCCAGTTCGCTCAGAATGTTGTAGATGGCGGTGCGGATGGCCCGGCCCGCCGTCACCGGAGCCACCTTGCCCGGCAGGGACAGAGCCCATACCACCTTTTTCCCCAGCCGGGCCGCCGCGTCCAAATCCACGCCGCCGGGCTTGGAGGCCAGGTCGATCACCAGGCAGTCCGGCCGGAGCTCGGCCAGCTCCGCCTCCCCCAGCACCCGGGCGGGCACGGTGTTGACCACCAGATCGTAGCCGCACAGCCAGGGCCGCAGCTGCCCGGTGTGCTCGGTGCCGAAGCCGAAGCTCTCCGCCCAGGCCAGGTCGGCGTATTTACGGGCGGCCACACTCACCCTGGCCCCCAGCCCCGCCAGCCGGGGAGCCAGGGCCCGGCCCAGCCGCCCGTAGCCGATCACCAGCGCCCGGGCCCCGTGGAGGGTGATGGGCAGCTCCTCCATGGCGATCTGAATGGCCCCCTCTGCGGTGGGGAGCGCATTGGTGAATGGACACAGAGAGCCAAGCCCCCGGCGCGATGATGCACACGGTGCCTCTGGCTATATTCAAGGACTCCACTACCCTGCTCACCAGGGGAGAGCTGACCGGCAAGGCCTGGTTTCCCCATCCCCATGCAATCAGGCAAGATACGGGCAAAGAATTCATAGAGTTCTAATGTGGGGGCTTCAAGCCTGTAGGCCAAAATGATTCCGGCGCCAGGCCGGCATCCCGCCCCGCAACTCAACGGGCTAAAGCCAGTTTCCCGCCAACGGAAAGGAGCTCTCTGTATGTCCGTATACTCTATCCACGGTTTTCTGCTGTGCGCCATGCTGCGAGCGGGCCATGCACTCCGCAACTGACGCACCCCTGCGGGTGGCCGCCTACTGCCGCGTCTCAACCGACAAGGAGGACCAGCGCAACTCTCTGGCCGCCCAGCAGGCATTCTTCCTGCGCTGCATCGAGGAACACCCGGGCTGGGTTCTCGTCGGGGTGTTCGCCGACGAGGGCCTGTCCGGCACCTCAGTCAAACGCCGCCCTCAGTTCACTGGGATGATCCAGCGGGCCATGGCGGGCGAGATCGACCTGATCCTCACCAAGGAGGTCAGCCGCTTCGCCCGCAACACCGTGGACACCCTCCAGATCACCCGTCAGCTCAAGGCCAACGGAGTCGGGGTGCTCTTTCTGAATGACGGCATTGACACCCGGGACAACGACGGGGAGTTCCGTCTCACCATCATGGCCAGCGTGGCCCAGGAGGAGAGCCGCAAGGTCTCCGAGCGGACCCGCTGGGGCCAGCTCCAGGCCATGCGCCGGGGGGTAGTCTTCGGGAACAACTCCATCTACGGCTACACCCTGCGGGGTGGACAGCTCACCGTGGAGCCGGAGCAGGCAGAGGTGGTACGCCGGGTATACCACAACTTTCTGGTGGAGCGCAAGGGCACCCACACCATCGCCCGGGAGCTGACCCGGTTCGGGATTCCGCCGCCCCTGCGGCCCGCCGGTCCCTGGTCGTCCACCATGGTGCTTCGGATCTTGCGGAATGAAAAGTACTGCGGGGATCTGCTCCAGAAGAAATACCGCACCACTGACCACCTGTCCCACCGTAAAATTCTCAATGATGGATTGGAGGAGCAGTTCTGCATCCGGGACCACCACGAGGCCATCATCAGCCGGGAGGACTTCCAGGCTGTCCAGGATGAGCTGAAGCGCCGTGCAGGAATGCCGGCAGAAAAGGGGCGCTTTTCTGCCCGGTACTGGTACTCCGGAAAAGTCCGCTGCGGCTCCTGCGGCAAGAGCTTCACGCTCAAGCGCACCCGCCGGACCAACGGCACGGAGTACACCCGTTTTGTCTGCCGGGGGCGACTGGACGGTACCGGAACCTGCCGGATGCGGGCCGTCCACGGGGAGGTCATCCGCACAGTTGCCCGCCATGTACTCCAGCAGCTGGCCCTGGACGGCCCGGCCATCATCGACCAGCTGATCCAGGAGCTGAAAACCCTTCGGGCAGATGGGGACGGTGACGAAGCATCCGAGATGCGGCTCCGTCAGGCCCTTCAGCGGCAGTCAAACCGGAAAGAGCGGGCCCAGGAGGCCTACCTGGACGGGGATTTGAACCGGGAGGATATGCGAAAACTGGTAGCCCGTTGCGAGGAGGAGATGGCCCGGATTCAGGCCGAGTTGGACCGTCTGGAGGCAAGGAAAGATGGCGTCCAGCTGGAGGAGCAGCGCTTCCACGAGATCCGCCAGCTGCTGGAGCGGGAACTTGCCGGCGGCGATAACGTCCTGGACGAACTGATCCAGCGCATCACCGTTCTGGAGGACTGCCTCCTGGTGGAGGTTGTAGAGCTGCCCGTCCGCTTTCGGGTTCATGCCGAGGGGATAGGCACCGGAAGGAATTACCATATCGAGGTGACGGAATGCACTCCGGAACCTCTCAGCTGAACTACATAGGGGGCGGGTTCTCCGCCCCCTCTCACAAAGGAGGATTTTGTCATAAATACTCGAAATTTGGAAAATTTTTTGTACAACAGCGTCACAGAACGGCTTTGCAAAGGAATCGCGTCAGGCCACTTTCTCCCCTTGGGGCGGGTCAATGGTGCAAAGAAGCTGCTCCGCCGCGCCCGCAAAATCATCGGCGCCCACCACGATTGGCAGAGAAACGGCAACGGCTTCCTCTTTCAGGGAAACGTACGGCTACTGTTCTGCGCAGTATGGGGCCCTATCTTCGCTGTCCATGCGGACGGGCATCTGGTTGCACGCCTGCGGGTCGCTCTGCTTCAGTACGATGCCGATGACCAGGTGGAAGCCTTTGCTGTGGAGGTGGCTAACGGCTCCGCACAGCTGGCTCGCCGGCTCTGCCTGGGCCAACAAGAGGCATCCGCTCTCACTGCTATGGCAAAGGTTGGTTTGGAATTATTTCCTAATATAGAGTATCTGTTGGAAATTATGCCTGCCGACATGGTGCCCACCAGGTCTCAGGCGGGACACTTTTCAATCCTACATGATGAGCGGAAATTTCTGGACGTGCTGACCGCTCTGGGCCACCCCGGACGTGAACTTGTGCTCACCGGTATACTGAACCAGCTCTCCCCATTCCTCCCGCCCGAATACCGCCCCTGTCTGCTCGTCAATCTGGTGGGCTGCGGCCAAGAATTATCCGTTGTCTGGAGTAGGCTAGATATGTTCAAGGCCAATGTGAAAAAGGCCAAAGATTCCGAACGGGCGAATCAACGGTAACAGGGTCGTGGAACTGTTGCCATTGCGGTATAAAAGGAGTAGAATGATACAAAACGGCATCGGATCAAATACGGAACGGATATGAAAGAGAAGGAGTGTGTCTCACATGAAAAAAGGCATCTCATTTTTCCTGTCTGTCGTTTTGCTGCTGACTCTCTTACCGGGGTCTGCCTATGCCGCCGAAAGCGGCATGGGGAATTTCCAACGGAACGGCTCCTATTACACCGGGCTGTTTACCGACGTCCCCGCCGACGCCTGGTATGCCGACGGCGTCGCTGCGGCCTATGAGCTGGGGCTGATGGTCGGCAGCGGCCAGAATACCTTCTCTCCCAATGGCACGGTCACATTGGCGGAAGCCGTGGCAATGGCTGCCCGGATCCACAGCCGCTACGGGAGTGGACTAGAGTCCTTCGCGCAAGGCTCACCCTGGTATCAGGTCTATGTGGACTATGCCGTGAACAACGGCCTCTTGCCCGCCGGCGAGTTCTCAGACTTCACCGTTCCCGCCACCCGGGGGCAGCTGGCCCATATCCTTGCCGCCGCCCTGCCGGCATCGGAACTGGCTCCGATCAACTCGGTCCCGACCCTGCCCGACGTGGATGACACCACCCCCTACCACGATGACATCTTTCTGCTGTACCGGGCCGGTGTGCTCACAGGAAACGACAGCGCCGGCACCTTCACCCCCAATGCGGCCATCACCCGCTGTGAGGTGGCCACAATCGCTGCCCGTATGGTTCAGCCAGATGCCCGCAGGCATCTGGCCGCCCAGGGCGGCGCCATCCAGCCATTGGGTCTTACCCGGCAGCTCGTCCAGCCCCAGGCGGTAGACGGGGTGGAGCCCTACAGCGATCACTACTTTGGAGATTCCCTCACCATTTCCGCCGACCTGTTCGGCGCCCCGGCGCTGGCCTATTCCCTCACCTTCTCCGACCGCACCAAATTCCCCGCGGCTGATCAGCTCCCGGCTGGCTACGACCCGGAGGCGCTGCTGGAGTGGGGAAAAGACCCCGGCCTCAACGTGGATATTCTCCACGCCCATGGGTTCACCGGAGAGGGGGCGGTTGTCGCCTATGTGGATCAGCCCATCGGAAGCTATGAACAGACCAGCGGGATCAATCTCCACTATGTCAACAACAGCAGCATCGATGCTGAGATGCACGGCCCTGCTGTGCTCTCCCTGCTGGCCGATCCGGACATCGGCACTGCTCCTGGCGCGGAGGTATACTACTACGCCCATGCCGCCTGGAAGGCAGATCAGACAACCCACGCGGAATGTCTCTACCAGATCATTGAGCAGAACAAGTCCCTGCCTGAAGGGGAAAAGATCACCATGGTAGGCTTTTCCGACAACATCGACGTGACCGAGGCCAATGCCCAGGCTTTCCGGGACGCGGTAGCCGCCTGTGAAGAGGCGGGTATCATGGTCTGGTTCTGTGGGGAATACGCTTCGGCGTCCTTCCTGCCGTTCAGCGACAAGAACAGCGTGCAGAGCGTGGTTCCGGATCTGTGGTATGGAAATCACGCACCAGAGCTGGTATTTGTCCCCGCCTCCGGGCGCACGACAGCGACCATCATGAGCGGTGCGTCCTATATCTACTGGAGCTCCGGCGGTCTGAGCTGGACCATGCCCTATATGCTCGGCCTGTACGCCATCGCCATCGAGATCGACCCGGCTCTGACCCAGGATGAACTGCGCACCCTGGTAGTAGAGACCGCCTACGACAACAATGGCATGAAGATCGTCAATCCGGTGGGTTTCATCGCGTCGGTGCTGGAGGGCGTCGGCCGCAGCCAGGAGGCGGAGGCCATGCTTCGGGATGTGGCGGCGCGCACCCGCTATCTCTATGCCGTCATGGATACGGCCGCCATGACACAGGAGGATCTGAACGCCGTGGGGCGTTATCTGGCATCCATCACGGACGCGACGGTCCTGGTGGCCGACGCCAGCTCCTTCTCCAACGCCGAGCAGCTCTATACCGCCCTACAGGCGGATGCCGCCCAGCGGGGCGGTACCGTGGCCGGCGTGCAGATCTTTGGCACTCCCTCCATGGTGCCCGCCTTCCGTGTCAACTACAAGGTGCAGATGCAGGGCGGTGTGGATGACAGCGGGGACTTCCTCACGGATCTGTTCTACGGCAACTTTGATAACGACGCAGATACCATCTCCAATGGCTACAGCGTCATGGACCACTTCGAACAGGGATGGGACGTCACCCTGGTTCCCCAGTGGCCGGTGGCCCGGCTTCCCCTGTCCAAGGGCCAGTTTACCGCCTTCTTCGACAAGTACGACCGCTTTGCCCGGGAAACCGGGCTCACCCAGCTGGAGCTGGTCAATTTCTCCAATCCCATCTTCGCCCAGAGCCGGCACATCGACGATATGGGCCGCTTCCTGAACCGGATGCACAGCGAGTTCAACCTGCTGGATGTGCCCTACCGGCTCTATGGCAACCTGGACGGGCAGTACCCTGTCACCACCAAGGTACTGGGCAACTTCACTCTGGAGAACCTGACCGCGGAGACCCGCTCGCGTCCTGTGGAGCTTCTGATCAACAGCCACGGCCAGTGGGACAACATCGACCAGTGCATCTATGTGGACGGCGAGGAACAGCGCATCTCCCTGCTGAATATGGATAACATCAACACGGTCCTGAACGGTGCGCCCTACTATCTGGACTGCTGGACCTGCCTCAACGGCTATGAGATGGAGAACAATCTCACCACCACCGCCCTGAACGGCCAGTGCGTGGGCATGTTCTCCGCCACCGCTGTTATCTCCAACAACGGTGTCAACTGCGATGCCAGCCTGTCCGACATGGCCAAGAGCAACTTCTACTATTTCTACTACGGCTATCTGAAGGCCCTCCACGAAGGACAGAGCCGCTCCCAGGCATTCTTTACCGCCCAGCAGGCATACGGGGAGGCCCTCCTGGCCGACAGCGCCAATCCGCTCCGGGGCGAGGGGAATTACCAGTTCAATCTCTGCAACCTCCTGACCTATCACAACTTCGGCGTGCTGGAGCCAAACGCCTCCGCCTCCTTTGAGGCCAACGGCTACATCGCCCAGGCTGGGCAGAGTGTCCCCAAGGAGTCGACCGGCTCGCCGGGCCACGGCACCAGCCCCTCCGGCACTGAAATTGTCCTGACGGACGGAAATCCGGTGGGCGAGCCGGCGGCGGTGGAGTATGCGGAAAACAACATGCTCCAGAGCGGCTCCTACACCATCCACGGCGTCACCGCGCAACGCCTGGATAACGGCTATACCCGGTATACGATAGACTACACGGCTCCGGCCGGTATGAGCACCTGTATATTCAGCCCTCCGAATGGTGATCTGTTCAAGATCTTCGGGCCGATCACTACCGGCGAGCGGGAGACCCTGATCTTTGACCTGGAGGACCAGGCGGTGGAAGAGTCCGGCGAAATTTCCATCAGCTTCAACTTCAATGACGATGACCGATTCTTTGTCTTTATCTGATGCCAATAACCCTATAGACGGGTTCCCCTATACCGTAAAATTCCTCCCGGAATAACAACCGGGAGGGATTTTTATGGCAAGTTATACAACCAATTATCAGCTGCACCAGTGGGTGCCCGAGGACAACTTCCTCAGAACGGATTTTAACCAGGATTTTCAGAGGATCGATACGGCCATCAAAGGGGTAGAGACGGGGGCCGGTGCGGCACTGACCTTGAAGGCGGACAAAACTGAGGTAGCAGCGGTACAGGCCCTGGTAGCAGAGAAGGCGGAGATTGTCACGGGCAGCTATACGGGAAGCGGCGGCACAAAGACCGTGTCCCTGGGGTTCCGGCCCAAGCTGGTCGTTGTGCCGCTCAGCGCCTATTACACGGCCGCGGCGGCCGCCGGCGGGAGCCCCTCGCAGATTTTTGTGACTTCCAACGGCTTCAGCGCGCAGGACGGGGGCGTGACCAGCCCCAACGAGAGCGGGCGCACCTATTATTACGCCGCCCTGCGGTAGACGGAAAACAGCCCCGGAGCAGTGCTCCGGGGCTGTTCCCTGCGCGGGGGCTGATCCGGTAAAAAACGTGAGATTTTGCTTACCAGGTCAGACCGCTGAAGTCGATGGTGTAGCTGACACCATTGAAGCTGTGAGTAGTAGTCTGATAAGTGCTGCTGTCGCTCACCAGCAGAAGCAGATTGTCGTCACCAATGGTGATGGAAACAATGGCCAGCTTGGTAGCGCTTGCACTGTGCTGCGTATTGTACCAACTCAGGATCTCAGAAGCTCCCACATTGCTCTTACCGGAAAGGTTATCATTGCCATACCAGAAGATGTTCAGAGAAAGCTGAGTCTGAGGATCCATGCTAGCAGTATTGTCGAGCGGAGTCATGGTTCCAATACTGCTCAGGGTGATCTTATGGTTGTTCTCGTCCACGTCCATTGCCACGTTGGTAGAGACACACTTCTCGACACCCTCAAACTTGGAGCCCTTGACCGCGTCGATCACGTCCTGGGTGGAACCGGCAATATTGGCAAGGCCCTTCACATTGAAGGTGACATCCGCGGTGACCTTGTAGGTGGTGCTGGGCTTGGAGCCGGCGTCGCCGATCTCCACGGTCTTGGTGCCCTCGGTGGCGGTCAGCTGCTGGCTGCCGGTCAGGCTGGAGGACACGGTGACCTCGGTGCCGGCGGCAACGACCTGACCAGCGGTAATAGTATTGCCATTGACCGTCACGGTGACGTTCGCACCAGCGGTGGCCTGATAGGCGTCCACAATGGCAAAGGTCTTGTTGGCGGAAGCGGCCAGAGAGGTGGAGGAGTAAGACTCACCGGAATCAGCCGGGATGTCGAACACCCAGTAGCTTCCGCTCTGGATCACACGGGCATCGCTGGCGTTCACACCGGTGTAGCCGGGGGCGTTGCGCTCCAGGAAGGAGGCACCGGCCTTGTAGCTGGTGAGCTGGGCGTACTCGTCCTGGGCAAACAGGCCCACATAGCGGCCGTTGTAGGTCACGCGGTAGACCTGAGTCACGGGGATGGAGACGGTCAGGCCGGAATTCTCGTCCCGGGCAAACACGTCACCCATGTTATCCGCGTTCAGATTCAGGCTGCCAGTGCCGGCGTAGATGTTGCCAACGGTGATGTTGGTGAAGCCAGCGTCGCGCAGCTCATTGGTGATGGCGCGGGCGATCTCCAGCTGGGTGGCGTCGTCGGGGTTGTAGACGCGGACCTGCTTCTGGTCGTAGTCCACCCGCAGATCGCCGGGGTCGTCCTTGTCGTCGGAGGGCTTGGAGTCGTCATAATCCCAGATCCAGGCGGTCTGGAGCACCTTGTTGTCGTTGGTGGTGATGATGACGGCGTTCTTCAGCGCGCCCACCACAAAGTCGCCCTTGGAGACCTCGTCGCCAGCCTTGGACGCGTCGGTGACATCCCACACCTTGGAGTTGCCCACCAGAGTGGGATACACCCGGCCGGAGTAGTTGTAGTCGTTGTCCTTGTTGTTGTCCACGTCCAGAGTGCCGTTCTTCAGCAGCTCGGCGGTGGTGGCGGCGGTACGGCTGTTCAGGTTGAGGTCGTAGGTGCCGTCGGCGTTCTCGCTGTAGGTGTAGGCCACCATGTAGGCGTAGCCGTCGGGCTTGTCGAACTCGCTCTCATAGTCGTCCTTGCTGACATCGATGGACTTGGTGGTGCCGTCCTCGAACACCACGTTCAGCTCCAGGATCTTGGAGGTGACCGCGTTGGCGTCCAGGACCAGCAGCCAGTTCTGGGTGTTGGTGCTGGTGCGGGCGTTGAACAGGACCACCTCGGCCAGGTTGGTGGCGGCGTAGGTCTTGTCCTCGGTCTTCTTCAGCACGGGGTAAACCTGAGCACCGGTACCCTCAGCCACGTTGCTCATCTTGTCCCAGCCGGTGGCCACGCCATAGAGCACGTCGCCCTCCTTGTAGGAGGTCTCGTAGTACTTGCCGCCCTTCTTGAGGTCTTTGTCCTCCACCACATCGTAGTAGAAGGCGACGGTGTTCTTGTCGATGGCAAACACGCGGCCGCTGTCGGTGATGGCGCCGTCCTTGTCGTTGGTGGCCTTCACGGTCAGGTAGCCGTCGCCGTTCTCGTAGGCGCCGGTCAGCACGTACTGGGTGTTGGGGGTGGAAGAGGGATCACCACTAGCGTCACCGAACACCAGCTTATTGGCCGCCGCGTTCTCCTCCATGTAGACAACATCACCGCTGTTGAGGTTGCCGCGGTAGTCGCCCTTGTTGTCGGCCAGGAAGTCGCCCTCGCTGACCTTGGAAGTAACATCGCGGCTGTTTGCCAGGTTATGCTGGCTCAGGACGCTCTTGATGGTCAGCATATCGTCGTCGGACAGGGTGTAGGTGATCACGGTGCCAGCGGCGGCGCCGGTATCAAAGCCGCCCAGCACGTCCTCGGTGCCCATGTAGGCCCGCAGGTCGGAGTCATTGTCGCCGAAGGCGTTCTTCTTGGAGGCGTTCCAGTTGATGTAGTAGGTGCCCTCGGTGCCGTCGGCCTTGAGGATCTTCAGCTGGCCCTTCACGTCCAGGGCGTTCTTGGTCCAGGCGGAGTCCAGAACCAGGGCGTAGTTGGTCACGACCTCCTCAGCGGGGCGGAAGGCCACGATGTAGGAGCCGGTGGAGTCCAGGATGAAGTCGTACTTGGTGTCAAAGCCCACATCGCCCTTGGCATCCTCAATCAGGAAGCGGGCCATATCGGCATCCACCATGGTGATGGCATCCAGAATGTAGGACTGCTTGTAGGTGTCGCCGTCGTCGATGGTGATGTACAACTCGTCGTCCTTGTCGCGATCCACACGGGTCATGGTGCCGGTCACGACCTCAGGCACGGTGATATAGGTGCGGCCGCCGTACTGCACATACAGGATCAGATCGTCGGTGGTGACGGTATCCTCGTTGGGATACACCACGTCGGCGAAGTCCACGGCGATGGTCTCGGTCTTGCCGTTCAGCAGATCCTTGGTGTCGCGGGTGGGGGTGTAGAAGCTGAGGGTCTCGTTCTTCTCGCTGTAGCGGGTGATCTTGGACAGGGTCTCCTGCAGGTACAGGACATAGTCCACGTCGCCGTCGTTGTTGTTGTCAATGACCTCGACGGAGATGCCGTTCAGGTTGAAGCTGGTGCCGTCCTTCTCGCTGGAGACGTAGTTGTTGATCATGGCCTCGGCGTCAGCCTCGGTCTTGTAGTAGCCGTAGTTCACATAGAACTCGGTCTCGTCGGTGATGGACAGGCCGGTGCCCTTCAGGTAGTCCTTCACGGTGTCCTCGGTGGCGGTGGTGGTCTGGATCACGTTCTGGTCATCCTTGGTGGCCACGCCCAGCACCTTGGAGTTGGACAGGATGGTGGTTTTTTCGATGTACAGAGTCACGGTCTTGCCCAGGTACTCCACGGGGGTATCCACGTTGAACTGGATCTGGCCGGGCTGACGCACGCCCTCGCCGGTGGTGGTGTTGGCGGTGGTGGAGGAGTACAGGATCACATTGTCCAGGGTGGTCTTGCCATCCTTCAGAGCCGCGTCGGAGTCAGTCTGGTCCAGCTCGGCCCACTTGTTGCCCACCACGACGCCCTCCACCTTGTACACGCCGTACATGGCGCTCAGGATGGTGCGGCTGTCGGCATAGGCCAGGGCGTAGCCGTTCTCGTACTTCTCGATCATCTCCACGTCCAGGGCGTTGTAGATCAGCAGAGCCGCGTCATCACGGTTCAGAGGCTGGCTTACGTCCTTGGTGAAGTTGCGGAAGATGCCCAGGCGGGAGGCCAGAGCGTTGGTGTTCAGCGCCCAGTCGGTGCCCTCCAGGCCCTCGATCTTGGGATCATAGCCGGCGGCCACCAGCAGCATCTTGGCGGCCTCCACAGCGGTGACACCCGCGTTGGGGTCAAAGGTGCCGTCGCCGCGGCCGGCGATGATGCCGGTGGTGTAGCAGAAGTTGATGTGGCCCTTGGCCCAGTTGTTGTCGATGTCAGTCAGGCCCGTGGGGCTGTTGACATACAGAGCGCTGTTGTCGGCGCCCTGGTTCATGATGACGGAGATCATCTTCGCCATCTGGGCACGGTCCACGCCCTCGCCAGGCGCATAGGAACCATCGGGCTTGCCCTCGATGATACCCAGCGTGGTGAGCATGGAAACCGCATCCTTGTTCACGATC
>ERZ1090860.1166-NODE-1169-length-14505-cov-6.076125_pt1 | contig 14505 bp, 12 predicted proteins | sample MGYA00478483_ERZ1090860 | MGnify/ENA primary metagenome ERZ1090860 (study PRJEB33644, sample SAMEA5815741) | chicken gut metagenome | biome: Chicken; feature: Gastrointestinal Tract; material: Caecum | place: Ireland | collected 2019-01-01 | study: A study of...
TTATTAATAGAATGTTACGATTCTTTTACAAAACAAAGAAGGAGAGACAACGGATGAAAAGTATTGTAAAAAGGCGGAAGATATGGCTGCTTTTGTTTCTGTTCGTGGGACTGGGACTATGGGCTGCCCATGGACAGAAAACGGAGGCGGCCATTGTATCAACAAATCACCAGAAATATACATATGCGGAGTATCGGAAAGATTTAAAACAGCTGGAAAAGAAATATCCGGATCGCTGCCAGGTCAATGTCATCGGACGGTCAGCGGATGACCGGAACCTTTACGAGGTGGTTTTGGGCAATACCCAGGCGAAAAAACATCTGGTGGTCATTGCGAATCTTCATGCGAGGGAATATATGACAACGCAGCTTTGTATGCGCCAGCTTGAGTATTATCTGAAGAAATATAATAAGAAGATCAGCGGCGCGAAAGTGGCGGACGTTCTTGACAAAGTTGCCATTCATTATGTGCCGTCCGCCAATCCTGACGGAACGGCCATCAGTCAGTTTGGATTTGGGGCCATACGGGATAAGAGTCTGCGGGCAGCCCTTCGTAAGATGCCGGGAAGTGCTCTGAGATGGAAGGCCAACGCCCGGGGCGTGGATCTGAACCGGAATTGGGCCGTGGCGTTCCGAAAGGGCGGTGTCCGCGGATATGCCGGTTTCCATGGCAGCAAGGCGGCCAGTGAGCCGGAAGTAAAAGCTCTGGTCAAAATGGTCAACCGGATTGAGAAAAATGGTCAGATTGCGGGTGTGGTCAGCTATCATTCCACCGGATCCATTTTATATGGAAGATGTGCCAGCAACGCGGAAACAAAGGTGGGGCAGGTGACTGACCGCATGTATAGGACGGCACAGAGTCTGACAGGCTATCGCCTGATGCCGACAGAAAGTCTCAGCTCAGCAGCAGGATGTTCCAGGGAATATTTCCTTTATAAGAGAGATATCCCGTGTATCACCCTGGAAGTGGGACGAGGCACCTGCCCGCTGGGTATCCGCGAATTCCCCTCTATCTGGAGAAAAAATAAAAATGTGGTCATCCGGGAAGCCATGCTGTTTGACTGAAAGAATAAAAAAGTGAATGAAAAATAAAAAGAGAGACGCAGCTCAAAGTCATTGAATAAAGACATGAGTGCGGTCTCTCTTTTTTTGTAAGATCATTTTCCTCTCAGCCGGTATACAGACAGCTCTCGCAGAGAAATCTGCCTGTATACCAGGAGGTATCCTGTGCAGAAAGATTTTTAGATATCATTGAACAAACAGCAGCGGTCTGCCTGTCCGGCGCCGGACAGGCAGGAGGCACCATCTGTTTAATAGCTCTTATAAGGCTTCTCCATTAACTTTACAAACTCGTATAAAGTCATGGCAGAAACACCGGTGCCGCCCTTGGAGTAGATCTCGGTGTCCGCGTCGGAGTCTGAAGTTCCGGCGATATCCATATGAATCCATGGCTTTCTCTCCACAAATTCATTGAGGAATCTTGCGGCTGCGATGGCACCGCACTGTGTGCCGCAGTTGGCGATATCCGCCACAGAGGAAGCGTTCAGGTCTTTATATTCCTCATCGCCCATTGGCATGCGCCAGATATTTTCTCCGGCAAGAATGGAAGCCTGCACCAGTTTTGCGACCAGATCGTCGCTGTTGCTGAATACGCCGGTGTAACGGCTGCCCAGGGCAACTTCACATGCGCCGGTCAGGGTAGCCACATCGATGATGGCGGTGGCGCCGCATTCCCGGATGGCGTAGGTGATGGCGTCTGCCAGAGCCATGCGGCCTTCCGCGTCAGTATTGACAACTTCGATGTATTTACCGTTCATGGAAGCGATGATATCTCCCGGTTTCATGGCTTTGCCGGAGATCATATTTTCACAGGCCGGAATCACGGCAGTTACATTGATGCCCAGCTTCGCCTGAGCGATGGCTCCCATGGCGGCGATGACAGCGGCAGCCCCGCCCATATCTCCGTGCATTCCTTTCATGGAGACGGAAGGTTTCAGATTATATCCGCCGGCATCAAAACAGATGCCCTTGCCGATCAGAGCAATCTTTTCCTCGTCGGTGACCCGTCCGTTGTACTCCATCACAATGAGCTTCGGAGCCTGTTTGGAACCTCTGGCCACAGCCAGGAAAGCGTTCATGCCCAGAGCTTCGCAGTCTTCCCGCTCGAGAATGGTACATTTGATGTTCTGCTTCTCGCAGACTTCCTTTGCTGCGTCGGCGAGGGCAGAAGGCGTCATTACATTTGCCGGCTCGTTGACAAGATCTCTGGCCAGAGCAACGGCAGATGCCATCATATGGGAATATTGTTCTTCTTTTTTGAAAGAAGCGGAATCCACGCCGGTGAGAATGCCCAGATTCAGTTCCGGGGAATCCTTTTTATCGGAATGGTATTTATCAAAAGAGTAATCTGCGAGAAGAATGCCTCTCATGGCGGAATTCAGCCAGTAAGCCACGTCGTCGCCGATGGCGGTCATCAGCAGATTATGTCCCTTTAACTTCTTTGCCTCTTTCAGAGCGGCGCCGAACTGAAGCTGATATCTTCTCGGTGAGGCGTGCTCCGGAATACCGATAAAGATCAGGTTATAATAAGGCTGTCCCTGGTAAGAGAAATCTTTGCCCCGAAGTCCATACACCTTGCTTCCGCCAACCAGGTCATCGTCCTGGAGAGCTTTAAAAATCTCGCTGACCTTGCCAAGTTCAATGCTCAGACGGTTTTTGTGGTTATATGTAACGAGCAATGTATCAAATTCGTAATCCTCCAGATCTACGAGACGTTGTATTTGCATTTTGATACGCTCCTTTCTTAAAAATGACATCTGTTTTTCAATGACAGGGGAATCACGGCGGGCAGGTTCGTCTTCGGAAAATAAATATGCCGCCGCAGGCGCATACTATCCCCTTTATAAAAGATAGCTATAGTATAGCACAATTGGAATTTGAAAAACAGAAAAAACTTGTACATAATACATAAATTTTTAGTGATAAGAAAACGGTTTTTGCATAAACTTTTTATAAACAGGGTAATTTTTTGGCGGTTTTATCTAAGATTGACAAGAAGAATTTTTTTCAGTATAATAATTAACATAGTTAATTAACAAGAGCAACTATTTTTGTGAAAGATTGGCGGGTGATGATTTCTTACTGCCCGCAGATCAGACAGGGAAAACTGTTTATGTATGATTTGGTTTATAGAAAGGGGACTGACAGACATGAATGAATATTCTGCAATGACACCGGAGATTCAGAAGCTGGCCGCTATTTGCATGGAGCATGGTCAGATACCAGCGGGTTTATATGATACCTACCATGTTCTCCGGGGACTCAGAGATGTGAATGGAAAAGGCGTTCTGGCGGGACTGACAGACATTTCCACCATTACCGCTTCTAAGATCGTGGACGGAAAAAGCGTTCCCTGCGAAGGTGAGCTGAGATACCGGGGTTACGATATCAAGGATCTGGTTTCCGGATTTGCCAGGGAAGAGCGATTCGGTTTCGAGGAAACCGCATTCCTGATCCTGTTCGGCCGCCTGCCGGCTGCGGAAGAGCTTGCTGATTTCCAGAAACTGCTGGGAAGTTACCGAACCCTTCCGACCAACTTTGTCCGGGACGTTATCATGAAGGCGCCGAGCAAAGACATGATGAATACCCTGCAGAGAAGTATTCTGACTCTCTACAGCTACGATGACATGGCGGACAATATTCAGATTGACAATGTACTGCGCCAGTGCCTGCAGCTGATCAGCACCATGCCGATGCTGGCAGTGTACGGCTATCAGGCGTATAACCACTATGTGGAAGGCAAGAGTTTTTATCTGCATTCCGCAAAGCCAGAGCTGTCCACAGCGGAAAATATTCTCCGCCTGCTGCGTCCGAATAAGAAATATACGAATCTGGAAGCGAGAATTCTTGACATCGCCCTTGTGCTTCATATGGATCACGGCGGCGGCAATAACTCCACCTTTACAGATCACGTGGTAACCTCTTCGGGAACCGATACGTATTCCGCCATCGCCGCGTCCCTGGCATCTCTGAAAGGACCGAAGCACGGCGGCGCGAACCTGAAGGTAGTCCGCATGTTTGATGAGATGAAAGAAGAAGTCAAAGACTGGAAGGATGAGGACGAGATTAAGAATTATCTGCTTCGCCTTCTCAATAAAGAAGCCTTTGACCACAGCGGCCTCATCTACGGTATGGGACATGCCGTTTACTCCATTTCTGACCCGAGAGCGCAGATATTCAAAGGATATCTGGGTAAACTGGCTATTGAGGAAGGCTACGAAGACGAGTTCCATTTCTATGAGACCGTGGAACGCCTGGCCACAGAACTTATCACCAGCCGCCGGAAGATTTACAAAGGCGTCAGCGCCAATATTGACTTTTACAGTGGATTCATGTATCGTATGCTCGGTCTGCCGGATCAGCTTTTCACACCGATGTTCGCTGTAGCCCGTGTGGTCGGCTGGAGCGCACACCGTATCGAGGAGCTTATGAACTGCGATAAGATCATTCGTCCGGCATACCAGAGCATTGCCGCAGAGAAAACATACGTGCCTATGTCTGAGAGAAAGGCAGAAGAGTAGAGAGCAGATCTGGGAGGAAATATGGAATTCGAAGAAGCAGGGCCATCGGAACAAAACGTACAGCAAATGCAGAGTGAAGAAGATTATCACGAACGAGAACGTTGTCAGGGGAAATGTCAGGCAGAAGACAGCGACAGCCAGACTGAACATCAGACGATCTGTACCGACGATTATAAAGAGCTGATCGTGCAGATGCGTAAATCCAGCCTTCTGTTCCAGCAGATCAGCAGTGTCCCTCTGGGGGAGCTGACCATGCTGCTGGCCATCAGCCGACAGTCGGAAAGAGTTGGCTCCGTCCGGGTCTCTGGCCTCGGAACCGCCATGAAGCTGTCCCGTCCGGCCGTCTCGCGGATGCTCCATGTCCTCGAGAAAAAGGGATACATTCAGATGAAGAACGGCGAGGAAGACCAGAGATATGTCTTTGTCTCCCTCACTGAAAAAGGACAGGAGCTTCTGCACCAGGAACTGGCCTACGGTTATCAGGTGCTCGAAAAGGTAAGAGATCGTATGGGTGACCGGTGCCTGACTGACTATCTGCATTATTGTGGAAAGTTCCATGAGATTCTGTCAGAGGAAATAACAAAGTTGAATAAGAAGTAAGGAAATGCAGATTTTCCGGTGTGAAAGATATTGTCAGCAAACGGCAGGATGAAATATCGGAAAATAATAAAAAGCAGCCGCAGAAACCAGTGAAATTCCGGTCTCTGCGGCTTTCCTTGTCTGAAAATATTTTGATCCGAAAACAAGTTATCTGGAAACCATTATTCTCCAAATACCGCGATATAGTCTTTCTTAAACTTCTCAATGCCGGCGTCGGTCAGCGGATGTTTTGTCATGGTCTCGAGAACGCTGTAAGGAACTGTCGCGATATCAGCTCCTGCAAGAGCGCAGTCTGTCACATGAATCGGGTTGCGGACGCTGGCAGCGATGATTTCTGTATCAATGTCAGAAACGGCAAAAATCTCTGCGATTTCCCGGATCAAATCCACGCCGCGCACGTTGATGTCATCCAGACGTCCCAGGAACGGAGATACATAAGTAGCGCCTGCTCTGGCAGCCAGAAGCGCCTGGTTGGCGCTGAAAATCAGAGTCACATTTGTCTTGATGCCCTCTGCGCTTAATACTTTGACAGCCTTCAGTCCTTCCACAGTCATCGGAATCTTCACAACCATATTCGGGTGAATGGCAGCGATCTCCCGGCCTTCCTTGATCATGCCTTCAGCGTCTGTGGTGGTCGCCTTTACCTCACCGCTGATCGGGCCGTCCACGATGGTGGTGATCTCTTTGATAACCTCGTTGAAATCCCGGCCTTCTTTCGCGATCAAAGACGGATTGGTGGTAACGCCGCAGATAACGCCCATATCATTAGCCTTGCGGATATCCTCTACTTTTGCCGTGTCAATAAAAAACTTCATAATACAGTCCTCCTCACACATGTATTGCCCTGATGTCTGCGTCTGATTATGTAAATGGCAGGCATCGTATGTAAAAGTATCTATTGCAACATTTTCTTAGAAAAGAAAAATGAAGTTGCCATATCGTTGTGGTATTTCAGAAAACAAAGAGTGCTTACAGCATTTTGGAATGTTTACAGCAAGTGCTGCAGCACTTGTTAGAAAGAGTTCCGTTACCGGCTACTGGTTTAGTCACCGGCGGTCTCGATAAATTTCTCCGTCTCCGTGGTCAGAGCCATCTCGCTGTGAATATTGTAGAGCGCCGCCAGTTTGCTGACTGCAAATAATGTTTCCCCCAGTTTTGCAGTGAGCTGGTCTTTGTTATCGGAACTGGCAGCGGCCTGCTGCAGATTCACTACGGATTCCAGTATTTCCTTAAAAATATCCTCTTCCCGGAAAGAAATCAGGTCGTTCTTTTTGGCTTTCTTCAAAACCTTCTGACTGCGGATCAGAGCCGGAAAAGCTGCCGGAACACTGGTGAGTTCCGCCGCTGCTCCGGAATGCGCTGCCGCCTGTTTGGAATTTTCCGGCCCGGTTTGTGCCGCCTGCCCGGAATTTCCCGATTTGGATTGTGCTGCCGCCTGGGCCTCCCGGTGTTCCTGCTCCTTAATGGCCTCCCAGGCTGCCCGCCGTTCCTCGTCATTTTTGTAAGTCTCTCCGGCAAACACATGGGGATGCCGGCGGATCATTTTCTTTGTGATGCCGTCAATGACATCCTCAAGGGTAAATTCGCCCATTTCTTCGGCAATCTGGCTGTGCAGCATCACCTGCAGGAGCAGATCCCCCAGTTCCTCACACAGGTTGGCCGGATTGCCGGTGGCGGTCAGATCACTCACCGCCTGATTGACTTCATAGGCTTCTTCTATGGTATTGCCCTTCATGCTCTCGTGGGTCTGCGCCCTGTCCCAGGGACAGCCGTTCTCGCTGCGGAGAGCGGCGACCACCGCATGGAGTTCTTCAAAAGTAAATTGTCTGTCCATCATACGCTCCGTTCTGTTACAATTTTCCTGTAATTATTATACCAATACAATTGGCAAAAATCCATATACTTTTCTTGTGTTTTAGCGGGAATCTATTATAATATTTATAGCAAAGGACAAATAAATTTGTCATTTACTATAACCCTCCGGGGGATGTGCGCGATTTTTGTGAGGAAGAGTCTGCGCTTACGCGCGGCAAAAACCGTACCGGCTGCCCCCACTGCCGGGTTTCGGAATTTTGGGAGGACCATATGAAAAAATTTAACTACCGATTAACCGTCAATATCAGCCAGAATCTCATGCAGCTGGGATTCCGCTGTCAATTGCCGGACGAAATGCAGAATAAAAAAATCCGACTGCAGGCCGTATTTGCCCAGCGTCAGGTGGACCGGCGTTTTCCCATGGATGTGCGGATTGAGGAAAGCGAATCCGGTCCACAGATCATGGCGGATGCCGAGATCGAGCTGCCTTATGTCTTCCGCCAGCCGCCGAGACACAAGGTCACAGTCACCTTTGCCCTCTGGTGCGGCGTCAAAGAGTGGATTCTCGACGACCAGCCGTTCCCGGTGCGGAGGGAGCTTTTCGCCCGCCCGGAACAGAACGGAAGAAGAAATATACTGAAATTCGGCTGCTGCACCATCGGCCTGCCGTTTCTCATTGCCCGTGCCTGGTTTCAGGAGAATAAGAACCTCGCCAGAGCAGTCAAAAAAGCCAACGACACCGTATACCGCCTGAGCGGCTGCAGCTACAGCCCGAGACAACGTCACACGGACTATTTCGCGTCAAAATACGAGCAGTACGTTTCCCAGAACAAGACGCTGACCGGCAACAAAGTCCTGTTTTTATCCGAGCGTCTGCCGGAAGAGGGCGGAAACCTGCAGCTGATCCGCGAAAGATTCGAAAACGACCCGGATATTGAAGTGACAGAGTTCATCAATACCCACACCGTGGACGTCCTCAAGAAGAAAGAACTCCGCGAATGCGCCAGAAAATGTGCCGAAGCCCGGGTGATCATCCTGGAAGACTTTTACCCGCAGCTCCACCGGCTGAACATCCGCCGGGAAACCAAAGTGGTGCAGCTCTGGCATGCCTGCGGCGCCTTCAAGACCTTCGGCCTCACCCGCATGGGCAAACCCGGCGGCGCGCCGCAAAGTTCCATGAACCACAGAAACTATGACTTTGTCAGCGTCAGCAGTGAGACCATCCGCGACATTTACGCGGAAGCCTTTGCCATCCCGACCAGCAAAGTCAAAGCTCTCGGCGTGCCTCGCACGGACGCCTTTTTTGACTGGCAACGGAAAATGAAAAAAAGAGAGGAACTCTACGAAAAGTATCCGTTCCTCCGGGACCAGAAAATCATCCTCTTTGCTCCGACCTTCCGGGGCGACGGCAACAAAGATGCCTACTATCCGCAGGATGCTTTTGATATCAACGCCTTTATGGAAAAAATGCCGGAAGATACTGCCTGTATTGTCAAACACCATCCGTTTGTCCATCAGCCCCTGGACATTCCGTCCAGATGGCAGAACCGGGTGCTGGACCTTACCGGCAGGGACCACATCAACGACCTGCTGCTGATCACGGACCTGCTCATCACCGACTACAGCTCCAGCATCTTCGAGGCAGCCCTTCTGGAAGTGCCGATGCTCTTCTACGCCTTCGACGAAGAAGAATACATGGCCAGCCGGGATTTCTACTTCGCCTACGAAGAGATGGTTCCGGGCCCGGTAGAACACACCTTCGCCGGCATGACAAGAACCGCCGCCCGCATGGCGGCCGGCCGGTGGAATCCGCTGGAAGAAGAAAAGTGGATGGAGATAAAATATGAAGCAGAACAGAAGAAAACTTTCCGGCCGGAAGAGTACAGATCAAACCAGCAGGAGACCGGGACCGGTGCCGGAAGGGAGCAGACCCAGGCGGCGCTCTCTCTGTCACAGCGGATGAACCAGTTCCGGGAAGCCTTCCTAAGCGCCCTGGACGGTCACAGCACAGACCGCATCGCCGCATATATTAAGGAGAATTATCTGGAAAATGAGAAATAGAAGGAAAGAAGATGCCGGGCTTATGAAAACGATCATAGCAATCTTAACGAGTGCAACGCTAAGAGAAACAGCCATGGCAAAGCCGGCGGGTATCACAAAAAAACGATCAGGTATTTCCCACAGGACAGTCATCTGGTTTGCGGTACTGATTTTGGTCGTAACTGCCCTGTGCCCTCTGGCAGCGGCGCCGCTTCAGACACAGGCCAAGGCCGTCACCACGGTAAAGAAAAAGCAAAACATTAATATGAAAAAGCTCACGGGAAAGCTCAAAAGAAAAATCGCGGCTACGACCCCGGCAGAAAAGGCAGGCAGCGATCTGACGCTCCACCATCCTGCTGCCCGCCTTACCACGGCAAGACTGCCCCAGGGGTACACCCACGATGACACCTATTATTATTACATTTCCCAGCTGGCCAACACAGGAAAACACAAAAATGACCTGCGGCTGACCCGCATAAAATACAAAGGATTCGGGAAATATACCGTAGACTATATGACCCTGAAACAATTCGGCCACGGAACCAACCTGGACTGCGTTACCGTAAACGGCGTTACCTGGCTCTGGACCGGCAGCGACCCCTCCGGCAGCAGCCAGAACACCTCAACGATCACCTGCTTTACCTACCGGGCCGGCACGACCCTGCGCCGCCATGGCCAGTATACCTACCGCATTCCAATCTCCGGTTCCGGCGGCAGCCGCTACGCGGCCAACTGCTATCCCGCCATCAGCGCAGACGGCAGCCAGCTGGCCGTCCGCTTCACCAGCAACGGCGGACAGCAGTTCCAGATTTACGACCTGACCGACGGCACCACCATACATCCGAAGAAAATTAAGAAAACTGTAAGAGTAAAAAGCACCCCCGGCGACTTCCAGGGGTTTGACATCTGCGGCACAACCATATATACTTTGGAAGGCACAAGAAGCAAGAGCGAGATGCGCCAGCTGGGCAAAGCTTCCAGCTTTGCGCCAATCCGCATCCGTGCCTATAATTACAAAACAAACAGTACATCCACCCGCAAAATCAAAGGCGCCAAAACCTTGAGCCACCGCGAACCGGAAGGCATCCAGGTGGCAGCAGACGGAAGCATAGAGATCATGATCGCGTCCCACTATAAAGAACTATACACCTGCGCCAACATATACCAGGTAAAGGGCGGGATGAAATAGGCAGTTTTCCATTGTCTAAAAAGAAAGAATATGATATAGTATATGAAATAAATTTGCTAAAATATGACATTTTGAGGCATGCGATCTTAGTTTAGTTAAGCGCAAAGGCTTTTTGCTTTCAACTATACGCATGTGCGACAGTTAGAAATTGACAGCAAGACTATGAAGAAAAGCATCTAAAACATCTATAATACAGGAGGAAATGTAAACTATGAAAGGTATTATCCTGGCAGGAGGATCAGGAACCAGACTGTACCCATTGACAAAGGTGACCAGTAAACAGCTGCTCCCGATTTACGACAAGCCAATGATTTATTATCCCATGAGTGTCATGATGATGGCGGGGATCCGCGATATTTTGATTATTTCCACGCCGATGGATACGCCAAGATTCGAAGCGCTTTTGGGAGATGGACATCAGTTTGGTGTCAATTTAAGCTATGCTGTACAGCCAAGCCCGGACGGCCTTGCACAGGCATTTATTATCGGAGAAGAATTTATTGGCAATGATTCTGTCGCCATGGTTCTCGGCGATAATATTTTCCATGGACATGGCCTTAAAAAGCGCCTTCGTGCCGCGGTGGAAAGAGCGGAAAAAGATGCCGGCGCTACAGTATTTGGTTATTATGTGGATGATCCGGAGCGATTCGGCATTGTGGAATTTGATAAAGAAGGAAAGGCAATATCCATTGAAGAGAAACCGGAACACCCGAAGAGCAATTACTGTGTGACAGGATTATATTTTTATGATAATCGTGTGGTTGAATATGCCAAAAATCTGAAGCCATCAGCACGTGGTGAGCTGGAGATTACTGATCTGAACCGGATTTACCTGGAGAATCAGGAACTTCATGTGGAGCTCTTGGGACAGGGATTTACCTGGCTGGATACAGGAACCCATGAGAGTCTTGTGGATGCCACGAATTTTGTAAAAACTGTGGAACAACATTCTCACAGAAAGATCGCCTGCCTGGAAGAACTGGGCTATATCAATGGCTGGATTGGAAAAGACGAGGTCATGGAAACCTATGAGATTATGAAGAAAAATCAGTACGGTCAGTATCTGAAAGACGTATTAGACGGAAAATATCTGGATTAAGATTAGTTTTTATATTCGCAAAAATAAAATAAGAATGAATAAAGAGGAAAGAGTTATGACAATAATTGTAACCGGCGGAGCCGGATTTATCGGAGCAAATTTTGTATATCTGGAGTTAAAGGAACATCCGGATGACCGGATTGTCTGCATTGATAAACTGACTTATGCGGGCAACCTGGAAACATTGAAAGACGCCATGGAGAATCCGAACTTCCGTTTTGTGAAGATGGATATCTGTGACAGGGAAGCAGTATTTAAACTGTTTGAAGAAGAAAAACCGGATATTGTGGTGAACTTTGCAGCAGAAAGCCACGTGGATCGTTCCATTGAAGATCCGGGCATCTTCCTGCAGACCAACATTATCGGAACCCAGGTGATGATGGATGCAAGCCGTAAATATGGTGTGAAACGTTATCATCAGGTGTCCACAGATGAGGTGTACGGTGACCTCCCTCTGGATCGCCCGGATTTATTCTTTACAGAAGAAACTCCGCTGAAAACCAGCAGCCCATACAGCTCTTCCAAAGCAGGAGCAGACCTTTTAGTAAATGCATATCATCGTACTTTTGGACTGCCAACCACTATTTCCAGATGTTCTAACAATTATGGACCATACCAGTTCCCGGAAAAGTTAATCCCGCTGATGATTGCCAATGCATTGGCAGATAAACCACTTCCGGTATATGGAGAGGGATTGAACGTTCGTGACTGGCTCTATGTGGAAGACCATTGTAAAGCCATTGATTTGATCATCCGTAAAGGAAAAGTCGGAGAAGTATACAATATCGGCGGCCACAATGAGATGAAAAACATTGATATCGTAAAGATTATCTGCGAGGCTCTGGGCAAACCGGAATCTCTGATCACCCATGTCACCGACCGGAAAGGTCATGACATGCGTTACGCCATTGACCCGGCCAAGATTCACAGAGAGCTGGGCTGGCTTCCGGAGACCATGTTCAAGGACGGAATCAAAAAGACAATCCAGTGGTATCTGGACAATAAAGAATGGTGGGAAAGAATTATTTCCGGCGAATATCAGAACTATTATGCATCCATGTACGGCGAACGCTTAAAAGACGCCGAATAGACAGAAAAAATGATCGCCCTATTTTATTAAAACTATTCAGTCATGCGACTTTCAACACAAAAGATGTTGCAAATTTATCTGCAGACATCCTTTGTGTTGAAAGGCATATGGCGTTTAGCCAAAACTGAGGATTTAGCTGCGTTAGCGGCGGAAAAGCAACGTAAGCTGCGAATTCGAAGTGCATGGCTGAATAGTTGATTTTTTAAGATAGGGCTTTCGCTGTGTTCAGAGATAATTCATAAAACATTTATAATTATAAAAAGACACAATTCGAACAGAATAGTAGTATATGTTGACAGATAACAGATGTTAATAGATACAGGAGGCAGAAATGAAAGTATTTGTTACGGGTGTCAGAGGACAGCTGGGCTACGATGTGGTCAATGAGCTGGAAAAACGTGGACATACAGCTATCGGCGTTGATATCGAAGAACTGGATATCACAGATGCCGCAGTGGTAGAAAAAATGATTACAGAAGCAGCGCCTGATGCTGTTATCCACTGTGCAGCCTGGACAGCGGTGGATGCTGCCGAGGATAATGAAGAAAAATGTCGTCAGGTAAATGCATATGGAACAGAAAATATTGCAAAAGTCTGTAAAAAACTGGATTGCAAAATGATGTACATTTCCACAGACTATATTTTTGACGGAAAAGGGACACGTCCATGGGAACCAGATGACCCGGTCACCACTCCGCTGAATGTCTATGGACAGACAAAATACGAGGGAGAGCTGGCTGTCCGCAATAACGTGGAAAAATTCTTCATTGTCCGTATTGCCTGGGTATTTGGAAAGGGCAAAAACTTTATCAAAACGATGTTGAATCTGGCAAAAACCCATGATCATCTTACGGTGGTCAATGACCAGTATGGAACTCCGACCTACACCTACGATCTGGCCAGACTGCTGGTGGATATGATCGAGACAGATAAGTATGGCAACTATCATGCCACCAACGAAGGAGGATATATCACCTGGTATGACTTCGCCTGCGAAATCTTCCGTCAGGCAGGTATAGATATCGAAGTGGAGCCAGTGAGCAGCGCACAGTATGCAGCCAAGGCAAAACGGCCGGAAAACAGCCGGATGAACAAGCAGAAGCTGGTGGACAATGGATTTGAGCTGCTGCCGGATTGGAAGGATGCGTTGGGAAGGTACTTAAAAACGCTGGATGGGGAATAAATAAATGGCAGAATATGCGGATTTGTCTGAAAATGTAAAGAGTCATCATGTTATAGAAAATATGTATGAGAAGGATAACACTCCAACAAGGCAGAAACAACATGTATTTATTGTGGGCTCCAAAGGTATACCGGCATCTTATGGAGGATTTGAGACCTTTGTGGAAAAATTGACGGAGTATCAGAAAGACCGCCGGATTCAATATCATGTGGCTGTGTTGTCAGATCACACAGGAGAATATATGCATAATGGAGCACGATGTTTCTGTGTGAAGGTCCCAAAGATTGGCAGCGCTAAAGCGGTTTACTATGATGGCGCAGCACTGGAAGTTTCACTCGCTTATTGTCAGAAACATCCGGAGATACGCAATCCAATCTTTTATGTATTAGCCTGCCGGATTGGACCGTTTATTCCTTACTATGAGAAACAGATTCACTCTATGGGAGGAAAATTGTTTGTTAATCCTGACGGACATGAGTGGAAACGTGCCAAGTGGAATGCTGTTATCCGCCGGTACTGGAAGTATTCCGAAAAAGGGATGGTTCGTCATGCAGATTTATTGATTTGTGACAGCTTAAATATCCAGAAATATATTCAGACAGAATACAAAAAATATAAGCCAAAGACTACTTATATCGCTTATGGCTCAGAAACTTCCCCATCAACGTTATCAGATGATGACAAACAGTGGATAAATTGGTGTGAAAAACATCATGTAAAGTCGGGCAGATATTATCTTGTTGTCGGGAGATTCGTACCGGAAAATAACTACGAAACTATGATTCGGGAGTTCATGGCGTCGAAAACCGACAAAACATTTATACTCATTACAAATGTAAGTAATAAATTTCTGGGAGAATTGGAGAAAAAAACTGGATTTCAAAGAGATGCCCGTATTCATTTCGCCGGA
>ERZ1090860.1168-NODE-1171-length-14503-cov-9.305855_pt1 | contig 14503 bp, 15 predicted proteins | sample MGYA00478483_ERZ1090860 | MGnify/ENA primary metagenome ERZ1090860 (study PRJEB33644, sample SAMEA5815741) | chicken gut metagenome | biome: Chicken; feature: Gastrointestinal Tract; material: Caecum | place: Ireland | collected 2019-01-01 | study: A study of...
CTTCTCTCCTCTATATAAAAATTACTTTACTTTAATGCCCCAGCAACGACGACGCTTTATAAGCTGAGGGTCGTAACTCTTCCAAAGGTGCTGAATGTTGCTGTTTTCTTCCAGTTCGGGACCCGTTTCAAGGTACTTTACGCCGAGCTTGATAAGGCCTTCCAAACAGTGGTCGATAACTATCGAAACTGCTCCCGTGTTGGCATACTTGCCCGTAACGCCAACGCTCATCATGTCCGCCCTTTCAATGTGGGTCATACCCCTTATGAATGCAGGCAGACCGAAGGGTATTACGTGACCCTTGCCCTTGCGCATTGCCTCGCTTATGCGGGGCATCATAAAGCCGTATACGACTATCTGGTCGTCGGGGTCAACAACCGCGCAGGACAGTTCGGGAACATACACCTGCTTTATCGATTCAAGCTCCCTCGCCTTCTGCTTGTCGTTTATCGGACTCGTGCCGAAGAGCGGCGCAAAAGCTTCGTCCAATACGGTGAGGCACTTCATGCCGTATTCATCGAACTTCTTTCTGTCGTGCTTGAAGAGATAGCCGAGGTCAACTATTTTAAGGTTGTACTTCTTCATTATCATCTCGGCAATCTTTTTGACGCGCATATCTGGCTGGTTGGGAACTTTTATTTCGTAACTGGTCCAGTCAACAACTTTGTAAGCGCCCAGCTTTTCCATATGTTCAACGTAGTACGGGTAGTTGTACAGCTCTATGTAGGAGGCCTCCTTATCGAAACCGTCTATGAGCATTCCCTCTTCATTGAGGTCGGAAAAGCTCATCGGTCCGATTATTTCGTCCATTCCCAGTTCCCTGGCCCAGTCGAAAAGCTTTGCAAAAAGCGCCTTGGTAACTTCAAAATCGTCTATAACGTCAAATCTGGTGAAACGAAGTTCGTTCTTGCCGAACTTTTCGTTTGCGCCGCGGTGCCATATGCCTGCTATTCTGCCTGCAATTTTGCCGTCCTTGTATGCAAGGAACATACGGCAGTCCGCAAAGCGGAAGGCGTCGTTTACGGCAGGGTCAAACTCTGCAAATTCATCAAAATAAAAGTTGGGAGCAGCATACTTGTTGCCCTTGTAAAGGTCAATCAGAAACTTAAAAAATTTCTTTTTATCTTTTTTACTGTCCAGACTTATCTCTTTAACTTCTATCATATATCTCTCCGTTTATTTTTCAAGTGGTATGGGGCGCTTATCCGCAATGAAAACAACGCCCAGCGTTCCCGGTCCGCAATGTGAACCTATCACGGGCCCTACCGTCTGGCGCACTATCTTCGCCTCGGGACGGCGCTCCCTGATAAGGTCGGCAAGTTTGTCGCCGTCTTCTTTGCAGTCGGCATCGAGAACGTACACATCGTACTCCGTTCCTGTAAGGCTGTGCACAACTTTATCTGCAAGACTTGCTATGCACTTTTTTCTGCCCATTACTTTTTCAATGACGCTGAGTCCGCCGTGCGAATCAAATGTAAGCACAGGCTTTACGGCAAGCAGAGTTCCGACAACGGCCGAGGCCGCGCCAAGTCTGCCGCCGCGCTTTAAGTGCATAAGGTCATCGACCATAAAGTACACGGCAACTCTGTTTGTAAAGCCACGCAGAAAATTTAAAATCTGCTCATCAGAGGCACCGCTGTTTTTAAGTTCGGCCGCCGCCTTTACCTGAATTCCCGCACCGAGCGATATGGCATTTGTATCGAACACCGTACATTTGCGCCCCGGATATGCCTCAGCGAGTTCTTTCAGCTCCGTATCAAGCTGGTTGAAAGTACCGCTCATTGCATGCGAAAAACTTATGTACAGCACATCCTCTCCCTTTTTAAAATAGGGTTCGAGTATGCGCTTGTAATCTTCGGGATTGAGCGCCTGAGTCTTAGGCACGACACCGCCGCGAATGGCCGCGTAGAATGCCGAAAAGTCAGTGTGCTCGCCCATGTCGTAGTAATAAACCTTGTCGCCGTACATATACGGCATAGGAATAAAATCTATTCCAAGCTGTTTAAGCGTGGTATGCCACAGCTCGCAGTTGGAATCACACAGTAATACACTCATAAAACAAAAAGCCCTTATATGTTTTCATATACACGCGCGGCAAGGGCATACTGCGCGTGCAAATACAATATAAATTTTAACATCGGGTGCAGTATTTGTCAATACAATTATCATATAAAAATATTACAACGCTGTGCATATTGTATGAAAAAGAAAAGCCGCAACGCCATTTACAGCGCAATGCGGCCAATAATAAATATGCTGATTAAGATACATACTGCAAAATATTTCAGTCCTGGGTTGCAACCTTGTGCAGGAAATAGTCGCTCGATACTATCATTCCGCCGCCTATGACGGAGGCAAGCGCAGGCTCGTCAAAGGTATTTACGGTTATTTTAAGCTTTTTGGAAAAATAATCTGCAATGCCGTCCATTTTGCACAGTCCGCCGGAAAGGTATATTCCGCCGTGCATTACGGCAGATGCGACTTCCGCAGGCAGACGGGATATTGTAAGCACTATATACTCGATAATCTTGTCGACATACAGAGTCAGCACGTCATATATCTGCGGAGTCGTTACGGCAACAGAGGCAGGCGCACCCGACGCGGCGTCCCTTCCGTCCACCACCATCAGCTTGTTGTCGTCGGGAAGAAAACTGCCCACTGTATTTTTAAGCTTTTCGGCAGTGAGCGCGCCTATGCGCAGATTGTAATTTTCCGCCATCAGGTCCATAAGGTGAACATCTATATTTCCGCCGCCGAGATTCAGGCTCATGCCCGCAATAACTCCGTCAAGCGAAAAGGCGGCTATGTTTGTAAGGCCGTAACCAATATCCACGCTGAATACGGGCGTGGACTCGCTGAGCTGAACGTTGTGCCCGAGCACTGCGGCAAAGGGCGTCTGCGTAAAATGAACCTTGCCTATGTTGCATTCATCGGCGAGAGCGAAATACTTGCGCTTGAGTTCGGGCTTGGCGCCGCACGGAAGCACGAAGACGACCTCCGTTTTGCGCGCCTTCCTGGGACTGATTTCGATTTTTTCAAGAAAATAGCGCAAAAGGTCGGCCACTATGTCCTCGTGAATGATGTCGCCATCCACTACGGGATTTATTATGTGGGTGTTCTGTGCGGCACGACCGGAAAGAGCGCGTGCCTTTTCGCCGAGGAATTTTACGGTATATCTGCCCGAACCGGGAAGCTGTTCTATTGCCGCGCAAGTGGCCTCGCACAGCACAACGCCGCAACCCGATTTATAAATTTTTGTTACCCACGAACCTAAGTCAATTGCAAGTTTAATCATATATCTGTACTTCTTTAAGCATACTTCTGACGAGCGCAACCGGCAGTCCGACGACGTTTGTATAACTGCCGAAGTACTGCTTTACCAGTCCGCCATCCTGTATTCCGTAGCTGCCCGCCTTATCCATAGGCGAACCGCCCGCCACGTATTTTTTTATAAAATCATGTGAAAGAGTGTTGAATTTTACTTCCGTCTTATCGTATTTTATAAGTTTGTTGAACTTGTTGCGCACGCACACGCCCGTAATTACATAGTGGGTTCGCCCGGAAAGCAATTCAAGCGTTTTTGTCGCGTCGGCGGCGTCCTTTGGCTTGCCTAGTATTTCGCCGCGAAAGACGACAATTGTGTCGCAACCTATCACCGTACTGCCCGAATGCCTTGCAAACACCTCGTCACACTTGCGCTCGGCAAGAGCACACGCGATGTCTTCGGGGAAGAGAGAAATGTTTATCTCCTCCCCGCCGCGGGCGGGATCTACTATAAAATCATCTAAAATCTGAGAAAGCAACTCCCTGCGGCGCGGGGATGCACTTGCGAGGACATATTGCATATTACAACTTAAATAAAATTCTGCTCTATATAAGTAATGCCGCTTTCAAGCGGCATTCGGTACCGTATGCAGGCATTGCTGCCTAAGCGCCACAGGCGCGCATACGGCATTAAAGAATTTCAAGATTTTTGTGGAAAGATTTTTTGAACTCTGCACCCGCAGCCATGGCATCGCGGATTTCAAGAGTCGCATCGCCCTCTACTTCTGTCTTCATGATTACGGAATCGCCGAGTATATCGCAGTTGATGCCCTTTATGCAGCCTGACATGCTTCTGTCAAGGCTTTCTGCTATGCGGAGCATAACGCCGAGACGCTTTACTATCTCGATATCCTCGTCACGGAGAATATCCTTGAAGCGCGCCCAGTCGAGCGGGTTGATATCTTCCTTTTTATGGCAGCAGGCAGTGAATGCGGCAAGCACTATCTCCCTGTGGGTTACGCCGTAAAGGTTGGCGTTGAGTATCATATACCAGCTGTGACGCTGATGGTTGTAATACTTTATGCGCATGCCGCAGTCGTGAAGGGTTGCGGCAACTTTGAGCACCTTGAGGTACTGACGGGGGAACTTGTGAAGAACGCGCAGTTGCTTGAACAGCTGAATGCTTAAATTAACAACGTGTTCAACGTGCTTTTCATCGCAGTCGTACCACTTTACAAGCGTTGTGAGCGAGTAATTGAGCACATCGGAAACGGGCTTTTCTATGGTGGAAGGAAGCGCCTGGTTGAACATTATGCCTTCCCTGAGACCCGCACCCGATATGGTGAAGTTTTCAACGTGCATATACGTTACAAAGGCTTTGATTACCGCAAGCGCCGCGGGAAGTATGTCGGCACGCTGTGCGGAAAGTCCCTTGATCTTCTTCTTTTTGTCGAGGTCCAAAACCTTTATCATATCGTAAAGGGGAATGAAATCCTCGGTGAGCATATTGTAATTATGCACGGTATCCAGGGGATACTTATGCACCATTTTATTTATTTTGAAGAGATTTCTGAAAGAGCCGCCTACGCCTATCATCTGCGCATCGGGGTCAACTTCGGAAAGCCACTCAACGCCCTTGAGCTGTTCGGTTATGAACTCCTCAATCTTGTTGGCCTGCTCCTCGGGCTTGAGGCCGTCCTGCGTGAACAGGTCGGTAAGAGTTACCGAGCCGAAGGGAAGAGTTGCATAGTTGAGCATGTTGCGTCTGTTGTAGTAGACGATTTTGGTAGAGCCGCCGCCTATTTCAAGAATGAGGCCCTTGGGTATATCCATGGTGTTTATAACGCCGCGGTATACAAGCGTTGCCTCCTCCTCTGCGGTGAGAACCTTTATCTTTATTCCGCAGTTGGCCTGAATTTCATCGAGGAAACTGCGCTGGTTTTTAGCCTTGCGCACTGCCTCTGTGGCAACGGTAATTATTCTGCTTACGCCGCTTGCATCGCAAAGTTTACGGAACATTTTAAGCGTTTTGATGGTCTCCGCTACCCTCTGGGGCTTTAAAAAGCCATCACGCTCCATGTCCTGGCCGAGGCGAACACTCTCTTTGAGTTCGTCCACCACCATGAAATAGCCTTCCTGAAAAAGGTTTACGATGACAAGCCTGGCTGAATTGGATCCTAAATCAATAATTCCTATCTTTTCCAAAACAAATCACTCCTAAACTCGATTAACCGCACGCATTGCCAGACGAGTATCATTGTTTTCTCATTGCACATGAGTACAGGTAATAAAATTAAACAAATTTTTTTGCGGACGGCTGATAACAAAGAAAAAACGCCGCAAGGAAATTTACGGCTTCAGCTGAATTGCACGCGATTTTTTTACATATTTACGCAATTTTCATACAGTCATCCAAGCTACGCAAATTATACCATACTACTTTATTTTTGTATAGATTTTTTTAACAAATTTGTGCATGTTGCACATAATAAAAATGACAAAAAACATCGTTTGAACGCAACGGTTAAAAATTAACCTTAATTTTGCGTTAAACTGTTTCAATTTTTGTAAAATATTATCAGTACACAAACGACGCTTTAAGTCGCGGCAACGCCCGCGGCAAAACGGTTTGCCGCAAAAGGGCGCGTTATTTTAAATAAAAAATTTAAAGCCAATGTTCAGGCACAAAAAAATAATTTTTTTCTGATTGCAGATTGCCGCGCCGATAAACTATTTTTTCTCGCGTTGACATTAACTTATTTCCCGCTATCTGGCGCTAAATTTTTTACCGCCACACCTGTAAGCGGGCAGATAAAATCAGGCGCAATTTCTTTCAAAGGTTCAATTACGAACGAACGGTTAACATAGTCGGCGTGAGGAATTGTAAGCCCCTCTTCGCAGATGACTTCACGGCCGTAAAAGATTATGTCGATATCCAGCGTTCTGTCGTCCCAGCGCAGAGAACGTCTGCGCTCGCCAGCCTCCTCTATTCTGTGCAGCTGTTTCAAAAGCGCGCGAGGCGGCAAATAGGTTTCAATTTCTGCGCACGCATTGAGAAAGACATTGTGCGCCACCCCTCCGTAAGGCTGACTTTCGATGTATGAGGAAACCTTTTTAACAGTTATGCCGTGAGTGGAAGAAAGCTCCTTTACGGCAAAGTCCAGATAGGCTTTTTTATTGCCCAGACTTGAACCGAGGGAAAGATATACCTTTTCACGCTTTAAAAACACTTCGGCCGACATTGTTTTGAACTTTGCCTTTATGGGCGCCTGCGGCTTATCCACGCGCATGCGCACCCACTCTGCCTGGGGAAAATTATCGAGTATTGCCTCCGCACAGCGGCAAGCAAGCGTTTCTATGAGGTTAAACACATTCTGCGTGGCAACGGCCGTTATCAGCTTGCATACGGTTGAATAATTGACAGTCTGCGAAATTTCGTCATTCTGTGCCGCCTCGTAGAAGTCACAGCCTATTTCTGCGGAAAATTCAAAGCGTTTAGGTTGCTTTTTTTCAAAATCGTTGACGCCGTGACACGTCTTTATCTGAAGTTTTTTAATTATGACCTTGCCCATCTGCAAGCGCCTCCTTTATTGCAAGTACGTTCTCCTTTACGTCGTGCACCCTTACGAACATTACTCCGTCCCGCACGGCCTTTTTCGTGGCGGCCAGCGTGGGAGCCAGCCTTTCTTCCACCCTGCCGCCGAAAAGCGACTTGCGGCTTGCGCCGAGAAGGAGCGGATAGCCCAGCTCCGACAGTCTGCCGTAACCTTCAAGCAGCCTTAAATTATCTTCGCGCGACTTGGCAAAGCCTATTCCGCCATCCAGACAGATGCGTTCAGGGAATATTCCCGCAGAGATTGCAATGTTTACCGAATTTGATAAAAATTCTTTTATTGGTGCCCATATATCACCCGACAACTGCGTTTTGCTGTTGTGCATTATGCACACAGACGCGCCGTATGAGGCGATGGTTGCGGCCATTTTCTCGTCGTGAGTGAGTCCCCATATGTCGTTAATCATATCTGCGCCTTCGCCGAGAGCCGCACGCGCGCTTTCAGCAAAGTAAGTATCGATAGAAACGGGGACGGGAACATGCTTTTTTATCAGTTTCAGCGGTTGCAGAAAGCGGGAAATTTCTTCCTCTGCGGAAACTTCGGTGTAACCGGGGCGAGTGGACTGCGCGCCTATATCGAGCACCTCCGCTCCGTCCTCCACCGCCTTTTCCGCGGCGGCAAGCACATCGGAAAGAGTGCGGCGGCTACCCTGCCAGAAACTATCAGGTGTGAGGTTGATTATCGCCATTACGTGCGTTCCGCCTTCGAACGCTTTGTTTCCTATAATCATTTTAAAAGAGAAATAACCTGCGCTATCTTTTCGGGCGGGAAATCCCCCGCTGTGGAGTAAGTCACCGTTTTGGAGCCAAACTTTTTTACGCCGCGGCAGGTCATGCATGTGTGCTCGGCCTCGCACACGACAAACACGCCGCGCGCGCCGAGATGTTTATATACCGCTTCAGCCACCTGACCCGTGAGCTGTTCCTGAAGCTGCAGTCTCCTTGCGTACACCTCCACCGTGCGCGCAAGTTTTGAAAGTCCCGCCACTCTCTCCCCGGGTATGTACGCTATGGCCATTCTGCCGAAAAACGGCATGAGATGGTGTTCGCACATAGAGGAAAAAGTTATGTCCTTTTCTATTACTATGTCGCCCGAGTTCACGCGGAACGTCTTGGAAAGATGACGCGCCGCATCGTCCTCTCTGCCGCTCAAAAGTTCGGCATACATATCGGCAACGCGCGCGGGGGTATCTTTCAGACCCTCCCGCGTGACATCCTCACCAACGGCCGCAAGAAAATCTGCAACGGCCTTTATTGCCTTTTCTCTGTCCATTCCATGGCCTCCTTCAGAAGTGTAAAAGAACCGCATACCGCTACCACGTCGCCATCCGCCAGGTCGAGCGCATTGCTCACCCCGACGGCAGTACATACATCAGAAAAATGTCTGCGGCAGGCGTTAACTATTTTACCCATATCCATTGCCCTGTACGAATCGGGCTGTACGGCTATAATGCTCTCCGCACAACCAGATAGTGCGCTGAGCACGCCGTCAATGTCCTTATCGCTGAGGCAGCCGTACACAAGCGTGCGCCGCTTTTTTGCATACGCCGTTGTAAGCAGATGCGCAAGCGGTATAAAACTTTCAGGGTTGTGCGCTCCGTCCAGAATGTATATCCTGCCGCGGGCAACTACCTTCTGCAACCTGCCCGCAAGGTACGCCTCCTCAATTCCGCGCGAGATTGCCCCCCCTTCAATGCCGAGAACGCGCGCGGCGCTTATGGCAAGAGCGGCGTTGTACGGCTGTCTGCAACCCTGCATGCGGGTAAAATATCTTTTTCCTTCAAAAATGAAATAGGTGCCGTCCTCTTTTTCCTCAATTTCGGATACGTCCGCACACAGCTTTGCGCCTTTTTCAAAGAAAATTCCGCGCACCTCTTCCGGCACGCAACGGGAAATTATCGAGGGACAGTCTTTTATGATGCCCGCCTTGTGAGCGGCTATATCCTCAAGACACGGTCCCAGAAAAGCCGTATGTTCAAGCGACACGGAAGTTATAAGTGCAAGCACTTTGTGCGTTACCGCATTGGTGGTATCGAGAAGTCCGCCCATACAGCACTCCGTGACGGCGTACTCGCAGCCCTCCTGCGCAAACATATAAAATGCCGCGGCAGTCTGCCTTTCGTATGCGGTGGGACTGTCCTCCAACTTTTCAGCCGCGTCGTCCGCCGCTTTGAGATACTTCTCAACAAGCGCCGCGTCAGCTTTGCCGTCTATGCGGAACTGCTCTTCAAAACAAAAAACTTCGGGCGTGGTATAAGTGCCCGTCCTTTTTCCCGCGGCAATGAGTATGCGGGTAAGATATTCGCATACCGAACCCTTGCCGTTGGAACCGGCGACGTGAATTATTTTAAGTTTTTCATCGGGCGAGCCGAGCGCGTCAAGCAGGGCGCGGGTGCGCTCCGTACCGAATTTCATGCCCGCTCGGCGGAGATTTACTATATTATTGACAATTTGTTCAGAGCTCATAAAAAGGACCCCGTAAAAATTTTTCGGCGTCCTTAAAAAAATCAGACGGGTGCAAAAAATTGCGCCCGTTAAAAACATGATCTGAGGACGCGCACAGCCACCGCAGGTTTAAACCTTTCGTTTGCCGACTGTCCTATCGGCAACACTTAACGCGCCTGTGCATTTAATTTTTTAAGATTATATCACTATATCCGCAATTTTGCAAGGAATATTGAGCGGCTTTTTGCCGATACTTATTGTATGGCTCTGATTTTTGTTAGAACGGCTATTATTTTTATAACTCTGCTTATAATTATGCGGCTTATGGGCAAGAGCCAGATTGGCGAAATGCAGCCGTTTGAGTTCGTTATCACTCTGCTGATAGCCGAACTTGCCTGCATACCTATGGCAGACTCCTCCATTCCGCTTATGTACGGAGTTGTATCCATTGTGGCAATGTTCATTCTGCACCAGATTGTATGGCTGCTAGATTTATGGTTCAGACCAATGAAAGCCATAATCTGCGGCAGACCCTCGCTTGTGATAACGCGCGAAGGCATAGACGAATACCAGCTAAAAAAGAACAACCTGGACGTCAGCGACCTGATAGAGAGCATGCGCGCTGCTGGCTACTTCAATCTCGACGACGTGTATTACGGTTTATATGAGGCCAACGGAAGTTTTTCCGCTCTTGAAAAGGAGCAAAAGACAAATTCGCTTGCGGTGACGCTTATAGACAGCGGCAGACTGAACAAACACAACCTTGAAACGTGCGGCATAACGCGCGACGCCCTGGATGATTTTTTAAAAGAACAGCACGCTAAAATGAAGAGCGTGCTTGTAATGACCGTTGACGGAAACGGACGGGTATATTTTCAGCGGCGCGGTAGGCCGTACAAAATTTTAGAAATCGAGGCGGCGGAAAAATGGTAAAATCTATAACCCTTACGCTTGCGGCAATAATTTTGTGCATAGCGTTCTTTATATTTGTGGAATGGTATTTAAACAGAGAATTCAACGCCTTTTACGAGGCCGTTGACTGCCTCTATGACAAGACGGAAGAAATGACAGCCACACGCGAAGACGCCGACGCGGTGCGCGCTCTCTGGGCGGATAAGAGAAGCAAACTTCACATCTTCATTCCGCACAACGACATATCTTACGTCGATTACAGACTGAACGAGGCGCTTTCGCTCATTTACACGAACGATTTTTCAGAGGCGCTTTCCAACCTTGAAATAGTGCGTCAGATGGCAAAAAATCTGCCCGACAACTACACTCTGAAACTGGAAAACATATTTTAAGCCGCGGCTGAATTGCTGCGGCTTTTAAACTTAATCATTCGTATTCATCATAGCTGCGCCTGTCTTTGGGCGCCTGGCGACAGCTCTCCTCGCGCGGAGGACAGCACTTTTTAGGTTTGCGGCAATTTCCCTTGTCACCCGAAGGAGCAAGTTCGGCGTCGGTGATAATCACGTCTTCGCCTATTCTGACTATCGAAGAAAAGGGCAGGTATGTATCCGGCTTGGTAAAACGGAACCCCTTGCAACCTGTAACGTAAAAACCGCATACTCTGCCTTCGGGAAAGGAAAACACAATGTCGCAGACTTTACCGAGATGCCTGCCGTCCTTTACGCTTACCACATCCATCTGTTTCACATCATTATAAGAAAATTCCAGAATGAAACCTCCTCTGCCGCATAAGCGACGATACATTATATGCCGGCACAAAAATTTTTGTTACTTTTGAGGAAAATACAGTTCCGCCTTGAAAACATGAGAAAAGTTCAGGGCATAAAAAAGGCGGCGCTTTCAAGCGCCGCCTTTGCATGCAGATTTATTTTTTGAATATGGCGTTGAGAGGATTGTTTGCAAACAGATCGTCCAGTCTGAACACGCTGTCTTTGAGCTGCTCTGCAAAATTTGCCGCCGTGTCGCCGCCTATCCAGGCAACTATCTGGAACACGATGAGAAGAATTGCAAGCGCAACGACAAACATAAATGCCGCGCCGAGAATCTTGTTGATTATCTTGAAGAGTATGTTGTCTATCTCGACTATACCCTTTATAATCTTTACGATTATCACCCTTATAATCTGAATGATTATGAAGAGCACTACCGCAAGCACAATCTTATCTATGTGGATATCCGCGAAGAAGGTGCCTACATTGCCCTGCTCGGTGAGCCAGTTGTTGAACTTGGCAAGCAGATCGCCCACCACGCCCCAGTTGAGCACGAAACCGAATATCAGGTAGCAGACAAACGCAGATATGATTATACCGAAAATTCCGCTGGTGAAAAATTTAAGTCCCTTACCGAAGCCCACCATGGCACCTATGAGGACGAAAAGAATACACCCGACAAGAACAATGATGTCAGCCGTAATCATGAATATACAGACCTCCGAATTATTTAACATTTACATTATAACATTAAAATTACCGCATTGCAATGGTAATTTATGCAAATTTTTTATCAAAAGTTTTTCTGCGATAAAAATTTTTCATTCAATTTGCACAAAACACGTTCAAAAAGTATTGCTTTAAGGGTATTTTACAATAAAATTGCCGTAAAAATTATTGCCGCAACTGCGAAATTTATTACATCGGAGCAAAAATTTTCCATATTCTTTTGCAATGGCGCGGAATAATTTAGCTTAAACTTACCCATACTCTGCGTATAAAAGACAATTGCCCCGCACATATGCCGCAAACAATGCAATTTTACATAATTTAAGGGAGGTTTAAAAAATGCTTCAGAAAGTTAATATCTGCGGTGTGAACACATCGGGATTACCCCTTCTTTCCGCAAAGGAACAGACCGAACTTATGGTAAAACTTAAAACGGGCGACAAGGAGGCGCGCGACAAATTCATTGTGGGAAATATGCGGCTGGTGCTGTCGCTCGTAAAGCGGTTCTGGTCCAAAAACGCCAACGCGGACGACGTTTTTCAGGCAGGCTGCGTGGGTCTTATCAAGGCCATAGATAACTTTGACCTCTCGGTAGGCGTTAAATTTTCCACGTATGCCGTACCGATGATTTTAGGAGAGATTAAACGCTATATACGCGACGGCAACTCTCTGAGGGTTTCCCGCTCAATACGCGACACCGCCTACCAGATTTTAAAGGTGCGCGAACAGCTTGAAGAGAATGATGACGGCGTGACATACGATAAAATTGCCGAAAAAATGAATATCGCCGTATCGGAAGTGGCATACGCCTTAGACGCCATTTCCGACCCCGTTTCGCTCTACGACCCCGTCTACAACAAGGCGGGCGACACTCTGCTTCTTATGGACCAGATTTTTGACGAAAAGAACAACGACGAGGCCTGGACGGAAAAAGCCGCCCTGTACGAGGCAATGCAGAAACTGGACGAGCGAGAAAAGGGCATACTTTTCATGCGATACTTTGAAGGCAAGACCCAGACGGAGATTTCCCGCAAGGTAGGCATTTCGCAGGCTCAGGTTTCGCGCCTGGAAAAGAACGCATTGAAGAGAATCAAAACGGAAATAGGCTGATAAATACAATAAAAAAATAGCGCCGCAGCTTCAGCTGCGGCGCCGTTTTTTAGTTTTAAACTGAAAGCAGACCCATTGTCATAAGCACAAACACTATGGCGAACAACGAAATAACCGAGGCGACACTCGTCCAGACGACAAGCTGGCCAGCGAGCTGTCCGTCGTTATCGCCTATCGATTCAGCCATTATCGCGCTGGATACCGCAACGGGCGTACCGAACAGCGATATGATTGCGGGATACTCCATCTGGCCGAAGTTGAAGAAAGGAACGTATGTGCCGAGAAGTATTGCCACGCCGACTGCAAACAAAGGCGCAATAACGACACGGAAGATAGTGCCGACTATAATTTCCTTGGTCATTCCCTTTACGGCAGAGAATTCAAACTGTCCGCCGAGAACGACAAGAGCAAGCGGCGTTGCTATTACGCGGAGGTCATCCATCGTGATGTATACGAAAGGCAGGTCTTCCTTTATGGTGAAAGGTGCGGGATCGCCCCAGATTGCAACTTCCGCATAGCGCAGGCCGAGGAATACAAGTCCGGCAACTATACCTATTATCATAGGGTTGGTTACTATGTTGAGCACTATCCTCTTTATGTTGAGCTTATCGCGCTCAATCTTTGCCGCGAGAGTGCCGTCTTCAGAAATCTGAAGCTGCTCTCCCTCCGCCGCTACCTTTGCAGGAGCATGGAATACGGAAAGAGAAATTACCGCAAGTATGTTGAACAGAGGCACGGTGAACGCCTGAATCATTGCAACGACGCCGTTTACCGTCTGAACGTTTGCAGGGTCGGTACCGGCAAGCGCCTCTGCAAGAGATATGCCTATTATTGCGAAGTTACTTAAAAACGTGCACTGGAACAGCGGCCCGCGGCGACGGGCGTTCTTTGTGGTGAATACCGTTACAACCCAGCCGAGCGCAAACAGAATGAAGATTGCCGCCACCGAGTACACAACAAGACCCCAGTTTATCTCTGACAGGTCGTTTATATTATATATGTTGATAAACAGCATGCAGGGCAGGCAGATATCAAACACGAATTTGTTGCCAATCTGAACAAAGCTCTTGTTGAGAAAACCTGTACGTCTTAAAATGTAGCCGAGCGCAATGAGTGCCACGATAGGTACGACGGCATTTATGGCCGTCATAAAGATGTTGAACATAAATCTTTTTTCCTTTCTCTCATTTTCAGCGCAGGTGTATTGCCCGGCATACATGCCGCAACCACGCGCATTCCCCTTTTACTGAAAGGCGCCACGGAACTTTGCGGAAGACGTAACTGAATTTTCCCGCTCGCCGTTTTGCGGAAATTATTATACATTTTTTTATACGGCTGTCAACGTCTGTAAAAACTTAGTTAAATTATTCTTAAAATGATAGAACATACATAAAAGCGAAATTTTTTTACAAAAATTGTTAAACGCATATCAGCACGCCATGATTGCATATAACAGTCTGCAAACAAAAAAGAGATGCAACAAAACTGCACCTCTTTCTCTGGTGGAGAAGTGGCAATCTAAAAAGAATTTATTGATGAATTGTAAACAAGCAGAAATATATCTTTACTTCCCATAAAAAAGGTAATATAATATAGACGATCATTACTTGATTGCCTTACATTTAGAATTATTAAACAATAGATAAACTGAGGAGAACAA
>ERZ1090860.1172-NODE-1175-length-14473-cov-5.063116_pt1 | contig 14473 bp, 14 predicted proteins | sample MGYA00478483_ERZ1090860 | MGnify/ENA primary metagenome ERZ1090860 (study PRJEB33644, sample SAMEA5815741) | chicken gut metagenome | biome: Chicken; feature: Gastrointestinal Tract; material: Caecum | place: Ireland | collected 2019-01-01 | study: A study of...
TCTACACCTATTAAGTCGTCGGCAGCGTCAGATGTGTATAAGAGACAGGGGTGTCCATCTCCACATCGGGGCTGTGCTGGCTGGAGATGACCACCGCGTCCACCCGCACGGGGGTGTCGCCGTCGTACTCCACCGTGACCTGGCTCTTGCCGTCCGGCCGCAGGTAGGGCAAAAGGCCGCTCTTGCGCACCTCGGCCAGCCGCCGGGCCAGCTTGTGCGCCAGGCTGATGGGCAGGGGCATGAGCTCCGGCGTCTCGTCGCAGGCGAAGCCGAACATCATGCCCTGGTCCCCCGCGCCGCCCACGGTGTCGTTGGTGCCAAGGGCGATGTCCGGGCTCTGTTCGTCGATGTTGGTGAGCACGGCACAGGTATCGGCGTCAAAGCCGTATTTGGCGCGGGTGTAGCCGATGTCCCGGATCACCTGCCGGGCGATGGACTGGATGTCCACATAGCAGCTGGTGGTGATCTCCCCCATCACATGCACAAGGCCGGTGGAGCAGGTGGTCTCGCAGGCCACCCGGGCGCCGGGGTCCTCGGCGAGGATGGCGTCCAGCACCGCGTCGCTGATCTGGTCGCAGATCTTGTCGGGATGGCCCTCGGTGACGGATTCAGAGGTGAAGAAACGTTTTGCCATTGGGATTGCACTCCTTTTTTGTTTTTTGCTTCATTGGAAAGCAACCCGTCGGAAACAAAAACGCCCAAGGGGCCGAAAGCCGCTTGAGCGCTGAAGACGCTTATCTTTCGGTTTCCCGCAGGATTTGGCACCTTACACACTTGCAGGTTGCCGGGCTTCACAGGGCCTGTTCCCTCCGCCGCTCTTGATAAGTTGCTATTCAATTTGCAAGGCCAAGTGTATCACACCCGGCGAAGGCTGTCAAGCCGTTTTCAGCGACGGCCGTGCAGGATGGGGCTGAGGGGCTTGTAGACCAAAAAGCACAGCAGCGCGTCCAGCAGGCCCTTGGCCAGGGTGAAGGGCATGTTGAAGATGATCAGGCAGCCCAGCAGGCTGCCCACGTTGGGGTTGATGGCCTGGTAGGCGGCAAGGATGGCGTCCATGCCGCCGAACATGGCGGCGTACACCGGGTAGCTGAAGAAAAAGTTGATGGGCACGCTGGCCACCGCCATGGCCACGGCGCCCGCCAGGGCGGCGATGACCGCCATCCTGCGGGTCTTGTTGTATTTATAGATAAAGCCGGCCACCCCGGTGAACACAGCGCCCATCAAAAAGTTGCACACCTCGCCGATGCCCAGGGTGGAGCCGTGGAAGATGGCGGCCAGGATATTCTTCATCAGGCACACCACCACGCCGGAGACCGGCCCCAGGCTGAAGGCGGCCAGCAGCGCCGGCAGTTCGGAGACGTCCATCTTCACAAAGCTGGGGATGAGCATGGGCAGCGGAAAGTCGAACATCATGAGCACGCAGCCCACGGCGCTGAGCATGGCGGTGACCACCAGGGCCCGCAGGCGGATCGGACGAACGTTTGCCTTGGTTTCCATAACAGTTCCCTCCCGGCCGGCAATGCCGGCCTTTTCAAAAAATTTTTTTTCGAAAGCCGGCAACAGTTTGAACCGGGAGATGCGCCCCATGCAAACAAAAACGCCCCGCTGACATGCAGCAGGGCGAATCAAAAGCATCGAAGCAGCTTCCGTTTCTCTCATCCGGACTATACCGTCGGCTCCGGAATCTCACCGGATCAGCACCCTTTCGGGTGGTCGCGGGCTGTACCGCCGGTGGGGAATCGCACCCCGCCCTGAAACAGACTTTCTACCCTCATTATAGCGCGGCTTCGTCGTTTTGCAAGAGGGCAAGGTAAATTTTCTGTGCTGAACGCATATTTTTTTGTATGAGGCGCGGACGGGCGCCCGCCGGCTTTGCCAAATCCCCGGGGAGCGTGGTATAATATGCTCGATTTTCCTCCATTCCAACCGAAAAGGATGTTGAGTATGCTGGGTGTATTTACGACCTATTATGCCGAGAATCCCGGCGCGCTGGTGCAGCTGGCTGTCTGCGCCGCGCTTTTCATCGCCTGCTACCTTGTCAGCCGGCTGGTGCGCTACAAAGTCGCGCCCTGGCTGGTGAGCAAGGCCGAACGGCGCACCAAAAAAGTCCTGTTCATCTTTGTGCGCGGGTTTTCCAAGCCCCTGCCGGTGCTGGTGTGGTCGGCGGGCCTCTACTTCGCCCTGCTGGCACTGCCCCTGCCGCCCGCGTACAGCGCCTGGCTGCGCCCCTGGCTGGGCAAGCTGCTGAACATCGACCTGATCTCCCTGCTGGCCTGGGGCCTGGTGGGTTCCAGCGACATCGGCCCGCTGATGGTGCAGCGGGTGCAGGGCGGGCTGGCCCTGGAACTGGATCAGACCGTGACCAGTTTCATCAACCGGCTGCTGAAGGGCGTGGTGCTGGTGTTCGCGGTACTGATGGTGCTGGAGGAACTGGGCGCGCCGGTGGCCAGCCTCATCACCAGCCTGGGCATCGTGAGCCTGACCCTGAGCCTTGCCGCCAAGGACTACGCCACCAACTTTTTGGGCGGCGTGATGGTAATCTTTGAAAAGCCCTTTTCCATCGGCGACTGGATCAGCACCAGCGCCGGCGAGGGCGAGGTGGAGGACATCGCTTTCCGCTCCACCCGCATCCGCACCATCGACAACGCCCAGCTGATCGTGCCCAACAGCATCCTCATCAACGACGCCCTCACCAATTACAGCCGCATCCACAAGCGGCTGGCGAAGTTCACCCTGGGGGTGACCTACGACGCCACCCGCGCCCAGCTGGAGGCACTGATGGAATCCATCCGGGCCATGCTCGCCGCCCGGGAGGATATTTGGCCGGACAGCGTGCGGGTGCGGTTCACCGGCTTTGGCGACTCCAGCCTGAACATCCTGGTGCAGTACTACGCCAAGACCGGCGCGCTGGCGGATTTTCTGGCCATTCAGGAACAGGTCGATCTTGACCTGATGGGCCTGATGGAGCAGGCCGGCTGCCAGTTCGCCTTCCCCAGCGTGAGCGTTTACCGGGAAAAGTGAGCCATCTTTCCCCTGCCCCGGCCCTGCGGCCGGGGATTTTTTTGCCCCGCCGGCAAAAAAATGCGGCGCAGCGCTTTTCACCCTTGTCGGACTGTGCTATAATAAGCTGAATTTCTTTACCCAGATTCACAATCAAAGGAGGGGCAATCCATGGCGCAGACCATCTTAGTGGTGGACTTCGGCGGTCAGTACAACCAGCTGATCGCCCGCCGCGTGCGCGAAAGCTGCGTGTATTCCGAGATCGTATCCTACAAAAAGGCCCTTGAGGCCATCCGCGAGAAAACGCCCGCGGGCATCATCCTCACCGGCGGGCCCAACAGCGTCTACCTGCCGGACTCCCCCACCATCGGCAAGGAACTGTTTGAGATGGGCATCCCGGTGCTGGGCATCTGCTACGGCGCCCAGCTGATGACTCATGTGCTGGGCGGCAAGGTGAGCCGCGCGCCGGAACGGGAGTACGGCAAGACCGAGGTGATGGTGAGCACCGGCTCCAAGCTGTTTGAGGGAGTGAGCACCCGCACCATCTGCTGGATGAGCCACAACGACTACATCGAGGCCCCCGCGCCGGGCTTTGTCGTCTCGGCCCACACCGCCAACTGCCCGGTGGCCGCCGCCGAGGACGTGAGCCGGGGGCTGTACCTGGTGCAGTTCCACCCGGAGGTGCTGCACACCCAGCAGGGCACGCTGATGCTCTCGAACTTTGTGCACAAGGTCTGCGGCTGCGGCAGCGACTGGAAGATGGATTCCTTCGTGGAGGACACAGTGGCCGCCCTGCGGGCCAAGATCGGCGGCGGTAAGGTGCTGTGCGCGCTGTCCGGCGGGGTGGACTCGTCGGTGGCGGCGGTGCTGCTGGCCAAGGCGGTGGGCAAACAGCTCACCTGCGTCTTTGTGGACCACGGCCTGCTGCGCAAGGACGAGGGCGACCAGGTGGCGGCGGTGTTCGGCCCCGAAGGTCCCTACGACCTGAACTTCATCCGGGTGAACGCCCAGCAGCGGTTCTACGACAAGCTGGAGGGCGTGGAAGAACCGGAGAAAAAGCGCAAGATCATCGGCGAGGAGTTCATCCGCGTGTTTGAGGAAGAGGCCAAAAAGATCGGCACGGTGGACTTCCTGGTGCAGGGCACCATCTACCCCGACGTGGTGGAGAGCGGCCTCGGCGGCGAGAGCGCCGTCATCAAGAGCCATCACAATGTGGGCGGTCTGCCCGACCATGTGGATTTCAAGGAGATCGTGGAGCCCCTGCGGGACCTGTTCAAGGACGAGGTGCGCCAGGCCGGGCGGGAGCTGGGCATCCCGGAGTATCTGGTGGCCCGGCAGCCCTTCCCCGGCCCGGGGCTGGCCATCCGAATCATCGGCGCGGTGACGCCGGAAAAGGTGAAGATCGTGCAGGAGGCGGACGCCATCTACCGCGAGGAGGTGGAGGCCGCCGGGGCCCACAAGACGCTGGGCCAGTACTTCGCGGCGCTGACCAACATGCGCAGCGTGGGCGTGATGGGCGACGAGCGCACCTATGACTACGCCATCGCCCTGCGGGCGGTGAACACCGCCGACTTCATGACCGCCGAGGCCGCCGCCCTGCCCTGGGAGGTACTGGCCAAGGCCACAAGCCGCATCGTAAACGAGGTGCCCCATGTGAACCGGGTGCTCTACGACTGCACCGGCAAGCCCCCCGCAACGGTGGAATTCGAATGAACGAACCGCTGTTTCCCCGACCATACGGAGAAAACTGCGCAGCAGACCCTGGAGGCCACGGCCTCCAGGGTCTTTTTTGAACAGTGAAATGCCGGTCGGACATGCGGCTGCGTTCCGGCAAAAAAGTGCCGCTGGCCGCCGCGCCTTTGCGTGTTACTCCCCGTTGCTTGCGGCAACGGGGAGGCGTCTTGTACAATGATGGCAACAAACAAAAGGAGGCCATCCCGAATGTTAAGTGAAAATATCAAAACCATCCGAAAGGCAAAAGGGCTGTCCCAGGAGGAACTCGCCGTCAAGCTGAACGTGGTACGGCAGACCGTTTCCAAATGGGAACAGGGGCTGTCCGTCCCGGATTCCGACCTGCTGATCGCCCTGTCGCAGGCGCTGGAAACCCCTGTGAGCACCTTGCTGGGAGAAACGCTCGCCCCCTCGAAGCCAGGCGACCTGAAAACGATTTGCGAGAAGCTGGAGGTCATCAATCTGCAGCTGGCGCAGAGAAAGGCCGCCGCGCGCCAGCTGCTTCACTGGCTGTTTGTTCTGGTCTGCGGGGCCGTTGTGGCCGTTTTGGCCGTTTTGTTCGCCCTGAACAGCCCCTATCTCGGCTGGGACTTCGGCGACCCCGAGACCGCTGTTGCCGGCACGGTGTTTCACGCCTTTGAATGGCTGTTCATCCGGCTGGCCCCCATCGTTCTTGTGGGCGCGGGCGTCGGGGCCGTTTTGACACGCGGAAAACTGTAAAATTGTTCCGGACCGGCTGACCGATGGTCAGCCGGTTGCCTTTTGTGGTATGATGATCGGGTGAACAAATCCATCTGCCAAAAAGGAGCGCCGCCATGAAGACCATTGCCATCATCGAGGACGATCAGCCCATAGGCGATCTGCTGCAGGAAGTGCTGCAAAAAGAGGGATACCGGGTGCAGCGGGCCTATTCCGGCACCGAGGCGGTGTATCTGCTGGCCCAAAGCAGGCCCGATCTGATCCTGCTGGATCTGATGCTGCCCGGCCTTTCGGGCGAGGAACTTTTGCCCCGGATGCAGGGCGTCCCGGTGATCGTGGTGAGCGCCAAGGCCGGCGTGGACGACAAGGTGGGCCTTCTGCAGAGCGGCGCGGCGGACTACATCACCAAGCCCTTTGAACTGCGGGAACTGCTGGCCCGCATCCAGGTACAGCTGCGGCGCACCGCTCTGCCCGCCGGGCCGGCGCTGGAGGCCGGCGGCGTCCGGCTGGACACCGTCTCCCGCGAGGTGACGGTGGAGGGACGGCCCGTCCACCTCACCCGGACGGAGTTCGCCATCCTGAAGCTGCTGCTGGGCAGCCCCGGCCGGGCGGTGTCCAGGACGTCCATTCTGGACAGCATCGGTCAGGATACGCCGGACTGCACCGACGCCTCCCTCAAGCAGCACATCAGCAACCTGCGCAAGAAACTGCGGCAGGCGGGCGGCCGGGCGTCCATCCAGGCGGTATGGGGCATCGGCTTTCGGCTGGACGCGGAACCTTGACGAAATCTTTACCCTTTTCTTTACCGCTCTCTTGACGGCCGCGCTGTAAGATGGAGCCATCAACAAAAGGAGGTATCCTGTATATGGACTATATCTTACAGGCAAACGGCCTTTGCAAGGAATACCGGCACGCGAAAGCGCTGGACGGCCTTTCCCTGCGCGTTCCCAAGGGCTCCATCTACGGGCTGGTGGGCAAAAACGGCGCGGGAAAGACCACCCTCATCCGCATTCTCTGCGGCCTGCAGCAGCCCACCGCCGGCAGTTTCTCCCTGTACGGGGCCGGCTGGGGCGAACCCGGTTTCGCCCGCGCCCGCAGACGGATGGGCGCGCTGGTGGAGACGCCCGCCCTCTACCCCGGAATGACCGCGCGGCAGAACCTCGCGCTGCAGAACCGGGTGCTGGGCCTGCCGGACGATGAAAACATCCCCGCCCTGCTGCGGTTGACGGGCCTGGAGGGCACCGGCCGGAAAAAGGTGCGGCACTTTTCTCTGGGGATGCGGCAGCGCCTGGGCATTGCCCTGGCGCTGTGCGGTTCGCCCGACCTGCTGGTGCTGGACGAGCCCACCAACGGCCTGGATCCCCAGGGCATCATCGACGTGCGGGAACTGATCCTCAAGCTGAACCGGGAGCACCAGATCACGGTACTGATCTCCAGTCACATTCTGGACGAACTGGCCCGTCTGGCCACCTTCTACGGGTTCATCGACGGCGGCCGCATGGTGCGGGAGATCAGCGCGGCTGCGTTTGAGCGCGCCGGGCGCAAACGCCTGCGGGTAACGGTGTCGGATGTGCAGGCCCTTGCCCTGCTCCTGGAGCGGGAGGGCATGGAGTACAAGATCCTCAGCAGCACACAGGCCGACGTCTTTGGCAGCCCGAACATCACCCGGCTCGCCCTGGCCCTGCACGAGGCGGGCTGTGAACTTGAGAAGGTGCAGGAACAGGACGAAAGCCTGGAGAGTTACTTTTTGAACCTGGTGGGAGGTGAGCGCCATGAGTAAGCTGCTTTGGGCAAACTGGATGCGTCTGCGCACAGGCCGGGGCTTCTGGCTGGCGCTGGGAGGCGTGTTTCTCGGCTCCGTGCTGTCCATCTGGAGCAGTTCCCTCTCGGTGCGGCAGATGGTCCAGTCCGGCTTTGTGCGCACACTGGACGATTGCTTCTTCGGGCCGTCCACCCTGCTGGGAGCGCTGTTCGCCGCCTTCCTCTGCCTGTTTCTGAGCGCGGAGTTCGCCGACGGCGCGGTGCGCAACAAACTGATCGTAGGGCACAGCCGCGCCGGGGTCTATCTGGCAAACTATCTCACCTGCCTGGGCGCCTGCCTTGCCTTTGTGTGCGCCTGGGTGCTGGGCAGCCTGCCGGGCCTTTTGTGGATCGGGCCCTTTTCCATGGGCGCGGGCGAGTTCTGGATGTATCTGCTGGTGGCTGCCGGCTTCACCGCCGCCTTCACGGCCCTGTTCGCCCTGGTCAACCTGTTCTTTGGCAACAAGGCGGTGACGGTGGTGTTTTCCCTGGCGCTCTGGCTGGTTCTGGTACTGGCCGCCGGCGCCCTCTACGACCGGCTCAGCGAGCCGGAACTGACCGGCGGGGTGATGTATGCCGACGGCGCGTTCCGGGAGGTGGACCCCGCGCCCAACCCGATGTATCTCGCCGGACCGGCGAGGATGCTCTGCACCCTCGCACTGGAATTCCTGCCCACCGGGCAGGCCCTGCTGATGCACGGCGCGCAGATCACCGCGCCCTGGCGACAACTTGGCTTGTCGGCGCTGTTCACCGCCCTGTTCCTGTGGGCGGGCGTGCGGTTTTTTGAGAAAAAAGAGATTCGGTGAGGGATTTTTATGGAGTGTTTGCCACTGGTCGCCGTCGGGGGGTTGCTGTTCGTCATTCTCCTGCTCTGCCTGAAGATCCATCGGATGCGCGCAGACGCGCGGCAGATCGCCCAGGCCCTGCAGGACCGGCTGGCGGCCGACACCAACACCCTCGTCGACCTTTCCGGCCGCGACCGGTACATGCGGCGTCTGGCCACGGCCCTGAACGGTCAGCTACGCCTGCTGCGCAGCGAACGCCAGCGCTATCAGAACGGCGACCGGCAGCTGAAGGAGGCCGTGACCAACATCTCCCACGATCTGCGCACCCCCCTCACCGCCATCTGCGGGTACCTGGAACTGACGAAGCTGCAGGCGCTCCCGCCGGATGCCCGCCGCTATCTGGACCAGATCGAGAACCGGGCCGCGGCGATGAAGGCCCTGACCGAGGAGTTGTTCCGCTATTCCCTGGCGGCTTCGGAGCACAAACCGGACCTTTGTCCGGTGGACCTGCGCCGGGCGCTGGAAGATTCGCTGCTGGCTTTCTACGGCGCGTTTGCCCAAAGGGGCATTGAGCCCGCACTGACGCTGGCGGACCCGAAGGAGCGCTTTTTGCTGGACAGCGCGGCGCTCGGCCGGGTCCTGGAGAACATTCTGTCCAACGCGCTGAAATACAGCGCCGGCGATCTGCGCGTTTCCCTGGACGAGGCGGGTCGTATCGCCTTTGTCAACCGCGCCCCCGGCCTGAACGCGGTGGCCGCGGGCAAGCTGTTCGACCGGTATTACACGGTGGATACGGGGCGCTCTTCCACCGGGCTGGGGCTTGCCATCGCCCGGCAGCTGACCGAGGAGATGGGCGGCACGCTCACGGCGGAATACACCGGGGGCTGTTTGAAGGTTCTGGCGGATTTTTCGCCGGCGAAGCTTCCCGCCGCGCCGGCAGACGGCCGCTGAATCGTGGAGCCACCCCCGCTGCCCTTGACCCGGGACGGCGGGGTGTGGTATACTTTTTAAAAATCATTTGAAAGGAGGGCGCGCGATGTTCTGGAAATTCAGCAAGATCCCACTGGAAAAAGGCTGCATTTTCGCCTTTTACGGGGATAGTGCGCCCTTTTTTAAGGCCGGGTCCGCCTTGTAAGGCGGTTTTGTGCCCTCAAAAATTTGTGTACTATCTCCTTTTGCTTGCAGATGATTGTGAGAAAAGGAGATTTTTTTATGTCTGAGATCAAACGACAACTGCGCAGGCTGTACGCCCTTACCGCCGTCAGCAGCCTGCAGATCGCCGGAGCGTCCTGGGTGGCGCTGCTGGCCGCAAGGGGCTTTTCGCTGGCCCAGATCGGGTTGGCGGAAGGGGTGTTCCACCTCACCAGCTTTTTGTTCGAGCTGCCCTCGGGGGTCCTTGCCGACGTGTTCGGGCGAAAGCGCTCGATGATCGCCAGCCAATGCATGTTCGCGGCGGCCAGCGCCGCCATGCTGCTCTCCCGCTCGATGGCCGGCGTCTGTGCCGCCATGGCGCTGAGCGCCCTGGGCTACAACTTTGCCTCCGGCTCCCGGGAGGCGCTGGCGTACGAAAGCCTGCAGCAGTGCGGCCGGGAAGACGAATATGAGCGGTACGCCGCGAACGACGCGACGCTCTGGCGGGCAGGCACGGCGCTGGCCACCCTGTGCGCCGGCTTTGCCCTTTGGCTGGGGCCGCGGGCGGCCTACAGCCTGGACCTGGCCCTGGCGCTGCTGGGCCTGTGGCCGGCCCTTTGCCTGCGGGAGCCGGTGCGGGAAACCGACGCCGGCAGCACCGCCCGGCGCATCGGCGGGGCGGTGCGCCAAAGCGCGGACTTTCTTTTGCACAGCCCCCGTGCCCTGCGGCTGATGCTGTGCGCCGCCGCGGTGGGGGCCGTAGCCACCATGCTGCTCTTTCTGCTGCAGGCGCGGCTGCCCGCCCTGGGCCTGCCCGGTGCCTGGCTGGGGCCGGCGCTTTTTCTGTTGGGGCTCAGCGGCACGCTGGGCGCGCAGGCCGCCCGGTTTTTCGGGCGGCTGCGCTATCGTCAGCTGGCGCTGCTGTGCGCCGGCGGCGTGCTGGCCGGGACGCTGCTGGCGGCCTCCGGCTGGCTGCCTGTGGTGTTCGCGGGGGGATTTTTGGCCGGCATGCTGGACGACCTGCTGGCGGTGCGCACCGATGTGGCGCTGAACGGGATGATCCCCTCGGGCCAGCGGGCGACGCTTGTGTCGGTCTCCTCCCTGGTCTTCTCGCTGGTGATGCTGGCGGCAGCCCCCCTGATGGGGGCCGCCTTTGGCGCGCTGTGACAAGCCGCAACGCGCCCGGGCCCCGGCGGCGCGGTTTTTTTCCGGGTCACCTTGCGGAACAAAAAAGAGCCATCCTCTCCGGATGGCTCTTTTTCGTTCGTATCGGGAAGGGCACGCCCGCTCTCACGTCAGGGGCACGACCCCGCCCGCGGCGGAAAGAGGGGTCAGCGCTCCGTTCTCGATGACAAAGGCCTCGCCGCAGATCTCCTGGCGGCGGGCGTCGGTGTCAAGATAGAGATAGCTGCCGTCCACGATGGCATAGAACGTTTTGCCGGCGCTGTCCGGATAGACGATGTCCTCCATCAGGCGCAGCCCGTCCACCACGTCGGTCTTGAGGATCTGGTAATGGGGGATGAGCATGGTGTCGGTAAGGCCCAGGCCCTCGTAATATTTGGGATAGGCGGGGTCCAGGGCCTCCCCTTTCAGTTCGGGCGGCGCGTACACGAGCCCGGAACAGTTCATGGAGCCGGCGCTCACGCCCAGTATTACTCCTTGAAAGCCGGCCAGCGCCTGCCGCAGGCCGATCTCGCGGAAAAAGCGGTTCTGGGTGGGCACATGGCCGCCGGCGAAGACCAGCAGGTCGGCCTGCCGCACCAGGGCCGCCGTGTCGGCCTGGTTGCGCCGGTCCAGCACGGTAAAACCGCGGAAGACAAAGCCTGCCGCCTCAAAGCTTTTTTTCGCCAGCCGCGCATACCGGTCGGTGCGGGAAGGATCATCCGGCGCGGAGCAGACGTAGACGGCGGCGCACTCTGCCGGGAGGGCCGCCCGCAGCCGCTCCGCAAGGCCGTTTTCCGGATTCAGTTCGTTGGTGTTCGCGATGGTGAAATTCCCGGTGAGAAAGCATTTCATCCGGCTGTACCTCCTTGAAGGCTTTTGGCCTTTTCAATATGACACATCTTTCCGCCGCGCCGGCAGGATCGCGCCTTGCGTTTTGCCCGCGGCCGCGATACACTGAGTTCATCGGCGGCATTTCCCCGGCCCCAGGAAAGGAGCGCGTCCATGAGATCACCCGTGTTTCTCCCCTGCCCCGCGCGGCGGCCCCAAAAAGCCAAAAGGGCGCAGGGGTGACGCCGGCCGCTCCGTCGGCGTCCTCATTCTCCGCCGGCCGCCCCGGCGGGGCCGATGGTCCTTTTTTCCGCTGCCGCTCTCCCCCTTCCCGACACCCTGCCCGCACACATACGATGGAGCATCGGGAGGTTTTTCATGGAAGTCAATCTGCGAAAGCTTTATCCTTCGCTGTACCACACGGATGAGTACGTCGAGGTCACCGAGGCGGTCTTTGAGGCGATTTCGGCGTTTGAGCGCGCCGAGGCGGCGTGGCAGCGGCGAAAATACCGCTACAAGGCCCACTATTCCCTGGATTACGGCAACGGCATCGAAAACGATATCCTTTTCCGGCCCGAAACGCCCGAGGCGGTCTTTGAGGAAAAACTGCTGCGGCGGGACGTCTCTGCCGCGCTGCGCTCACTGAGCGGGCCGCAGCGGCGTCGGGTCTACGCCCGCTACTTTCTGGAACAGAAGCCGGCGCAGATCGCCGTCCGGGAGCAGATACAGCCCGGCACCGTCTGCAAAAGCGTCCACAGCGGCCTGCGGAAACTGGCGAGGCGGCTGGCCCACCTGAAGCGGCGCTGAATCCGTCCTATCAGTTCTACCCTATCACACCCCGCCCGCAAACGCAACGCCCTTTTGGAGGCGGCGGCTGGTATTTTTTTGTTTCCGTGAAAATCGGCGGCGCGGCCGGCCGTATGGCGCGCCCGCGCCGGTTTGCCGCAGCGAAAAACCGTGTGGCCGGGGGTTGACAAATTCGCCCGGCGGTGGTATCTTGGGTGCTGTTCGGTAGGTAAGGCTCCTGCTGGGATATGGGCTGTTGCCGCGAAACAGTGGAGACACTGTGAGTTGGTTTGAACAGGGTGCGTCGAACGCAAGGCGCATTCTAACACAGCTTCACCGCCCCGCAAAGTCAAAGCTCACACGGATCTGCAGCGTTAGACTGCTCCCGTATGTCCTGCCGGAGATACGGGAGTTTTTGTTTGCAGCGAAAGGAGGAGGGCACGCCATGGAATACAGTCAATGTTACAGCACCGTTTCCTGGCGGTGGTCTCCGAATCGCTGCGGCCGTGCGCGCCTGTAGCGTCGGCTTTTTGCGCCGGTTTTAGGTGGCCATCGCTTTCGCGGGGGATTTTTCCGCGGGCGGTGGCCTTTTTTTGCCTTTTTGCAGGCAGCGCGCCCATCCGGGCGTTCCGCGAACGTTCAAAATAAAGTGAGGTGAACACAAATGGACACGGGAAGCAGTACCGGCGCGGGATGCAGCCGTTCCCCCGAAGGCCCGATCGGATCGTTTCACGCTCGCCGTGCCCAACTGCGTGGCGAGCGGGGCTGAGGGCTGTATTCTCCCGCGCACTGTACCCTTCCGATCGCACGACCCATCGAATCGTCAGGAGGTACAAAGCCATGAAAAAACTGTTTAATACGAATCGCGCCCCCGCGCCGCGGGCGGACAGCGCAAAGGACCAGGCCATCCGCAAGCGGCTGCTAAACGCCGCCGCCCTGGACAGCCAGGCCCTGCTGGAAAGCCTGGGCACGGCGGCGGGCGGGCTGGACGAGGCCGCGGTGCGCCGCGCCCGCGAGGAGCACGGGACGAACGTCTTCACCAGCGGCAAAAAGGCGTCCGCCCCGAAGCGCCTGCTTCTGGCCTTTGTCAACCCGTTCACCGCGGTACTGCTGGCATTGGCCCTTATCTCGGTGTTCACCGAGGTCGTCTTTGCCGCCCCCGGGGACAAAAATTACGTCACCGTGCTTATCATCACCGTGATGGTGCTCATCTCGGGGGCGCTGCGCTTCATCCAGGAGACCCGCAGCGGCAACGTGGCCGCGCGGCTGAGCGGGATGCTGCACACCACCACCTGCGTGGAGCGGGACTGCCGCCGCGGGGAGATCCCGCTGGAGGAGGTCGTGGTGGGCGACGTTGTGCATCTGTGCGCCGGGGACATGATCCCCGCCGACCTGCGCATCCTCACGGCGAAGGACCTGTTCATCAGCCAGTCGGCCCTGACGGGCGAGAGCGAACCGGTGGAAAAGACCGGCGGCCCCGCCTCTGCCCGGGACTCGCTGACCGGGACGCCGAACCTGGCCTTTCTGGGCAGCAACGTCATCAGCGGCACCGCCACCGGGGTGGTGCTGGCGGTGGGCGGCGACACCATGCTGGGCGTGCTGGCGCGGCAGGTGGACGCAAAGCCCCCCAAGACCACCTTTGAGAAGGGGGTCAGCGCCGTCTCCTGGGTGTTGATCCGCATTATGCTGGTGATGGTGCCGGTGGTGCTGTTCGTCAACGGCTTCACCAAGGGGGACTGGATGCAGGCGGCCCTTTTCGCCATTTCGGTGGCTGTGGGCCTCACCCCCGAGATGCTGCCCATGATCGTGACCACCTCCCTTGCCAAGGGCGCGATGGCCATGAGCCGTCGCCGGGTGATCGTAAAGAATCTGAACTCCATTCAGAACCTCGGCTCGATGGACATTCTCTGCACCGACAAGACCGGCACCCTCACCCAGGACAGGGTGGTGCTGGAGTACCACCTGAACGTGGACGGCGAGGAGGACGACCGGGTGCTGCGCCACGCCTTTCTGAACAGCTGGTTCCAGACGGGGCTGAAAAACCTGATCGACGCGGCGGTGATCCGCCGTCAGCAGGAGCTGGGCGCCGGGGACCTCACCCGCCGCTACGTCAAGGTGGACGAGATCCCCTTCGACTTTGAACGGCGGCGGATGAGCGTGGTGGTGCAGGACGAGACGGGCAAAACCCAGCTTGTGACCAAGGGCGCGGTGGAGGAGATGCTCGCCTGCTGCGCCTTTGCCGAGTGCGGCGGCCGGGTGCTGCCGCTGACCGACGAGGTGCGGCGGCGGGTGCTGGCCCGCTCGGACGAGCTGAACGCCCGGGGGATGCGGGTGATCGCGGTGGCTCACAAGACCGGCCCGGCCCCGGTGGATCACTTCTCGGCGGCAGACGAGGCGGAGATGGTGCTCATCGGCTTCCTCGCCTTTCTGGACCCGCCCAAAACCACGGCTGCCGCCGCCATCGCGGCGCTGCGGGAGTACGGCGTGGCGGTGAAGGTGCCTGTCTCTTATACACATCTGACGCTGCCGACGACTTAATAGGTGTAGAT
>ERZ1090860.1180-NODE-1183-length-14404-cov-6.602899_pt1 | contig 14404 bp, 11 predicted proteins | sample MGYA00478483_ERZ1090860 | MGnify/ENA primary metagenome ERZ1090860 (study PRJEB33644, sample SAMEA5815741) | chicken gut metagenome | biome: Chicken; feature: Gastrointestinal Tract; material: Caecum | place: Ireland | collected 2019-01-01 | study: A study of...
GCATACAAAAAGGCTAGCTTCATGCTTTCCCTCCAAAAAATGTGTTGGTCCTTCCATCCTTCTCCGGGATATCATGGGGAATTTTCCTGCGGTGGCGCACAATATGCGCCCCGACGGAACGGATACGGCTCTTTACAGGCCCATGCCCTCCAGAGTCTTCAGGGTCTGGCCGCACTGGGCGGTCATCTCCTCAAAGATCTGCCGCAGGGGCTTGATTTCGTGAAGCATGCCCGCCACCTGACCGGCCATGACGCTGCCGGTCTTCACATCGCCGTCAAACACGGCCTTCCGCAGGCCGCCCAGGGTGAAGTGCTCCAGCTCCATGCGGTCGGCGCCCTCCTTCTCCTTGGCGATGTAGGCGTTGGTCATCTGGTTGCGCAGGCAGCGCACCGGGGCGTCCACAGACCGGCCGGTGACCACGGTGTCCCGGTCCTTGGCCTTGAGGACGGCCTTCTTGTAGTTCTCATGGATGGGGCACTCCTCGCTCACCAGCAGGCAGGTGCCCACCTGGGCGCCGATGGCCCCCAGGGCGTAGGCGGCCAGCAGCTGCCGTCCGCTGGCGATGCCGCCGGCGGCGATGACGGGGATGTCCACCGCGTCCACCACCTGGGGCACCAGGGCCATGGTGGTGGTCTCGCCCACGTGGCCGCCGCTCTCGGTGCCCTCGGCGATCACCGCGTCGGCGCCCCGCTTGGCCACCAGCTTGGCCAGGGCCACGGCGGCCACCACGGGGATCACCTTGGCGCCCGACTCCTTCCAGGCGGGGATGAACCGGCTGGGATCGCCGGCTCCGGTGGTGATGACGGCCACCTTCTCCTCCGCGGCGATGGCGGCCAGCTGCTCCACCTGGGGGTGCATGAGCATGATGTTCACGCCGAAGGGCTTATCGGTGAGGGAGCGGCAGCGGCGGATGCTCTCCTGGAACACCTCGGGGGGCATGCCGCCCGCGCCGATGAGGCCCAGGGCCCCCGCGTTGGACACGGCGGCGGCAAACTCGGCGGTGGCGATGTTGGCCATACCGCCCTGGATAAAGGGGAACTCGATCCCCAGCCATTCGTTCAGCTTCTGCATGTTATTTCTCCTCCTTATCCTGCCACTGGAACAGGGCCCCGCCCCAGGTCATTCCGGAGCCAAAGCCCAGACACATGATCCACTGGCCCGCTTTCAGCAGTCCCTGCTCCGCCATCTCGTCCAGCGCGATGGGGATGGTACCCGCGGATGTATTTCCATAGCGCTCAATGTTCTCATAGCACTTGCTCAGAGGCACCTTCAGACGCCGGGCCACCGACTCCACGATGCGGTGGTTGGCCTGATGGAGCACGTACCAGTCCACCTGCTCCTTCTCCATGCCGGCCTTGGCCAGCAGGGTCCGGGCCGCCTGGGGGACGGTCTCCAGGGCGAACTTGAAGACCTCCTGGCCGTTCATGTGGAGATAGCGCTCCTCGCTGCCCATGCCGCCCGACCACAGGATATCCCGTTCTCCCCGGGCGCCCAGGTGGGCGTACCAGGGGGCGTCCTGGGTGGACTTGACCACCACGGCCCCCACCCCGTCCCCGAACAGGATGCAGGTGGAGCGGTCCTCCATGTTGGTGATCCGGCTCAGAAGCTCGCCCCCCAGGATCAGGGCGTAGGGGCGGCTCATCCGGGGCAGCAGGGCCGCCGCCGTCTCCATGGCGTACAGGAAGCCGGAGCAGCCCGCGCTCAGGTCAAAGGCCGGGCAGTCCTCCGGCAGGCGCAGCGCCTGGTGGACCAGGCAGGATTGGGCCGGAGTGGCGTTGTCGGAGGTGACGGTGCCCATCAGGCACAGCCCCAGGTCCTCCGGCCGGATGCCAGCCCTGGCGATGGCCTGGCGGGCGGCCTCCACCGCGAACTGGGTGAGATTCTCCCCCTCCCGGGCAAAGCGCCGCTCCTTGATTCCGGTGCGGCTGACGATCCACTCGTCGCTGGTGTCCACGATCTTGGCCAGATCGTCGTTGGTGACGATGTGCTCCGGCAGCGCCCGTCCAGTGCCAAGGATCTGCAGTCCGTTCATATCTCGTTCTCCTCCCGAACCACGCCCATGGCGCGGAATTTTTGATATCGCTGGGCGGCCAGATCCTTCTCCTTGGACAGCTGGTTCAGATGCCGGGTCAGGGCCTTGTCCACGGCGGCGAACACCGCCTTGGGGTCGTTCTGGGCGCCCCCCTCGGGCTCCGGAATGACCTGGTCGGCCACCCCCAGGCGCAGCAGATCGGCGGCGGTGAGCTTCATCACCTCGGCGGCCTCGTCGGCCCGCCCGGCGTCCTTCCACAGGATGGAGGCGAAGCCCTCGGGGGAGAGCACCGAGTAGACGGCGTTCTCCAGCAGGATCACCCGGTTGCCCACGGCCAGGGCCAGAGCCCCGCCGCTGCCCGCCTCGCCGATGACCACCGCGATCACCGGAACGGTGAGGGAGCTCATCAGGGCCAGGGAGGCGGCGATGGCCTGCCCCTGCCCCTCCGCCTCGGCCTCCAGGCCGGGGTAGGCGCCGGGGGTGTCCACAAAGGTGATGATGGGCCGCTTGAACTTCTCCGCCTGGCGCATGAGGCGCTGGGCCTTCCGGTAGCCCTCAGGGCTGGGCATGCCGAAGTTATATTTCATTTTTTCCTCAAAGGTGCGCCCCTTCCGGGTGCCGATGACGGTCACCGGCTTGCCGTGGAAGCGGGCGATGGCCCCGAAGACACAGGGGTCCTCCCGGTGGAGGCGGTCCCCCTTGCACACAAACAGGTCGGTAAACAGGGCGTTGATATAGTCCATCGCCCCCGGCCGGGATACTGCCCGGGCCAGCTTGACCCGCTGGGCGGCTGTCACGTCGCTCATCTGTGGAAGACCCCCTTTCGATGGAGGGCCAGCAGCTGGGCCAGGGTCTCCCGCAGCTGAGGCCGGGGGACGATCTGATCCACAAAGCCGTGCTCCTCCAGATATTCGGCGCGCTGGAAGCCCTCGGGCAGCTCCTGGCCGATGGTCTGCCGGATGACCCGGGGCCCGGCAAAGCCGATGAGGGCCCCCGGCTCCGCCAGGGTGATGTCCCCCAGGGAGGCGAAGCTGGCGGTGACGCCGCCGGTGGTGGGGTGGGTGTAGACCGCGATGTACAGCCCCCCCGCCTCGGAGAACCGCTCGATGGCGGCGCTGGTCTTGGCCATCTGCATCAGAGAGAGAATGCCCTCCTGCATCCGGGCCCCGCCGCTGGCAGAGAAGATGATCAGGGGCAGCTTGTGCTTCTGGGCGTACTCCACCGCCCGGGTGATCTTCTCCCCCACGGCCACGCCCATGCTGGCCATGAAGAAGCGGCTGTCCAGCACGGCGAACACCGCCTGGTACCCGTCCAGCTTGCCGGTGGCCGCCACCGCCGCGTCGGGCAGGGCGGTCTTTTCCCGCTGGGCGGCCAATTTTGCCTCATACCCCGGGAAGTCCAGCACGTTGGGGGCGGTCATCTCGGGCCACAGCTCCCGGAAGCTGAAGGGGTCCAGCAGCAGGGACAGGCGCAGGTAAGCCCCAATGGGCAGATGGTAGCCGCAGTGGGGGCAGACATATTCGGTTTTCACCAGCTCCTGGTTGGCGCACTCCGCGCCGCAGCCGGGGCAGGTCTGAGTCCCGTTCTCCGGGATGGCCGAGCGGCGGGCGGCGGCCTCAACGGCCTCCTCCCGCTGGCGGCGCAGTCGGTCCAGCCGGTCCCGGCGGGAGCGAAACAGTGGCTGCATATTACTCCTCCTTGTCCCAGTTCAAAAGCTCGTCCATGTGGGCGGGCAGAAAGCCGGTGTCATACTGGCCCTTGATAAAGTCGGGGTGGTACATGATCAGGTGGCAGAAGTCGGCGGTGGTGGGATAGCCGTCGATGATCATCTCCTCCAGCGCCCGGCGCATCCGGCGGATGGCCTCCAGCCGGGTGGGGGCGTGGACGATGACCTTGGCCACCAGAGAGTCGTAGTAGGGGGAGACGGAGTAGCCGTTGTACAGCAGGGAGTCCACCCGCACCCCGGGTCCCCCGGGGAAGTGGAGGAACTTGGTGGTGCCGGGGCAGGGCCGGAAGCCGGCCTTGAAGTCCTCGGCGTTGATGCGGCACTCGATGGCGTGGCCCTGCTGGACCACCTCCTCCTGCTTGACGGACAGGGGCAGTCCCGCGGCGATGCGCAGCTGCTCCCGCACCAGGTCCAGGCCGGTGACCATCTCCGTCACCGGGTGCTCCACCTGAATCCGGGTGTTCATCTCGATGAAGTAGAAGTGCCCCTCCTGGTCCACCACAAACTCGATGGTGCCGGCGTTCTCATAGCCGGCGGCCTTCGCGGCGGCCACCGCGGCCGCCCCCATCTGCTCCCGCAGCTGGGGGGTCAGCACCTTGGAGGGGGACTCCTCCACCAGCTTCTGGTTCTTCCGCTGGATGGAGCAGTCCCGCTCCCCCAGGTGGATCACATTGCCGTGGCGGTCGGCCAGGATCTGAAACTCGATGTGCTTGGGGTTGAGGATCAGCTTCTCCAGGTAGAGCTGGCCATCTCCAAAGCAGGCCAGGGCTTCCGCCCTGGCCTCCTCGAATTTGGCGACAAGCTCCTCGGGCTGATCCACCCGGCGCATTCCTCTGCCTCCGCCGCCGGCGCTGGCCTTCACCAGCACCGGATATCCGATTTTCTGGGCGATCTCTACCGCGTCCTGGGCGGTCTCCACCGGCCCGTCCGAGCCGGGCACCACCGGGACGTTGTGCTTCTGCATCAGCTCCCGGGCGGCCGCCTTGTTGCCCATGGCCTGAATCACCGCCCCGGAGGGGCCGATGAAGGCAATCCCCAAGTCGGCGCACCGCTGGGCGAAGTCCGCGTTCTCCGACAGGAAGCCGTAGCCGGGGTGGATGGCGTCGCACCCCGTCTCTTTGGCCACGGTGAGCAGGGCGTCCACATTCAAATAGCTGTCCGCCGCCTTGGCCGGGCCGATGCACACGGCATTGGGGGACAGCTGTACGTGGAGGGAGTCCGCGTCGGCGGCGGAGTACACCGTCACCGCGTCCACCCCGATCTCCCGGCAGGCACGAAGGATGCGCACCGCGATCTCGCCGCGGTTGGCGATCAACACACGCTGAAACATTATACCCTCCGAACCCGGAACAGGGGGGCGTCATAGCCCGCCAGACTTCCGTTCTCCACCAGGATCTCCTCGATCACGCAGTCCATGGGGGCGGGGATTTCGCTCATCATTTTCATGGCCTCCAGGATGCACACCGTCTGGCCCTTCTTCACCTGGTCGCCCACCTTCACAAAGGGCTCGGCGTCCGGGCCGGCGGCGGCGTAGAACGTGCCCACCAGGGGGGCCTTAATGTACTCGCCCTCATCCTGAGTCCCATTCTGGGCCTCAGACTGGGGAGCGGGAGCCGCCGGGGTCTGGACAGCGGAAACCGCGGCCACAGCCGCCGCGGGAGCGGCGGCCACAGCCACGGTCTTGTCCAGCTTCAGGCGAGTCCCATTCTGCTCCAGCTCCAGTCCGGTGAGGGAGGAGCGCTCGAAGCGCTCCATCAGCGCGTAAATGGATTCCAGATCCATGGAACAGTCACCTCATTTTTAAAATTTTGAATTACTCGGCCTTGCTCTCCAGAGCCTCCAGATAGCGGACGATGTCGCCCACGGTCTTCATGTTGGGGCGGTCGTCGTCGGCGATGGACAGGCCCAGCTGCTCCTCCAGAGCGATGTTCAGCTCCACGGCGTCCAGGGAGTCGGCGCCCAGGTCCTCGGCCAGATCGGCCTCCATGGTGACGTCCTCCATCTCACAGCTCAGGGTATCCACAATGATATCACGTACTTTTTCAAACATAGGAATTCTCCTCTCAAATCTTCTCTCATAATCCTTCCAATATTTTAGTTAAAATTTTTTAACTAAATATTTCAAGCGTATTGTAACAGGTTTTACCAGAAAGTCAACTGGGATTTTTCACAAACAACATACAACCGCCCGTTTTTTATTTAGCTTCCGGGGGAATTTTCCCGTAAAAAACGTCGATTTTTCCAGAGATAGGGTCAAAACACACATAATCTGGAATCCGGCGCCGCTCTGGGCGGACCGGGCGGGCTCCCCGCCTCAGTCCTCCAGCATCCGGTACCCGATGCCCAGCTCGGTGAGGACATATTTGGGCTCGGAGGGGTTCTCCTTGAGCTTGCGGCGGATGTTGGCCATGTTCACCCGGAGGATCTGGTTGCTGCTGCTGCCGTAGGGGCCCCACACGTGCTCCAGGATGAAGTCGTAGGTGAGCACCTTGCCGGCGTGGATGCACAGCAGCTCCAGGATCTTGAACTCGTTCTGGGTGAAGTGGACCTCCTCCCCGTCCAGGAGCACCTGGTGCTTGGCGATGTCCACCGTCAGGTCCTTGATGTGGTAGACGTCCTTCTGGGACCCCTGGCTCAGCCGCAGGCGGTCGGACCGGCGCAGGGTGGTGCGCACCCGGGCCAGCATCTCGGACACGCCGAAGGGCTTGACGATGTAGTCGTCCGCCCCCATGTCCAGGGCCTTCACCTTTTCCGACTCCCGGTCCCGGGCGGAGATGATGATGACCGGGGTCTCCTGGGGCAGGCCGCTGAGCTCCTGAAGGATCTCCATGCCGTCCATGTCGGGCAGCCCCAGGTCCAGCAGGACCAGGTCGGGGCTGTGGGAGAAAAACAGGGAGAGCCCCTCCTTCCCGCTGAAGGCCGGAATGGATTTATAGTCGTTGGCGTTCAGCGCCCGGCAGATAAAGTTGCTGATGGTGCGCTCATCTTCGATGACCAGGATCACACGTTTCTCATTCATCCTTTGTTTCCTCCATGGGAAGCCCAAACCGGAACACCGCCCCGCCCTCCGGGTCGTTCCCGGCGGCGAAGAAGCCGTCGTGGGCTTTTATAATACTTTGACACACGGACAGGCCGATGCCCATCCCCCGGGACGAGTCCCCGGACAGGTTGTCCTCCAGAGGCCGGCCCAGCTGCACCGCCTGGCTCACCTCCGGGGAGATGCCCCTGCCCCGGTCCCGCACCTCCACCACAGCCCAGTCCTCCTGCCGGAACAGCCGCAGGCGGATGTGCTCCCGGTCCCCGGAGTGGCGGATGGCGTTTTCCAGCAGGTTGACGATCACCTGCTTGATGAGCATGGGCTCCATGGGGAGATACAAAATATCGTCGGACAGCTCCAGGGCGATGGGGCAGTCGGGAAACCGGCGGCGCATGGTGAGCAGGGCGTCCCCCGCCACCTCCTCCAGCATCTCCTCCTGCTTGTTCAGGGGCATGACCCCGTCCCGGATCTTGGTGATGGAGAGCAGGTTTTCCACCATGGCGCTCAGGGCGTCGGCGTCGCTCTTGATGTCCCGCACCAGGGAGGCGCTGCGCTCCGAGGAGGCGATCTCCTCGCTGGACAGCAGCACGGAGGCCGCTCCGGAGATGGCGGTGAGGGGGGTGCGCAGGTCGTGGGACACCGCCCGCAGAATATTGCCCCGGATGGTCTCCCGGTCCGCCTGGAGCTGAATGGCCGCCTTCTCCTCGTTGAGCTTGGCGTTGAGCTCGTAGAGGGCCTTGGTGTCCTGCTCCCGCCGGGTGGCCTCGATGCCTGGGCCTTGATCCGCCCGGTCAGCGCGCAGATCACCGCGGAGATGGCAACCATGCTGAGCATGGTGACCGGATAGCCGGAGATGCTCAGGGAGAAGGCGCGGAAGGGGAACATGAAAAAGTAGTTGATGCACAGCGCCCCCACCACCGAGGCGGCGATGCCGTAAACATATCCGTCGGTGAGCAGGGAGATGCACATAATCGCCAGAATAAAAACCAGGTCGGAGTTGTTCTCTCCCCCCGTGTGCCGCAGAAGCTCCCCGCTGATGACGCACGCGGCGCACAGGAACAGCACCGTGGTCAGCAGATTCCGCGGCGTGCGCGGCAGCCCGCGGGTTATATAGAGATAGCCGTGGTATAATTTGATAAAGGGCCCTGTCATCTGCGTTCCACCTCCCGCCGCCCCGTCTCAGGGCAAAGGGTCACTCAACTTTATCTATTATAACAGGAAGCGGATGGCGCGTAAAGAGCAGGCCCGGCGACTTTTCCGCCCGGCCGGGCCGTCCGCGCCCGGGCGCCCGGATTTCTCCCCGAAAATCGCGGAAATTCGGAAGAAAGCCTTGCATACCGGCTGCTACCTGTTGTAAAATAAGCAAGTTAATATCCCACCAAAGAGACAGGAGGGCTAAACTATGGCGGAAGAATTGAAAAACGGCACTCCAGAGAAGGGCGAGCCCGCTCCCAGCCAGAACTTTATCCATGAATTCATCGCGGAGGACATCGCCCCCGGCGGACGCTTCGCCGGCATGCAGGTCCACACCCGTTTCCCGCCCGAGCCCAACGGCTATCTCCATATCGGCCACTGCAAGGCGCTGATCATCGACTTCGGCTCGGCCGAGAAGTTCGGCGGCATCTGCAACCTGCGCATGGACGACACCAATCCGGCCAAGGAGGACACCGAGTTCGTGGACGCCATCAAGGAGGACATCCACTGGCTGGGCTTCGACTGGGGGGACCGGTTCTTCTACGGCTCCGACTACTTTGAAAAGACCTATGAGCTGGCGGTGGGCCTCATCAAGAAGGGGCTGGCCTATGTGTGCGAGCTCACCCCCGAGCAGTTCAAGGAGTACCGGGGCGACGTGAACACCCCCGCCCGCTCCCCCTGGCGGGACCGGCCCATCGAGGAGTCCCTGGACCTGTTTGAGCGGATGAAGAACGGGGAGTTCCCCGAGGGCAAGTACACCCTCCGGGCCAAGATCGACCTGGAGAGCGGCAACTTCAACATGCGGGACCCGGTGCTCTACCGCATCCGGTATATCGAGCACCACCGCCAGGGCACCAAGTGGTGCATCTTCCCCATGTACGACTTCGCCCACCCCATCCAGGACGCCCTGGAGGGCATCACCCACTCCCTGTGCTCCCTGGAGTATGAGGACCACCGGCCCCTGTACGACTGGGTCATCAACAACACCGACGTGCCCAACAAGCCCCGGCAGATCGAGTTTGCCCGCCTGGGCATCAACTACACGGTCATGTCCAAGCGGAAGCTGCGCAAGCTGGTGGAGGAGGGCTATGTGTCCGGCTGGGACGACCCCCGGATGCCCACCCTGTGCGGCCTGCGCCGCCGGGGCTACACCCCCGCCTCCATCCGCAACTTCTGCGACCGCATCGGCGTGGCCAAGAACACCTCCACCGTGGAGTACGGCTTCCTGGAGCACTGCCTGCGGGAGGACCTGAACGAGCACGCCCAGCGGGCCATGGCGGTGCTGCGCCCCATCAAGCTCACCATCACCAACTACCCCGAGGGGGAGAGCGAGATGGTGGAGGTGGAGAACAACCCCAACGACCCCAACGCCGGGACCCGCACCGTGTCCTTCTCCCGGAACCTGTATATCGAGTCCGACGACTTCCTGGAGACCCCCATCCCCAAGTATAAGCGCCTGTACCCCCAGGGCCCCGAGTGCCGCCTGAAGGGGGCCTACCTCATCCGCTGCACCGGCTGCGTCAAGGACGCGGAGGGCAATGTGGTGGAGGTGCTGGCCGAATACGACCCCGAGTCCAGAGGGGGCAACCCCGCCGACGGCCGGAAGGTGAAGGGGGCCACCATCCACTGGGTGGACGCCGCCACCGCCGTGGACGCCCAGGTGCGGCTGTACGACAACCTGTTCACCGACCCCGACCCCGACGCCGGGGACAAGAACTTCCTGGACTGCCTGAACCCCAGCTCCCTGGAGGTGCTGGAGGGCTGCAAGCTGGAGGCCTCGCTGGCCGGCGCCCAGGCCCCCGCCCAGTATCAGTTCCTCCGTCTGGGCTACTTCTGCGTGGACAGCAAGGACTCCAAGCCCGGCGCCCTGGTGTTCAACCGGGCGGTGAGCCTGAAGGACAGCTTCAAGCCCGGCAAATAACCTTGTCCTTATTTCAAGCTGAAAAAACTCCGCCGCGAGGATGGTTTCCTCGCGGCGGAGTTTTTATGTTCCGTCCATCACATGGCCTTGGCCATGTCGGAGGAGTCCCGCTCCTCCTGCACATCGGGCGTCCGCTTCTGGGCCTCCTTGCCCTTCACGTTCATCACCAGCATCTGGAGGCGGTTCTCCAGGTTGGCGAAGCTCACGTCCGGGTCGTAGTCCAGGGGCAGGATCTGGGCGTCGGGGTACATCTCCTTCAGCTTTTTGGCCACGCCCCGGCCCACCACGTGGTTGGGCAGGCAGCCGAAGGGCTGCAGGATGACGAAGGCCCGGCAGCCCCGGGCGGCGTGGTGGAGGATCTCTCCGGGGATGAGCACGCCCTCGCCGGCGTCAAAGGTGTGGTGGATGATGGGGTCGCTGGCGCGCACCAGCTCGGGCAGGCGGGTGGCCCGCTCATAGAGGGGGTGCTCCCTGGCGATGCGGTCGGTCATGGCGTGGGCCGCCTCGAAGATGGCGTCCGCCGTGGCGTACCAGGCCTTCTCCCCCATGGGCTTATGGACGTGGTACTCCTTGATCTGGGTGTCCTTGTTGTAGTAGAGCTTCCGGATCACGTCGGTCATGCGGGCCTCGATGATCTCAAAGCCGTTTTTCTCCAGGTAGTCCTCAATGTCGTGGTTGGCGCCCGGGTGGAAGTTCAGCAGATACTCGCCCACAATGAGCACCGTGGGCCGGGGGTTGGAGCGGTCGTACTCCACCCCCTTCATCACCTGGACGGCCCTCCGGAAGCCCTTCTCGGCCCCCCGGATGCCCTGGCGCTCCAGGCCGCCGATGAGCAGGTCCATGGCCTGTTCAAAGGCTTTATTTGCGCTGCCCGGCACCGTCTCATAGGGCCGGATCTTTCTCAGAAGCTCCTCCAGCACGTCGATCATGGGCAGGGCGAAGGCGATGCGCATGGAGGCGGCCAGGCTCATGCGGTAGCCCGGGTGCTGGTCGTGGCTGTCCTCCCCGTCGTTGGTGACGATGGGCACCTGGGCAAAGCCCGCGTCGTCCAGGGCCTTGCGCAGCAGGGCGCTGTAATGGGTGAGGCGGCAGTCCCCCACGTACTTGGCCATGGCCACGGCCACGTGGTCCAGGTCGTACTTGCCGCTGCGCAGGGCGGCCAGGGCCTCCCCGATGACCACCTGGGCGGGGAAGCAGATGTCGTTGTGGACGTACTGCTTGCCCAGGCGGATGGCCTCCTCCCGGCCCACCTCCAGGGGGACGGTGCGCAGGCCGTCCTTGCCCATGGCCGCCGACATGACCCGGCAGAAGGCGTGGGACACGTTGGGGATGAGCACCAGGCGCTCCTTCTTGTCCCGCCTGCTGAACTTCACCGGATAGGGGTCCTCCAGCTCCTGGACCGGGGCGGCCTTCTCCCGCTCCCGGCGCATGGCCAGGGTCTCCACAAAGGAGCGCACCCGGATGCGCAGGGGCCCCTGCACGTCGCTCTCGTCCAGCTTCAGCACCAGGGGGGTCTTGCCCGAGATCTCCCCCATGAGGCGGATGATCTCGTCGGACAGGTAGGCGTCGTGGCCGCAGCCGAAGCTGACGATCTGCACATACTCCATCCGGGGGTCCTGGGCGGCCAGAATGGCCGTGGACAGCATGCGGGCGTGGTAGTTATTCACAATATCCAGGGCGCTCCGGCTCAGGTCCACCTCGTTGGCGTGGGGCACCGAGTCCACGGTGAGCACCGGAATCCCCAGGCTGGTGAACAGGGCGGGCAGGTCGTGGTTCACCAGGGCGTCGGTCTGGTAGGGCCGGGCGGCCAGTACCACCGCGTAGGTTCCCTGCTCCTCCGCCTGCTTGAGGACCTGCTCCCCCGCCTTGACCAGCCTGTGGCGGAAGATCCACTGGGCCCGGTCCGCCGCCTTGACGGCGGCGCGGGTCTCCTGGGCGGGGATCTGGAAGGCGTCCTCCATGTATCGGGTCAGCTGCTCCAGCCGGTCCTCGTCGGTGTACCAGTGGAACAGGGGAGCGTCAAAGGGGACCCCCCACTGGCGCTCCGGGTCGTCGGAGTTGCGGATGATGAGGGGATAGCCCTTCACCACGGCGCACATGGACTCGCTGGTCTTCTGGGTGTTCTCCGAGGGGACGGTGGTCACCGACGGCATGAAGATCCGGTCCACCCCCTGCTTCACCAGGTCCCGGATGTGGCCGTGGACCAGCTTGGCTGGGAAGCAGACGGTGTCCGAGGTGACGGCGGACAGGCCGCTCTCGTACATCTTCCGGGTGCTGGGGCGGGACAGCTTCACCTCAAACCCCAGGGCGCGGAAGAAGGTGGACCAGAAGGGCATGGTGTCCCAGAAGGACAGCACCCGGGGCAGGCCGATGACCGTGTCCCGCCGCTCCTTGGCCCGGGAAACGGGGTACTCCTGGAAGAGCAGCTTCTCCCGCAGCTGGAACAGGTTGGGGATCTTCTCCTTCTCCTGGTTTTTGGCCTGGAGCTGCTCCCGCACCGCCTCGTCCCTGGGGTCGCCCAGGATCTCGCCCCGCTCGCAGCGGTTGTTGGTCACCCAGGAGCTGCCGTTGGAGAAGGTGATGATGGTGCGCTTGCAGTGGTTGGCGCAGAAGGGACAGGGGGAGTTGGCCTGCTGGGTGTAGGTAAAGTCCTCCAGGGCGTCCAGCCCGATGAAGGTGCGCTCCTTCCCCGCCATGCGCTCCTTGGTGAGCAGGGCCGCGCCGATGGCCCCCATCACCCCGGGGTAGGGGGCCCGGATGACGCTGCGGCCGGTGTACTGCTCCAGGGCCCGGAGCACCGCGTCGTTGCGGAAGGTGCCCCCCTGGACCACGATGGTGTCCCCCAGGGAGTCCAGGTTGGAGATGCGGATGACCTTGGTAAAGACGTTCTCAATGATGGACCGGCACAGTCCCGCCATAATGTCCCCGGGCAGCTTGCCGTTGCGCTGCTCGGTGACGATGCTGCTGTTCATAAAGACGGTGCACCGGCTGCCCAGGTGGGCGGGGTTCTGGGCGTCAAAGGCCGCCTGGGCGATCTGGTCCACCGGAATATGCAGGGAGGCGGCGAAGTTCTCCAGGAAGGAGCCGCAGCCGGAGGAGCAGGCCTCGTTGACCACAATGTTGGTGATGACCCCGTTGGAGAGCCAGATGGCCTTCATGTCCTGGCCGCCGATGTCCAGCAGGAAGGTGGCGTTGGGCACATACTTGGCGGCGGCCCGGGCGTGGGCCACCGTCTCCACCACGTGGCACTCGGCGGAGAAGGCGTTGGCAAAGAGCTGCTCCCCGTAGCCGGTGGTGCCCACCCCCAGGATCTCCAGCTCTGCCCCCGCGCTGCGGTACCGGTCCCGCAGCTCCAGCAGGGCCTTTTTCGCCACGTCCAGGGGCGCGCCCTGGTTGGGGGAGTAGAAGGAGTCCAGGATGTTCTCCTCCTCGTCCATGAGGACGAACTTGGTGGTGGTGCTGCCCGAGTCGATGCCCAGGTAGGCCCGCACCTTCTGTCCCGGGTGGAGCCGGATGGGCTCCCAGCGGGGCAGGGCGTGCTTCTCCTCAAAGGCCCGGCGCTCCTCCTGGCTTTCAAAGAAGGGCTGGCCCTTCTCCCCCTCTCCGGCCGTCTCTTTTACATGCTGAAGGCCGTCCATGATCCGCTCCGGGCGGACCTGGGTGTCCTGTCCGGCGTACAGGGTCTCCAGAGACAGGGCCGCACCGTAGGCCATCATCAGCTCCGGGCGCTCCGGGACCAGGATGTCCTCGGGGGCGAGCTCCAGCCGCTGGGCGAACACCCGGATCAGGGTGGGGTTGAAGGTGAGGGGGCCGCCCTCGAAGGCCACCGGCTTTTTGATCTCCAGGCCCTGGGCCAGGCCGCCGATGGTCTGCTTGGCGATGGCGTGGAAGGCGGACAGGGCCAGATTCTCCTTGGACACCCCCTGGTTCAGCAGGGGCTGGATGTCGGTCTTGGCGTACACGCCGCACCGGCCGGACACGTCGTAGACGCAGTCCCCCTTGGCCGCCAGGGCGTCAAACTCCTCGATGGACACGTGGAGGATGGCGGCCACCTCGTCAATAAAAGCGCCGGTGCCTCCGGCGCAGCTGCCGTTCATGCGCATGTCCGCCACTTCCAGCTGGCCGGAGCCGGCGTTCTTCCGGAAGAAGATGATCTTGGCGTCCTGGCCGCCCAGCTCGATGGCGGTGCCCACATCCTCATACTTGGAGCGCAGGGCGATGGAGTTGGCCACCACCTCCTGGACATAGGGCACGCCCAGGGCGTCCCCCAGCCGCTTGGCCCCCGACCCGGTGAGGGCCAGGTGGAACTGGGCGTCGGGAAAACGCCCATAAAGCTTCCAAAGAGCGTCGGAGACGCTCTTTACCTGGTCGGCGTGGTGCCGCTGATAGTCGGAGTAGATCACCCGCCGGGACTTTACGTCCAGGGCGGCGATTTTGGTGGTGGTAGACCCTACGTCAATACCAACTTGAAGAATGGTTCTCTCTTTGCTCATG